>Ga0256845_1002363_pt1 | contig 13749 bp, 12 predicted proteins | sample RiftiametaG_FD_189101 | JGI IMG/M metagenome (GOLD analysis project Ga0256845, IMG submission 189101) | Tube worm associated microbial communities from hydrothermal vent at the East Pacific Rise, Pacific Ocean - Riftia | ecosystem: Host-associated > Annelida > Integument > Unclassified ...
CTAACACACAACATCCGTACTCACCAAATGAAGCAACCTTTGCAACATTGCAGGGAGATGAGAAAGGCCGTCTGGATAAAATTTACGAAAAGTCAAACTGGGTGACGTTTATTGATCCAAAAGTAGATCTTAACTTCTTTAAGATGCATAAAGAGAGCAAAGATCTGATCATTATTCACTATAGTGATCAATACAATAACACTAGTGGCTATGATGCCATAACAGTTACCAGAAAAAGTAAACAATACAGAGCCATTCTCCATGAATATCTCAGCAGTAAAGCTATTTCTTCAAGTATGGAAGATGAACTGAAGTTGATTAACATGTTTAATGCCATAAACGGCGATTGGTTGTTGCGCCTTATTTCATCCAAGCGTGGACATTTTTCTCGTGAAAAAATTAGTATACTCTCTGCTGTTAATACGATGTTGGCAGTACTCCAGCATCCGGATATCGTCTGGGTTCCTCTGTCTTTGGAAGAAGTGTTACGGGTTTCTGGTAGTGTGGGGCTTAAAAGTAGTGAAGGGTTATTTTCAACAAAGAATCTTGGCAGTTTAGGGTCATACAGTGATGATCTGCTTATGGCTGGTGTTGAATTGCGTGGAGACTCTGTTCATGTCCATTTATATCCTGTTGAGGTAAAAATCGGTGGGGATCAAACTAAAAAGGCTAAGTTACAAAGTATTCAGACTGCAAAACTGATAACTGAGCATTTAAATGGCGAGTCATTTAGGGCTAAATTTTATAGAAACTTCTTTGCTAAGTTGATTGTTGTTGGTGCCGAGAAAATGGCATTATATGAGATTTTTTCAGAAGGAGATGTGGCATTAATAACTGACACTTGTCGAACTCAATTGTTGAATGATCAATTTTCAATTAATTGTGACCTGAATAAGTATATTGGCAAGGCCGCAATAATGTCTTTTAGAAAGTCTTTGATTTTAAGAAAAATAACCTTGGACCAAAATTGTTTGTTGGTCGAAATGTTGGAAGGGGATGGGCATGCTAATATGCTCACAACTCCTGAACAATTATTAGAGATCTATAACAGTTCAACTTCCACTGTTAATAGTAGTTTGTTGCTACAAAATAGTTACTACACTGCTAATACTAGTGATAAACCAAAAACGGGAGAAATTAAAACACCTGTTGTAGATAAAGGAGAGAAAAAAGACGAAGACGCCCCTCGGCCTACACCGAAGGTTGATGCAGCAACCGAAGGTCAAGTACCATCTGAAACGGTAGGGATGAAAATCCTTTTTGGGCATGATGTTAATAATAATCAGCCAATTCTCTGGGAGCCAAATAACACCAACAAAGTGATGCATACGAATACAGGCATCATTGGCACCATGGGAACAGGTAAAACCCAGTTTACAAAATCTTTGGTTACTCAACTGGTCAAAGAGTCTAAGAATAATGTGAACTCCACAAAACTTGGTTTTTTGATCTTTGATTACAAAGGTGATTATATCAAAGATGATTTTATGGAAGCAACTAATGCCAAGCGCTTTGATCTATTCCATTTGCCATTTAATCCACTAGCATTAACCGTTGGCGACAAAGTTCAACCGATGCTTCCGTTGCATACTGCCAATGCCATAAAGGAAAGTATTTCTACAGCTTTTCATCTGGGTAATGTCCAGAAACAAATGTTGCGTGATTGTATTATGGCTGCCTACAATTCATTTGGTATTGATAAAGGCAATCAGGCTACATGGCAACAACCAGCCCCAACAATCGCTAATGTCTGTGAGGAATATTTAAACTCTGAAGATGTGAAAACAGATAGCTTGTATGCGGCTCTAGATAATCTGCATCAGTTTGAAATATTTGAGCCCGATCCGCAGAAGACTATTTCCCTGTGGGAGCTCTTGGATGATGTGGTGGTCATTAATCTCTCTGGTTATGATCAAGATATCCAAAATCTTGTTGTTGCCATTACGTTAGATCAATTCTACAGCCAAATGCAAAAAGCTGGGCATAGTACAATTGATGGTAATTTTCGAGAAATATCCAAAATGATACTGGTGGATGAGGCTGATAATTTCCTCAGCCAAGATTTTCAATCTATTCGAAAAATATTAAAAGAAGGCCGTGAGTTCGGGGTTGGTACAATCCTCTCCACTCAGTTTTTGAACCATTTTTCAACAGGAGACAATGAGTTTGCCAGTTATATCCTGACATGGGTTGCTCATAAGGTGTCTGAAGTTAAGAATAAAGACATGACAACTCTATTCGGAAAACAGCCCAAAGACATGGTTGAACAACTTATGGCTGAAATTTCGATTTTAGAGAAACATATGAGTATTTGTAATATGGGTGATGGAAAACCGCTGCTGATTAAAGACAATGCTTTTTGGCAACTCGTGCAGCACAACCCGGAGAAGTAAGTTTTGTTGTGATATCAAATATGTTATAAAAATATGCTGTTTATATGTGGTAATTTTTTTTCACCATTTTTTGAATTTGTGATGAATAGGGCAGATTATGAGTAGTAAACCAGTGTTTAAAAATATTGATTTGTTTAATCTTAAGCCAGATAGCGATAACCCTAGAATGCCAAAATCATTTCATGGCAAGTCTGATGAAGAGATAATCAACTATCTATTATTAGAGTCATCTTTGGTGGAGCTAATGCAAGCAATTGGAGAAAATGATTTTTTTCCAGGGGAACAATTGCTAGTGGTTCGTGATAGTAAAGACGATAAATATATTGTTATTGAAGGGAATAGACGACTTACTGCTGTTCGATTGTTAAATGATCCAAGTCTTGCGAAAGTTCAAACAAAAAAAGTAACCAAAGTATTCAATGAGACTAAGTATAAGCCTAGCTCAATACCTTGTTTAGTTTTCCCAACTAAAGATGAGATTTTAAAATATTTGGGTTATAGGCATATAACAGGGATTCAGACGTGGAAATTACTTGAAAAAGCTAGATACTTGAAAAGATTGCAGGACAAACTTTATCCTGATGATGAACTGAATTCTGCTTCTAGAAAAATCGCGAAAATGATTGGTAGTCGAATGGATTATGTTCGACGTCTTTTGGTTGGTTTTGACATCTATAAATTTATTGAAGATGAGAGTTTCTTTAAAATCCCCAATCTAAACGATACTACATTTCATTTTAATTATATTGCTGATAGCTTAAATAAGGCGCATATTACCGAATTTTTAGGAATTGACTTTAAAGATACAGTGCCCAATGCAAAACAAAATGCATCCAATATTAAGGAGTGGGTGGGCTGGCTTTTTGTAAGAAACAGTGAAAATCAGACACGCTTAAAGGGAACGAGTACTGATCTTTCTAAATTAAATAAGATATTAGGTGATTTAACAGCCCTCCAAGCTTTTCGAGATGGGAGTAGCCTTTCTAGAGCTTATCAGTTGACTGATGATATGAGTAACCTTTTTTACTCTTCTCTCCAAAAATCTTTGAACTATTTAGAACAAGCTGATGATGTAGTACACCGAATTGAAAAATTCCCTTCAGCTACCACAGATGATTTAAAAAATATTTACAAACTAGCACGAAAAATAAAAAATACAGTTGAGGATTTCCAAGATGACCTTGACTGAAAATATTAGTCGGCAATTAAATGATCTGAATTTTGTTCCCCTAGGAGAAGCTAGGCATCAGTATCACCTTTACGCTGATTATGTTGAGTTGTTGGCTTTATTTGCAAATGGAGATTATGTCTCCGATACTCATCTGGTTTCCCGATTGTCTAACGAAGGTGTTCAGTTTACAGCTGATATTCTAGATGGAGATACTGGAGAAGAAATTGGGTCGTTGAATGGGCAAATGAGTGACAGTGATGAGACCTGGAGCAGTGAAGTTTTCTCAGTTATTAGCGATAGAAATTATCTTTTTGATGTTAAATATCCTTTTGTTTTTAAAGAAAATAGAATTTCTTTAAAAGATGATTTGTCAGAAATTCAAAAAATTTATTTAATGCTCCTTGTAGCGTCAAATTTGAAATACTTTAAAATACTACAGCCCAAGCTAGCAAGTGAGTTTGAGCTAATTTCATTTTTTGTGCTGAAAAATTATTTACCAAATAATGCGTGTGTTAAACAGTTTGGAAGACAATCAGACTATACAGGTACAGCTATTGAAAAAATAAAAAAACTTTCTGTGGATATGGGCGTTGGTGTTGATGAGGACGAACTAGCAGGGATTTCTCTTCTCAATACCCAAGAAGAGGGACTGGATATTGTCGGTTGGATTCCTTTTGCTGATAATATTCCAAGCATGATTTCTATATTTTGCCAATGTGCTTGCGGGAGTAAATGGGCGAACAAGCAAAATGAAACCAAACGATATGAGGAATTTTTTAACTTCTATAAAGTGCCACCGATTCATAGTCTTTTTATTCCTTATGCCCTTGGAGGGGCAGACAGAAAATTCTTCCAATCCAAAGATATTAATAAAGGCATGCTCATGTTTGATAGGAGGCGTATTCTCACTCAGCTAGAGGACACAACTTTTTTTACAACTTCAGACTCTTGGCAAATTGTTAATAGGTTCATTGAATTTGAAGAGGAAATAGCCTAGGTCCCAGGAACTAGATTCGATTGGTTTAAATAGTTCTTAAGTCTGTAATAGATTTAGCTCTTGCCGCTAAAAGCTCAATGCCTCTATTTATATGAGCTAAAAACATATCGTCAACTTTTGTTAACGATACCTTACGAAGCCATACCAGTAGTAAAGAAACATAAATCAAATCATCCTTACCCAGTAGGGTGTAACGATTAATTTCTCGTCCTTGCGTATAAGTATCGGGTAGTACAGCTGGAACTCCTGGCTCCTCAAGAGATAAACAGAAACCAATTCTGCAAAGGATATTAGGGGTTATCCCTGTCCTCACTTTTAACATCCGCAGTCGGTTGTCGGCTTCAACGGTGAATGGAATTCGCTGTAATGTAAGTTCTGACATATCTAATTTTCCGCCCAAAAATATTCTTCTGTAGCTTCAGTGCATTGCCCATCTGAGTCATATTGAAGGTGGTAGCAATGGGAGACAAAGGGTTTGAGTTCTCTGAATAGCTTTTGGTCAACCTCAGTGTCTGTTGACAGTAAAATCACTTGGTGAGATGCCTCGGGGAAATAGTTGGTAATCAGGTTCATTCGGTGATCACTATCGAGCCGGCCCAGTGGAGTGTCGATTATGACAGGCAATGGGCGACCAGAGGTCTTGGCTAAGCCCCATAGCATTGCTACTGCGTATAATTGTTTTTCTCCAGATGATAGACGCTTTTTAGGAATTGCATTTCCTTGGCGATCATAAAGTGTGACAGCAAAACTCACAGGATCAATTTCAACTTTTTCGAGAATATCTCCTTTTCTAGATAGGCAGTTAAATGCTTCAGCAACACTTGTTTTGAGTTGCTGGGTTTTACTTAGGGTTAGTTTGGCTAAGTACTCATCAAGGACAAGATTGACCTTGTCCAATAGTACTAAACGGTCTTCTGATTGTTGACGTTCAATAAGTTTATCCAGCTCTTTTTGGTTTGTTTTTAATTCTACTCTCAGTTTTTCAATCTTGGCAAGGAGCTGCCTTTCGTTTTGTTGTAATGCCCCGCGTTCTTGATTGAGAATGGATAATTCTTCGAAGATGGGTTTAACCTGTTCATCCTCAGGGATTTTGTTTATCTCAATTGTAATTTTCTGGAGTTTTTGTGTGGCCTCTTGCAAGTTAGTGCAACTTGCATTTACATTTTCCTTGGTAGTTGTCTGGGCATTACTAAGCGTTGCTTTTATGTGGTGGGCGGTTGACTCATTAAGACCAAGAAAGATCTCAGCATTCTTAAGTTCACTTGATAACTCAAGCCTGGGTTTAGCAAGTTCTGTAATTACTTTTTCAATTTTCCTTACGGTATTTGGCTTGAAATCTGATGTCGCGGTTACTGTCTCAATAATATCATTGGTATATGTTTTAATCTCATCATGGATAATTGATTGGCGCTTTAGTTTATTTTCAGTATCAAGTTGCTTTTGTAATGCCATTGCTATGGTTGGGCATAAACTGAATGGAAAATCTCCTTCACATTCTTGCCTAATTTGGCCTTCAAGTTTCTCTATTTCTGCTGAGAGTTTGTTTCGCTCTGTTTTTAGCGCGTCTCGCCTTGTTGCAAAGAGATTCCCTTCTGTATGAAGGTCTGTTTCTCTTTTTCTAATCTCAGCTAATTTACCTTCTAATCTAGTTCTGATAGGAGGGAGTTCCTCACTTAAACAGCAGTCGATTTGGTTTTTTAAGCCGGCTATATTTTTATCAATTTCAATCCATCGTTTTTTATCTTCTTCAAAAGAGTTATTTTTTAATTTTTTGTTTTTATAGATGATTAGATCTGCTTTTAGTTTATCTACAACATCTAAACCCAGTAAAGTTTTAATAGAGTCAGCAAGGACTATATTGCCTTCATCATCAGACGCGATGTTTTTGATTTTCTCGCCGTCAAAAAAGAATAATTGTGAAAGTCGTTCCGGAATGATGCCCTCAATGAAACCTTTCCAATATTCTTCAGTAACATTATCTTCAGGTACGCCATTAATACTAATCTGGAGTGTCTCCACAACTCCTTTACTGTCCTTTTTTAGCTTCCATGATCGTTCTACATAATAGGTGGTTTGTTTGCCTAGAGTTATATAGTCAAACTCAATCGCTATTCTAGCAAAATCAATAGGGAGGGTAGAATATATCCCTTGGTGGATTTTTCCCTTTAGATAGGCTTCGTATTCAGCTTTTGTCACTCGGCGACGGGTATAATTTTTGCCATAGAGAACAAGCCTCATGGCTTCTAGGAGTGTTGTCTTACCGGCACCGTTTTTACCACCAAAGAGGATAATCGGCTTTTCTTTCGTCTGTGATGAACGCGGAATTAGATCCAACTCTACTTTCCCTGAGTACAATCCGTAATTTTCAAGAATGATCTTTTTTATTAACATTACGATAGACCTTCACTTGAAATGTTTTGATTGTCTACTGCAATTCCTGCCTCAGTAAGTACTTCATTGCGGTTGCGCCAATCTTTTCTGAGTACTTTTTCGATATCATTAAATATTGTGGATCTGCGGGTCATACCAAATTGCCTGCGCTCGGTATCGAATAGTTCTGTAAGTAGACCAACGGGAACGTCGTAATCTTCACAAATATTTTGGAGGATCTGTAATTCTACACCTCCCATCCCTGCCCAATCATTTTCCAGTATATGGAGTTTACGACCTGTCTTTTTTGTGAAGATATTTGGGACAGAATCTTCCCAATCACCTTCATCAAAGAGCCATAGTCTCCTTATCTCCAATAGTTCTTTTTTTGAGACTAGAGTAATGTCTGCTCCTTTAGGGGTTTTTGGATAGTAATTTGAGTATCTAGAAGTTTTTCTAAGATTATTTTTCTGAATTCTAAAGTAAAGGGGCCCCAGATGAGTTTTCTCTCCCCATCATCCGTTTCTTGGAATTGAACTCTACCATTCCGCCTTCTCACAGATCTGATTTTCTCTTTTTGGGTAGGGTCTTTTGTTTCAGCCAGCCAATCACGAAAATCTAAAAGTGGTTGGAGCCATTTCTCACCACTATTGATCATTGATTCCATGGAAATGTCTTTGTTCACTACAGTGCAAGCCCAACAACCAAAGCGACTGTTACCGCATGAAGGTGATGTTTTATCTATAACTAATGGGCAATCACCATCCTGGGCATCTTGGTAAAGTTGTTTGAGGTCATCGTTATCAAAGTTCCATGGGGAAGGATAAGATAGCAGGTATTCCCACACTTCTAAGGTTTGCCATTCTTCAATAGGAGTATAAACCCAAGCGTTTGGTAGTGTGCTATGGCGGGTGAGGTTTTTACCTACAATTCGCCTTTTACTCATGGAGCCAGATCGAGATGCGCTTTCTGAAAATCTTGCCCCCAATACAACAACAACTTCACCATAGTTCGCCACTGTGTCTGTAATAAATTTGTTTGCAGGCTCAATTTTTAAACGGTCAGTGCACCATCTGAATCGTGTGTACGGGGCAGGATATCCTCGACCAATCATGTTTACCCAAAAAGTATTATTTATTTCTGGGGTTACAGTTACGGCTTTAAAGGGAAGATTATTTTCTTTTGCACATATGTTGATCAGTTCATGAGTCTTATTAATATGATTTACAATTACAGGTGTCTCAACAAACGTGTCGGATGAAATGACAAAGATATCTTTGGTCAGTTTATCTGGTGGTAGCTCCTTTAGGCTAGACCATATTAATTGAAGAGTGGCAGTGGAATCTTTTCCGCCACTGTAGCCAATTACCCATGGGCGACTATCGGCAAGATATGTTTTACGAATTTCTTCGTATAGTTTTTTGAGATACTTATCGAAATCCTCATCTTGTATATTTTCACAAACGTTATTTCTCATTTTGGCCCTTCAGATAGTTCCGCTCAATAACTTCTTCTTTGGGGGCTAATGATAGCCCTAATGTTTGTTTTATGTAATTAGCAGTGAGGGTAACATTTTTTTGTGATCTATTGAGAGTTCCTCCAATCAGTGCACGGCCTTCCCAAAGGTGGGTATTCTCACGTGCCCAATCAATTTCAGCAATTTTGCTTAGTGTTTGCTTCCATGATTCAGGTTCAATTTTGATAAGACTGTTTCCTGCAATGGCTAATGCCTGTAAAGCTATTCCATGAGCATGAATATAATCACTTCTTAATTCACTGGTTGCTACTTGTTTCTTCACAGCTGCTTTCCAATCTGGCATGTTCTTAGCCACAGTTTCCCAAAAATCATGGGCCAATTGGCATTCATCATTTGTAATATTTGCACTATTTTTTACCTGGAGAAACGTTTTGGTTGCTTGATAGATGCTACTCAATGTGAATAGCTTCCGGGAACGGTTGGAAATTGAGCTCTTTGCTTTTTCAGTCATTCCCTTAAAAACTGAGACATTCTGAACCAGATCATTGGTCAGCTTGGATAATGGGTCTCTGTGATCATATAAAATAGAAAGTGACTTTGTTGGTCGAACTGCATATCTATTAAGATCTGCAAACATTTGTTGGCTATTGTTAAGACCACAATCCACAAAAAGTACGACCGATATTGTCTCGTTACCTAAGGTCGAGTCGTCTTTAAGGGCTTCTATTATAGCTGTGACACGATGCTGTCCATCATTAATAATAAATTTTGCATCCATGGCAACACTTAGTGTGCCAATCTTTCTTCCGACAATGTCATCCCCATAAGCTTCAAAGTTAACCTCGCTGTCTATGGAGGCGGCAATTGAAGAGAAAATATAATTATCTGGATTTTCAAGCATATAATTGGTGATAGGTGTTACTCTGCTTTTGTTTAATTCCCTTTGAGCTCTGAGTTCTGGAGGAATATCAGTAACTGTCGCTTGAAACATGGTAGGTAGCAATTTTAGAGGGCACATCGTAACATAATATTCTTTGCCTCCTTGAACGCCTCGTATTGCTGGAAATGAGATGGAATAATCTTTAGATATTGTTTTAGCGCACATCGATTTTCCTCGTTTGGTGTAGATTGTCTGACCGATAAATGGAAGTTAACATGTAGACTTCCAAAAAGAAAGATAAACTTCCATGTGGCTTTTGTGGATATCTCGCTAGTTGTATTGGCTATGCTCCCTCACTGGTCGAAAAACTAAAACTTTCTCTTCACCATGCTCTTTTCGACTACATCAAAAAGCTTGTTATACGTTTGTGCGGTTTGTTGTCAAAAGGTTACTGGAAGTCGCCGGTCGGTGCATAGGCATGTTGATGATTTTCTGAGGGACTCTACATATATCATTCATTATTAGTCTCAAATTATCGGTTGGTAAAGCGTATTTCGTAGCTCGTACTTCTTCCTCGTGCTGCGGTTTTTTGTAGTATCTCTTCACTTAAAAGGTCGGTTAGATCTCGACTAGCAGTGACCTTACTGCATTTTGTCATTCCTACGTATTTTCTGGTCGTCATACCTCCCTCGAATTTTTCTCCAGCATCAAGGAGGCGGTTGATTGCCTTAAGCTGTCTTGAATTGAGATGTGTATCTTTGTGCCATTGCCAGAAATGTGCCTTAAGATAACTCTATCAACAATCCATTGTGCATCCTGCATTGCTAAAATTGTTGTACGCAGAAACCATTTGAGCCAAGCTGTTATGTTGAGATTTTGTTTGCCTGCTTGCTCCAGGACTTTATAGTATCCTTTTTTGTCTCGGCTGAAGTGCTTTGACAAAGATATCACTTGCATTAGTGATGGGTAGTTAATGGACATTATGAAATCTGTGATGGCTCTGCCAACACGGCCATTTCCATCATCAAAGGGATGGAGCATGATAAACCATAGATGGGCGATACCTGCTTTGAGCAGTGGACTATGCTCATCATTTGTGTTGATCCATTTGAGAAATATGTCCATTTCATTATTTACTTCATCTTGAGGTGGTGCAACATAATGAACCGTTTCTTTCCCAATTGGGCCCGAAACGATTTGCATTTCTTCATCACCTCGATATTTCCCAACACGTATTTTTTTAAGCCCCGAGTAACCTGTAGGGAAGAGTGCAGCACGCCAACCAAACAACCTTTCTTTTGTTAGTGGTGTGGGTTTTCGATTTCTGGCATCGAACAGCATGGTAATTAAGCCGTCACCTCGATCATCCCAATCTTCCTGCTCCACAGGTAAACCCATTCGTTTACGAATTGAGCTTCTGACAGAGCTGCGACGGAGGATTTCACCTTCTATGGCTGCTGTTTCTACGGCGTCATCGGTTAGACACGCTCTAGAGCAGCCATTTTTTCTTCTTCGCTTATCGACTGCTTATTGCATCCAATTTGCCAATAAGTTGTGAAGCGGCTCCTAAGTCTGTAAGGAGCTTGTCTGCATCGAAAGTAAAATCAGCAGTTTCTGGAAGTTCTGTGTTCACATTATTCTTCTTCCACCATCTCCTGCGGCAAAGAAAAGCTGCTTGCGCCAAGTAGCGGCGCCATGAATATTACACCAGCGCCGGGCTCGCCAATCCCCGCTTTCTCATAAATAAAATCAAACACTTCATCCGCCTCGGCTTCTGGCACAATCACTTCGATCAGTCTCGCAAAGTGCGGTTTAGGAAGCTCGTCAGCTTGGGTTTTTGCCTCAAACAGGGAAGCAAACCCACGGCAGCTGATACTGTTGGCACGACTGATTTGGCATTCCTTATAAAGGGCTTGCAGCAATTCCTTTTCCTTCTTTTCACTGCTTATTACGCAGGTGATAAGCTTCGCTGCCTCGCGTGTCATGTGATGTTGTGTATCATTGATAGTATCCATAATCATCAGTTAAGCGGATGCTTTATTGTTTAATGATTTAAGAACATTTTCCGGTAAGTAGGTCGCCACCTTCTCCAACGGAGTGATGTACATAAAGCCCACCCCCGGAGTATCGAGCTCACCGGCACGATAGAGTGCATCGAAGACCACGTCCCTTTGTTCGGCTGAGACCAACACGCTGACAACATCCTTTTCGGTTTCAACAGCTATACCCCATAAACCAAAACGCCTGCGTACTCCGGTGCCTTTGGCGTGGTGTACGCTGGAACCGACGGATACCCCTAGTTTACGTGCAGCTTTGAGAATCTCCTCACCGCGACCCACTTGTATTACACAGGTAATCAAGGCAGCGTCCGTTAGGTAGACAATATTTTGTTTGCTCATACGATGGCCTGAGCCTCCTGTTCGTGAGATGTGGTAACTGCCTGAATTGCCAAGGTCTGTCTTTTCGCCTGATAACTGGCCCACAAGCCTGTTGCCATGACGCTGATTATCGGCCCGATGGAAGCAAGACAGAGAATGCCAAAACCTTCAACGGCATTCATTGCCCCGCCAATTCCAAGTCCCATGGCTAACACCAGGGGCACAGTGATCGGGCCGGTGGTCACTCCAGCACTATCCCAGGCGACATTAACAAATTGTTCACTTGAGAAGAAGGTCAGCACAATAGCCAGCAGATAACCCGGTACCAGAATCCATACTAATGGAAGATCAAATACCAGCTTGGCTACACCTGTTGCAATCCCAAAAGCAACCCCGAGGGATACCGCTTTCAATAATGTACTTTTTTTGAAAACACCGTTGGTCAGTCCCTCAGTAGTCTCGCCAAGAGCGTTGAGGGCTGGTTCCGCTATCGTTGCCCCATATCCCAAAGCCCAGGCAAACAACAATGCCAGGGTTACACCGACGACATATTTATAAATGGGCGAGATATCTATGCCTGGTATCTCGAGGAATGCAGCCGGAACCAGACTGCCAACACTCCCTCCCAGCATGGAAAGCCCGTAGGTAAGCCCCAGGTTGAAGATACACATACCAATGATGGTGAGAACGATACCGTAGATCATTTCCCCTTTGTTCTGCAGCTTCTCTTTCAGTACAAAGCTGAAGACAAAAAACAGAAACAGAACCAGAGGCAAAATTGCGCGGATGCCCAGGACAATCTCCTGCCAGGGACTACGCTCATACCAGGCGGGGGACATAGCTTGGGCAGTACTTGCAAGATCTTTTGCCACAGCGATAATCTCTCCTGGCGACTGACTGTTTGAGACGTAAAGTGCTAACAAAAATACTCCGATAATGGGAAACAGAGAGGCCAGGGTTACGATGCCAAAGCCTGATAATTCAGAATCACCCTTGCCAACTGCTGCTGCGATACCGATACCCAGTGAAAGCACTAGTGGCACAGTCACCGGCCCGGTTGTCACCGCACCGCAGTCCCAGGCCAGACCAATGACCTTCTGTAATTCTGGATCCATTGACGCAAACAGGGTTAGTGCCAGCACCGGTGTAAGAGTTGCGTAAATCAGGGGTTTCAGACTCCAACCATAAACAAACCTGAGCGTGCCCAGCACTGCGGCTAGACCCACACTGGCACCTACTACCAGCACCAGTACGCTAGACCAATCATTGAGCAGGGCGTAGAGATAAGGTGCTTGCTCAACAGATACATTCTGACCAGCTGCTTTGAGCGCACTAATTGCCGGCTCGGCAAAGGTCACCCCGATACCTAGCAGCAACGTAATTAATAAAACCAGAGGGAGTGATAATTTTCGTGGCAGGGTGGCGCCAATCACCGTACCGAATGGCATCAAGCCAAGTTTGAGTCCTTCCATGAAGAACATTAGCCCAACGATAACCGCGAAAAGACCGGAAGTGATAATCCAGTAGTCCGCTTCCAGCTGTCGCAGGATAAGGATCTGGAACAAGACAAGATAGACCCCAAGTGGCACCACTGCCTTTATCTGTTCCATAAAGCGCACCGAGACATAGGGGCGCATCAGCCGATAAATCTCAGTGGGCACAAGTTTTAAGGGGGGCAGTTCACGTGGAATTATGCAGCCTTCCTCATCCGTTTCGAGCTTCGGAAAAATGCGGTTCATGCTTATCTCATTGCGGCCTGCCCCAAGCTTGCGCTGATAGTCTCCAAATCGATAACTTGATGGCATAGGGTTATTTGCTCCTCTCTGAGTCAGTGAGTACATTGGATATTAATTATTTTATCCAGTCATACCCATTTTATAATCCATTAACTATCTGCACTGCGACAAACCTTTATTATTAGACCATAGGTGAGATGTTTTTTATAGGCTCTTTTGTATCAGATGAAAAAAATTTCAACAACATTTAAAGCCAGGCTGCCCTGGGATGTCTCTTTGTGTTTGGTATGCATGTCGAGGCCTGTGTCGTACATGGTTTTTATACAGTTATCCCAAAAAATAAAGTG
>Ga0256845_1002364_pt1 | contig 13734 bp, 8 predicted proteins | sample RiftiametaG_FD_189101 | JGI IMG/M metagenome (GOLD analysis project Ga0256845, IMG submission 189101) | Tube worm associated microbial communities from hydrothermal vent at the East Pacific Rise, Pacific Ocean - Riftia | ecosystem: Host-associated > Annelida > Integument > Unclassified ...
TTCTGCGGTGTCTTCTGCCGTGTCATGCTTGGCTTTGCGATCGACCTGTGTGGGTTTGATGGAGCACCCAAAGATCAGCGCGTACGACATGAGAGAGAGAGACGGTCGCGGGAAACTAAGAATACTGAGTCGAGATGCCGCCGAGGAGGCCATGACCAAGAGAGTGCGCGATCGGGCTCCGATCGGCGAGCGCACATGAGGGGAATCTTCAGCGGTGCGCGAGTTGCGGCTTTTGTTCTGTTGGGGGGAGGGGGGTCTCCGCTCGCCTTGACCGTATTGGTAGTGTCATGGCAAGACACCTTCATGCGTATTGCGACGTTGACTCTCGGAATCCTTTGCGTCTCCCTTAGCGCCTGCGATGATGGGAGCAAACACAGTCTGCAAGCGGAAGATGCCCCAGCGGCGTCTGCCACGGTCTCCAAGCGACAAGAGATCGACGCGCCCGCAAAGCCAGCGACCGGCGCGAGCCAGGACAATGTGGGTGCAGAGGATCCGGTTGAGGTTGCGGCCGCGGGAACGAAATTTGATCCACCGGTTTCAAAAGGCCAGATTCCAGAAGGCGCTTGGTACTGTGATATGGGATCAGTCCACTATGCGCGGCGCGACAAAGGGGATGGAAAGTGCGCGCTTTGTGGGATGAAACTCAAGCAGGCCGAAAAAAAATAGACGAAGCGCATCGTCGCCGTCTCGGCTAGGGGGTCGCGGTCTTTTGAACCGGCCGTTTCGCTTTTCGTTTTTCGATTCGGTCTCGGGTGAGTTTTGCGGCCACTTTCGCGCGTTTTCGGACAATTCTATTGTAGTGGTCCTCGGCGACCTCGTCGAGGTAGGGAAGTCCGGCTTCGGCCTTGAGCCGGCGAAGCTCGGCGACGACGATCACACTCAGAAGTTCCTCATTACGTGCGGCTTCGACGATGACGGGGATTGCAGCCTTTCCTCGGCGATCGACGAGCGCCTGGATACCAATTTTTTTCATCGAGAGGTCGTGGTCAGCGATCGCTGTACGAAGGTACCGAGTCTGGTCGAGGCGTCCGACCCGGCCGAGTGCGCGTGTGGCCGCCATACGAACCGCCATTTGTTCGTGTTGAAGAAGACTCTCGATCTGGTTGGGAAGGTCTTTGCCGACAGATCGAGAGAGTCGCGCGATGGCGGTCAAGATCAGCGCGGTTGCGTCGGAAGATTGTTGACTGTGTGGTTGTTGTTGCGCGCGGCTAAGCATTGTCGAGAGCGGGGCTGCGAAGCTTGAAGCCGAGAGTCGATGCCATTTACGAACAAGACGTAGCCACGGTAGCCACTGGGTGGGGGTGCCGTGCTCGGCCCAATCCACCAATCGGGCAGCGGCATAGCGCCGATCGAAGTGGGTCTGGTCCTGATGAGCGAGTCCGTCGATGAATCTAAGCTCGCGGTCTGTGCCTTCGATCGTCCGCAAATGTTCAACAATTCGACGGCCCCAACCGCTGGAATCACGACGTCGAAGATGTCGGAGAATCAAGAGCCGCGTTTGGTCGTCGTCGGTCTCGTCGAAGATGCGCCTTGCTTCGATCAAGGTCTGCTTGTCTTTGCTCTTCGCCGCAGTTTTTAGGAGGAAGGGCAAGGACGCGCTTGGCGCGAGTGGATCTTGCTCGCGCAAACGAGCCCGGAGTCGCTCCAGCGTGCCAGGGTTCTCATATTCGTCGGCACAGAAGCTGGGATTAAGATGGAGAAGACGCCGGGTCATTTGGCGGTCTTGCTCTGGATCCGTGCCGTAGAGGTCAACATCCTCTCGCGGATCGAGTTTGAGATCGAAGCGATGAAGTGCGCCTGCCTCCTTGTCGAAGATCAGTTTAGACCGCCCATGGACGATCGAGATCAGTTTTGCGTCGGCATTTTCGATGTAGTAGTCGCGTTCGCCTTTCTCGGGGGGACGGCCGGGACCGTCGTCGTTGGCCATCGTGGGGACGAGGCTTCGGCCTCGGTGGTTGGGATCGATATCGGCGCCCAATAGATCGAGAATCGTTGGCAAGATATCGATGTTTCCGACCGTGGCCCCATGAACACGACCGGGATAACCAGGGATAGAGATCACGAGAGGCGTGCGTACAGCCTCTTCGAAGACCGTGGGGCCGTGGGTGCCGACTCCATTGGCGCCGAGGCCCTCTCCGTGATCGGCAGCCAAAATTACGATCGTGTTGTCGAGGATTTTGAGTTCATCGAGAAGGGTGAATAGACGACGAATCTCACTGTCGAGCCACTGCAAGGAACTGCGATATCGCTTCGCCCACGGCCCATCCTTTTTCGTGAGCATGCGTTTGTTGTACCCAGGAAGATGCATGGCGTAGTAATGCACCCAGGCGAAAAACGGTTTTGTGCCTAAGGGGCGTAGCACCTGGTCGATCCGCGAGAGTTGGGTGTGCATCTCCGGCTTGTCGTAGGTGGCAACATGTTCGAAGCCTCGGAGAAGCATACGTGAGCGCGATTCTCGCTCCTCGAAAAGAATATTGGGCACCATGGCCACCGGGGTACGTCCAAGCATGCTCATGGTTTCTGCGAGCGGTTGGCCGTGAAACTTGGGATGTTCGTTGGCATGGATCGAGCGAAACATTGCGGGCATCGATCGGTTGGTTCTCGAGGCCTGCGAATAGTTGTATCGAAAACGATGGGCGTTTGAGATCCAGTTGTCCAAAAAGGGGGTATCCCCGGCCTCCGCCGGCCCCTGGCCTGGCTCGCGCACGGGGGGCAGAGTGTCGGCACGGAGGGTATCGACGACGATCAAAAGTACGTTCCACGGGGCGTCATGGGGAGCGAGCATGAGACCCCGCTTTTGCGCACCAAGAGCTTGAGCTGGAGGACCCTCGTGTTCGATTCGACCGAGCTCGTCGTGCAAGAGGCTCTTCGGTGGTGGCGGAAGCAGACTTCGGATGAAATTTGCAGCGCTTGGTGAGCGCAGCAGCAGCTCACGCCGGACCTGACTGGACATCAAGAACCAAGCGGGCAGCGCGAGGGCGAGCACACCTGCCGCCGCGATCGGTGCCGCTGGGCCCGCGCCCCGTGAGCGGACAAGTGACCTTATGGTTGCCAGCTGTATCCACGCGCTTCCGCAGACAAAAAGCAGGAGATGTGCTTCGCGGTGGAGACCGGGCATCACGAGAATCGAGGCTGCGAGCGATCCGAGTCCGAGTAAAAAGGCGACACCCGTGATACCGCGGGCGGAGCGGCGAGGGGATGGCGAGGGGATGGCCTCGTGGATCAAAAAGGACAGCGCAAGGGCCGATGGGACAAAAAATGTGAAAGCCCAGGCGGCCGTTGATGCCCAAGACTGCTCAGAGATCCATGGGCCTGATACCAGTGATTTTCCGGTCAGGTAGGCTGGAAATGCCATGAGCGCGAAGGCGAGCAGTGGTGCACCGAGCATTGTGACTCGTCGGTGCAGAGGTGTTCTGCGGGATCGAAGCGAACACAAGAACGCGGGCCCCGAAATGACGATCATCCATGCGAGCTGGAATACGAAGATCCCTGCGTAGAGCGTGACCGCCGAGATTGGGCTGACAACGACATGGCCCAGGAGTGCCAGGGTGAGGGCACGTTCACTCAAAAAGAACAAAAAGCTGGCAAGCGCCGGCGCGGCGAGCCACGGCAGTCGTGCTGAGATGTTTTCACGCGGGAGGGCGAGCATGGGCTGCAGCCGTGAAGGGCCTGGCCCTATCGTATCCGTTCAGGTGGGGGCATCCAAGTCGGGGTTGCTACCGTCGAGCTTCCAAATAAATCCATCGAGGAAATAGTGGACGATCTGTGGCACAGAGAGCAAAGCGACAACGATCGATTGCGCGGTGGCGGCAGCGAAAGCAGATGGAAGAATGAAGATATCGCCAAGGTAGACCCGCCAGACCAATCCGTCCCACAGCAGTTCCTCGATGAGCGCGATCCCAAGGACAAACCCATAGAAGAGCACGATTGTCCGGCGTTGAGAGATCCACGCAAGGAAGGGAGATTCTTTGCCCTGTTTTCCCTCCCATCGCTGATTGCATCGGTTCCACACGAGCACGAGGAAGGGGATCCCGTGAAGGAGATTGATGACCGCAGCGGAGATTAGGGGATGGTCGGCATCGCTGATTCCGACCGACCAGCTTGTCCAACTCGCAAAAATCCACAAATTTTTCCCAAGGGTGTGCACACGTTCTTCGTGGAAACGAACGACCTGCCTAGCAACATACGCAAGCGCGGTCACAGCCATCGTGACGTAGACAAAAGGCGAAATTTCGGGAGGGAGCCGAACAATGAACTGCTCGCCGGCATCAAACCAGTCGAGTTCACGTCCTGGCGTGGCATGCCACAGCAAGAGAGGACCCAGCGCGCCGGTCCAAATCGTGAGCTTGTCGAGGTAGTAGTCGAGGGGACGATGGTCCTTCGATGTTCGTTTGTAGAGCGCGACGATCCCCCACTGTTGTGTCACGAAGTGAATGATCGCAATGTACGCCAAGAGGGTCCAATAGAGCCCCGATGAGTAGTGGTGGACAAAAAAGGCGATAGAAAAGCTTACGGGAATCGGCCACAAAAACAGGGCTCGACGCCGTCGCATGAGGTTTCGGTCGAGGTAGCTGAGGTAGAGGGTCGCCCAGACATGGGCCACGTCAAAGGCGACGACGAGCAGTATAAACAACCACAGAGGCACATCGTCCGTGTTGTTGCCGATCCAAGGGAGGGTAACGAGGGCCAATGCGTAGGGCCCCAGAATCATGGTGAGGTCCTGCCGTCGGGATAGAATCCACGGACTGCTCATGGAGTGAGGCCATGCTTACGTGTAGCGATCGGTCCATGACGCCCAGAGGAGACGCGGGGGCGGCGATTCAACTTGATTGGCCACAGCCGTTGAAGAGAACCGAGGCATGCAGGCATGGTGTGGATGGAGGACGCATGGAGAGAGAGAGGGCGTTAGCCGCTGGGCTGGTTTGCACCTGGAAAGCTGTCGCCGTTGAGGGTGCGAGGGTTGAGGTCGATGTCGAGGGAGGGGTCGGCATGGGTCCAAAGTGCGACATCAAAGAAGGAAGAGGGAGGGGCGTCGAGGAGGCGCCAGTTGTTGTTTCCGGGGTCGACAAACCAGGATGTGAGGACTTCGTCGAGGAGGGTGTTGGAGGGATGGTTGAGGTCGGACTGGTCGGAGAGGGAGTGCGAGACGGAGAGGGAGGGGCATTCGACGGCAACGGAGTTGCCGAGTCCTGCGAAGAGGATGCTGTTGCGGATGCTGTGGGTGCCGGCCGAGCATTGGAAAGCATTTCCCGGGGCACTGCCGAGATTTGCGCCGATGGTGCTGTAGGTGATTTCGGTGGTGCCGCTGTCGAGGGCTCGGATGCCGTAGCGTGGGACGAGGCCGCTGCCATTTCCGGCGACGATGGAGTTTTCGATGAAGAGCTGGGTGTCGTCGGAATCGATACCGCCTTTTGCGTTGTCGACGACCTGGGAGCGGCGGAGATGGAGGTTGCAGTCGTTGGCGTCGATGCCGAGGTTGGTGTTGGAGCGAAGAATGGTGTCGTCGATCCACAGGCGGCCGCTGCTGCATTGAATGCCGGAATCCTCGGAGCCGACGACCTCGAGGCCGGAGAGGTAGGCGGTCGAGGAAGCGCCGACAAGGACGGCGACTTCGCTGGGAGGGCCATGAAATTCGGGGGAGTTGATGCCGCGGACGGCGATGATGTTGGCGCCTGTGAAGGAGAGTCTTTCGAGATAGAGGGAGCCTGCGGTGACCCAGAGGGTGAAGTCTTGGTCATCGGGGATGGAGGCCATGGCGGCGGAGAGAGAGTTTAGGGGAGAGTTGGGGGAGGCACCATCGCCGCCGTCGGGGGCGTCGTTGAGGACCCAGAGTTGGTTTTCAGGGGGAAGGCAGCGGCCGGAGTAGAGGTCGCAGGCAGCGATGCAGTGTTGATGTTCGGAGCAGGCAAGGCAGGAGTTTTCGTAGCAGAGGGGAGCGTCGGAAGGGCAGTCGTCGTTGAGGACACATTCGACGCAGGCGCCGGACTGGGGGTGGCAAAGGGGAGTGTTGGGGTCGGCTTCATCGTTGCAGAAGTCGGAGGAGAGAGCGTCGAAGCAAGGGAGGCAATCGCCCTCGAGGCAGGCGGGGGTGGAGGAAGTGAGGTCGCAGTCGTCGTGGGACTGGCAGCCGTCGCCGTCGCCATCGCCGTCGCCATCGCCATCGCCATCGCCATCGCCGTCGCCATCGCCGTCGCCGTCGCCATCGCCGTCGCCATCACCATCGCCATCACCATCGCCGTCGCCATCGCCATCGCCGTCACCATCGCCGTCGCCATCGCCGTTTTCACCCGACGGTGGTTGGCACTCGTCGGCGGTGGACGCGACATCGGCGTCGACGCATCCGTGATTGACGTCGCTGCACGCGTCGCAGACGAGCCCGGCGTCGCTGCAACCAGCATCGTCGCCGCGCGGGTGATTGGAGCAGTGATTCTCAAGGATCGAGGTGCATGCCGAGGCTGCGAAGCCGGTGGCGAGGCAGAGACTGCACCATAGGGCGGTTGTTCTGGCGGAGAGCATCGGGGAGACCTCTAAAAACGATGGTGAAGGGCAAGGCCGGTGTCGTACCGACCTGCGAACGGAACAAAAGCGGTGGTTGGTGCAGGCGCTCTTCGACCACGATCGAGCGCAACCATGACGATACCGGTGATCAAGAGCGCTGTGCCGATACCGAGAACAATCCCGCCTGGGGCTGCATAGCTTGTGAGGGTCGCCCTGTGGTTGTCGACGCTCTGTTTGTCGTCCTTGGTGAGCACGAAGATGCCGGCACCGAGTCCTCCTAGGCCCACAAGACCGGTAACGATGCCTCCGATCCCGAGTGGACCGATTTTCTGGGCGGGTGGTTTCGATACGCCGCTGTCTCGGGGCTCGGGCGTCTCGGGCCGTTCGGGAACAGGTGTAGCCGCTTCGGATTCTGTGGAGAGGGCTGCGCTGCGCTTTCGATCATCGAGCTGCGCGATCGTGCCCACCAACAGGCCTTCGAGTTGAGTGATGATCTCCTTGTCCGTGCAAAGTTCGCAGGCCGACGTTTCGAGGCTGCCCGCAATCTCGGCTCCCGACTGAAGAAGCCGCACACTTACCGTGTGAATGGGGTTGTCTTGCGGGCCAGATCTCTCGATCATGATCATGATCGTCGGATCTTTTTCACTCCTTCCGGGCAAGACCTCGGCATCGAGGAGGGCGCTCTTGGCCCGCTCAAGAAGACGTTGACCAAGGCCTTCTCCGTCGTCGCCCAGGGCAGACGCGTCGACCGCAAGCCCCGCGCGTGTCGCCGAGCTCGGCCGTTGGCTTGCGGACGGGGCCGGGCCCCCGGTTTGAGGAGGGGCTCCGGTGGCACGCGGCGTGGCCGCAGCGAGGGAGAGAGCGGAGGCGAGGGCAAGGATCGAGGCGGCACGCGACATGGCAAGGCAGGGAAGCGAGCCCAAGCAAACTACGAACCCGCGAATGACGCAAGACCCCTGGGTGTCAGCGCGGAGTCGTGCCGTGCGGAGTCGCTGGCACCCTACGGTCGGCGGAGTCCAGCGGCCATCGAGCGTCGCTCGGCGAGAGAGTTGATCCGATCTTCATGGTACGGCGTGGACGCTCGCATCGGGCGCCCAGGATCCCTCGTGGTGGGACTTTGGTATTGCGCAAATCACGCTTCTTGATTGCCTCGGCCGTCGGGCCTCGATCGCGGTTTGCTACGCCGGGCCGAGTCTCTGGTACTCGCTCGGTGTCATGCCCATGTGGCGGGCAAAGGCGCGGCTAAAGCTTGGGTGATCTGCAAATCCGACGGAGAGCGCAATCTCAAGGATAGGCATCTCGGTCGTGCGTAGCTTTCGTGCCGCATGGCAAAGACGCAGGGTGCGTAGGTAGGCACCCGGTGTCATGCCCACCACCTGAGAGAACTGCCGTAGGAAATGGTATTTCGAGAGCCCTGCCACCTCGGCCAGCTCGTCGAGGCTGATCTTTGAAGGATCCTCGGAGCCGAGGCTACGAATGTAGTCCATGGACCGAGCGATCTTTCGGTGACCGACGCGGTGGGTCGAGCGCAGGACGGGGCGGCGCAGGTTTGAAAGGCTATCAAAGGCGTGAAAGACCACGTCGTGCAGGGCCGACTCCACGGCGATAGCGATGGGAGGGGAAGGGGCATCCCTTTGGGGGGCGCCCGAAGCGAACTTCGTGGGCAGCTCGATCTCGGGGTCCGCAGGGGTCTTGGGCAGGGGAAATATCTGGGTTCCTGCCTGTTCGCGGACCAGATCCAACAGCGTCTGCAATTTCTCGATCAGTGCGCCCTGGTCGCTGTCTTTGACCACGGTGAACTCGGGGGTGTGGGAGCTCAGCCCGTCTGCCGCGGCGAGTCCCTGCACGAGACTACGATCGACGTACAGCGAGATGTACTCAAGCTGCTCACTGCCCTTTACATTGCCCGTATGCACCTGTTGCGGGTTGATCAGCACGACATCACCCGCTGCGAACTGATGCAGTTTTCCGCTGACCTCACACTCTTCGTGCCCCTGAATCTGTGCACAAATAAGGTATTCGTCGTGAAAGTGCGGGCTCAGCGAGAGCGCGCTGTTTGGCCCCCACGCATGATACAGCGTGAATCCAGGGCCTCCGAAGAACGAGGCACGCAGGTCCAGGCGCGGCATAGCGGCAGTCTACCTCGACCCTCGGCTGCGGTCGAGGGGGTGGTCTTCAAGCACGGGCAATTTGAGCACCGGCTGGCGGGTCAGTGCAAGTACACTCGCGCCGTGAACGATCGTCAAAATCTGCGTGCCGGTGCACGAGACACCCAGCTTGAGCGGCTCGAATCATCCCAGCGTTCCAAAGAAGTTGCGGCTGATGCGCCGGTTCGCTGGGAGGTTTCCCGAGTGAGAATCCCTGAGGCGGGTGCCCTCCCGCAATCGCAGGCGCTTTTGGAGCGGCTCTACGACGGCGAGCTCGTGCCCCGTGAAAAAAAGCCGCAAGTCATCGACACCCGGCGCAGCTGCGGTCCGTACATGGCGTCGGTCGATGATGAGCCGATGGTGCTGATCGACGCGTGCAGCCAGATCGCCACCTTGACCCACGGCTTCGCCCATCCTGAAATGGTGAAAGGAATCCACGAGGGTCGATTTGCGGACTGCTTGTGGTCGAATCCTGAGACGCTTGTGGTTGAACCTCAAGTGTTGCGCGACTACTCGGAGGCGCTTCTTGAGCACGCTCCAGCGGGGCTTGCCCACGTCGCATTTGTGTGTGCCGGCGGTGCTGAGGCCAATGAAAAGGCATTTCGGCTTGCGCGGCTCCAGGTCATGCGGGATCGAGGTCTCTCGGACGATGATCCGAAGGCGCCAAGGCGAGTGCTCGCTTTTGAAGACAGCTTTCACGGTCGCACCTGGATCTCGTTGATGTCCACCTGGAATCCGGCGAAACGTGGGCCCTTTGAGCTGCCAGGCTATGAAACGGTGTTCAGCAAGCCCGACCTAGGGAGCCTGGCCAAGGTTCTCGCCGAGCGTGGCGATGAGGTCTATGCGTTGATTCTCGAGCCGATGATGGCCGAGGGAGGCGACGTTCATCTCAGCCGTGAGTTTGTGCTTGGCGTCCGTGAGTTGGCCACGAAATACCGTATTCCGATGATCGCGGACGAGGTCCAAACAGGCTTCGCAACCGGGGCCCCGGACTTCTATTGGTGGAAACGGCTCGGGCTCGGCGATACACCCGAAACCTCCCCGGACTACGTGACCTGCGCAAAAAAGGCGGGGCTCGGGATCGTGCTGTCGCGCGAGAAAGATCGGGAGCCCACCTCCGTCAATGTGGTCTCGGCCCTGCGTGGCCTGATTCAATGTGAGACTGCACAGGAACAGGATCCGCTTGAGGCCAAGATTCGCCCGCGACTTGAGCGGTTACGCTTGGCCCACCCTCAAAAATTTACAAACCCCCGAGTCGCTGGAACCACCTTTGCGTTTGATCTGCCAAACGCCGCCGCACGGGTTGCATTTATCAATCAACGCTTTCAGCGTGGGTTCATGACCTACCAGGCTGGGGAGCGGACCCTACGTTTTCGGCTCAATGCTTGTTTCTCGGATCGTTTGCTCGACGACCTTTTTGCGCGAATTGACATGACTCTGACGCGTCTTGAAGATGAGTCCGCGACCCAGTGGGAGGCGGAGGGACGCTCGAGGGGTCCGGACATGAACGTTGAGGTCGTGGAAGTGTCCGAGGAGGATTGGCCGGCGATCATGGTGATCGAAGACGCCGCCTACGAACCCGAGCGTTCGGATTCAGAAGAGTGTCTGCGTGCATCGGGGATCAAGGGGGTCGGGCTTGTCGCCAAAGACACCCGCGATGGGACCGTTCTCGGTTTTTGTTTTGGTGGGCTCCTCGAAAAATTCACGGATGTCTCAGGCCCTGATTGCGATAGATTTCAAGGCACGGGCGAGGGTTTCTATTCTGCCGATGTTACGGTGAGTCCGACGGCTCGTGGTCGTGGTATCGGCCGTGCGCTCAAAGAAGCCCAGCTGGACTGGGCGCGAGCGCGAGGCTTACGTTGGTGTACTGGGCGCAATCGTGTGGGTGCGACCGACGAAATGATGGCGCTGAATCGTTCGCTCGGGGCTTACATCGACCAGCGGCTCGTTCGACAGTACGGCGGCAAGGCTGAAGCGGACTACTATCGAATTCCGCTCGGGGCACCCCGCCTTCCTCAAGTTACGAACGATCCCTTGGACCTTGGCTCGGGCGTTCAGGCACCCTTTGGGCAGGCCCCGGCTTTTATGGCGAAGCGCGACCTGGTCGGGCCGGCGAGCTCCCGCCTGAATCTCTCCAACTGGGCGACGCCCGACTTGGTTCACTATGCGGAGCATATGCGGCTGATCTTGCCCAGGGGATGCTCGCACATGTACTTCACATCTTCGCGTGATGAGACCTGTGACAAGGCGCTTCGCTGCCTGAAGATCTCCCGTCCCGATGCTGTGATGGCCGTCGGTTTTCGTGGTGGCTTTGTCGGCAACGTCACCGCTGCGGCCCGGTCCGTGAGCGATGGCGATGGTTTCGAAGAACACTTCGCGCTGTTTGACTGGCCGATGTTGCCTCACCCCAGCGAGGATCTTGACGGATGTTTGGCGGGCTTGGAGGCATTGGTGGCCAAACACGGTTCAACCAGCATTTTGGGTATTCTCATTGAGACTGTAGGCGAACGCTCCGGCAATTGCCTTGAGGGCGAAGCTGCCGTCGCGCTGGCAGCCGCATGCAAACGCCACGACTTACCGCTTGTCTTGGTGGAGACCGCAGCCGGCTATTACCGCTCCGGCGCGGGTGCATGGGGGGTCGATAGCCTGCCCGACAGCGTTCGCCCGGACTTGGTGCTCTGGTATGCGGGAGGCCAACTTGGCCACGTCTTTGTCAACGATCGCTATTATGTTGCGAAGCCGCTGATGTTGATCAGTACCTGGGATGGAGACGAAGTTTCGATCATCCGTACTCACGAGGGTCTTCGACATGCATGGCGAATGGACCTTCGTGCGAGTATCGATGCCTTGGACACGCTGGTACGGGAGGTCGCGGGGGCTCTGGGCGCAGATGTCGATTGTGGAGGACGTGGTCTTTACCGTACGTTGCGGTTCTCGGATGCGGTTGGGGCCGATCGCTTTCGCGCCGCCTGTGCCAAACACAAGATGACCCTGGCCGTTGGAATTCCGGGGACTCTAGTGCTGTGCCCAGCGCTTGACATCGACGCGGCGGCGATTCGTGGCGTAGTGCGAGATGCCATGCTGGCATCGTTGGTTTGACGATGAGGCACGCAGGCCCAAGAGACTTCGAGAGACCTATGTCGAATCAAGCTGGACCCTCCTCCATGACCCCTGTGTTATTTGATCAAGCGACACCCGCCGGCAGAGGCGAAGCGCACGGTGAGCTGTGGCGGCACGAAATCCGTGCGCTCGCTGACATTCGTATCACCCTCGCCCTGAAGCGCGGTGCATTTAAGGACCGAGAACAGCTGTTGGCGGTGGCCGACCTCCATCTTCCCGAGTTGTTGTCCGCTGCGCCTCGCATGCACGAGGAATTGCTGGGTATCGCGCGCGGATCCGATCTGAGCGCCGCCGAGATCGTTGCACTGAATCACTACACCGACCTGCGTGATGTGCCCCCAACCGTGTTGGGATCGACCGTCCAAGGAGCCGACGAGCCGCCTAAAGACGCAGATCCGGGGGGATGCACATCGCTGTTTGTGAACGGCCCCGAGGGGCCTGTGCTCGGGCAGACCTGGGACATGCATGGGACGGCAGCGGAGTTTGTTCGCATGATGCGCTTTGCTCCGGAAGGCAGTGAGCGGGAGGTGCTGACCTTCTCGCTCACCGGATGCTTGGGCATGACCGGAATCAACGAACGTGGCGTCGGAGTGACGATCAACAATCTCTCAAGCACGGATGGCCAAGTGGGCCTGGTGTGGCCTGCGTTGGTTCGACGCTTGCTTGAGCAAGACACGGCCGATGCCGCACGGGACTTGCTATTGAAGGCTCGTCTTAGCAGCGGGCATCACTACATGATCGCCGACGTTCACGACTTTCATGGTATCGAGACGAGCGGAGCGATTAAAGTCCAGACCCAGAGCGGCCAGCACCGGGCGCATATGCACACCAATCATTGCTTCGACCCCGTCCTGCGCAAGTACGAAAACGTCTCGAAGATCAGCACGACCTTTCGCCGCATGGAGCTGGCGACCGCATCTTACGATCGTGATCGGCCTGAGACCGCCGAGGAACTCTGGTCATTTTTATCCTCCCACGAAGGCTATCCCAAGAGCATCTGCTCGCATGTGGACAACGCGGAGGGCGACCCCTCTGCATCCCAGACGTGTGGACTTGTGGTGATGAATCTTGTCGGAGGTCGGGTGCTCGCGGTGCGTGGTTGCCCGCACGAGCATGGGCGTGAAGAGCTGGAGATGACACGCTGGCGCGGACCGACCGCGTCCGGTGGGTCGCAATGAGCGATGGCCCGAGGGGCTGGCAAGAGCGCCAGCGTGAGCATCTTTTTTTTACCTGGACGCATCAAGCCGGCGTTCAGGGGCTGGAGATCACGGATGCCAAGGGCCCGCGGTTCGAGGTCGCGGGCCAAGGTTGGTTTTGGGACCTTGAGAGCCAAGTGTACAACGTAAACGTGGGTCATCGCCACGCTCACGTGCAGCGGCGGATGATCGAGCAGATCCAGACGCTGCCGGCCTGCGCACCCAATGTCATGCTGCCGATCCGGGCCGAGTTGGCGACGATGCTGGCGGAGCGGACGGGACTGCACCGGGCCTTTTTAACCACAGGGGGTAGCGAAGCGGTTGAGAATGCCGTCAAAATCGCGCGGCTTGTCACCGGACGCAGCAAGGTCGTGACTCGCCGGCAGTCCTATCATGGGGCGACGTTGGCGGTTTTGGGGATCGCGGGCGACCTTCGCAAACAACCCTACGCATCGGATCTTGCACCGGCGTATCATATCGAAGATGGCGCGGACTCCGATTGGCTTGACAGTTTTGAGCGCTTGCTCGCCCAGGAGGGCGCCAACACCGTTGCAGCCGTGCTTCTCGAAGGGTTCACGGGTACCAACGGCATGCAGCATCCCCCAGAAGCTTTTTGGCCGGGGGTACGGGCGCTGTGTGATCGACACGGTATTTTGCTGATCGACGATGAAATTTTCTCGGGCTTTGGCCGCACGGGGAAATGGTTTGCTCGTGAGCGGTGGGAGGTCTCCGTAGACATCATGACCCTCGGAAAGGGACTCACTTCTGGGTAT
>Ga0256845_1002365_pt1 | contig 13734 bp, 7 predicted proteins | sample RiftiametaG_FD_189101 | JGI IMG/M metagenome (GOLD analysis project Ga0256845, IMG submission 189101) | Tube worm associated microbial communities from hydrothermal vent at the East Pacific Rise, Pacific Ocean - Riftia | ecosystem: Host-associated > Annelida > Integument > Unclassified ...
AGATCCGTCCAAATGAACATGAAGATCCACCTTGGGCAAAGTTTTAAAAAATTCGCGATCAAAATCAACGGGCTTCGTAGCAATGTCGTCAAAGGTAATTGGTGTTTTTTTGCTCATAATACAAGTGTAGCACGTTTTTACCATCCTGCTGAACTCTCCAATTTTTCACCATCCATAGTCTCTTTGATCTAAATTGTCGCAATCATGGTAATTGCTCAAAACGATGAAACGCAGAATTTTGCCACCATTTATGTCTATAACTTTTGATCACCCTTTTCAAAGGTGACTGGCACCTATATTAAGAAATTGTTAGCTGGCAAATAATAAAGGTATGGAAAAATGAAAACAAAACAGGCAAAGCTATTGTTTTTAGTGATTATGCTTTTTTCAATTCAGGCTGCTGCACATACTGAAGGTCATTCAGCCCATAATGGGTTTATTGCTGGCCTTTTTCATACACTGACAGGGCTTGACCATCTAGTTTTTATACTGGCAACAGGTTTATGGTCGTCGACATTTAAAAGATCATTAACGTCAATATCAATGTGGCTGCTGCCACTTTTGCTTTTACTATTTATGTTTGCTGGTGGAATGATTGGGATGAATGTCACACCAATTCCTGTTGTTGAAACTGTGATAGCCATCTCATTAATAGCGATTGGTTTTGTTCTGGCATTTGATATTAGACTTCCTCTATGGGCTGCGGCCTTATTTGTTGCTGTATTTGCAACATCTCACGGACTGGCTCATGGTCAGGAACTACAAAGTGACAGTAGCGCATTTTTATATATTTCAGGCTTTTTAACAGCAACGTTTTTAGTTAGCGGCGCAAGTATTGGGCTTGGTGTTCTAACGTGGAAAACAAACAGAACATTGATTCGTATATCTGGCTACATTATTGAAACTCTGGGAATTGTCTTTTTTACTTTTGCAACTTTAACGCCGGATTTAACTCCTATTTATACCTATGAACAGGGGCAATCTGTCGATCCTATTAAAACAGTTGAAAGTTCCGGTCTTGTCCAGAAAATATATCCGGTTAATCCATTAATAAATAGTACTGATTCAGTTGGATTTAGACCCATTGGTGTTTTTCACACGCCGTTTAGTGCTCGAACGGGGGCACCCAGGCAGGGAATTTTGAAAAATAAAATCAAGGCCATAATCAGTATCGATAAACTATATAGAGAGGGGCTAAAGGATATTGAAAAATTTGAGTACATAATTGTCTTGTATTATTTTAATATTACCAGAACATGGTCTTCTACGGTTAATCCGCCTGGCTCTAAACATCACTTTGGAGTTTTTGCAACTAGGTCACCCAAGAGACCTAATCCTATTGGTTTTTCTGTAATAAAGCTTGAATCAGTAGATATAAAAACCGGCACTCTTGAGGTCTCTGGAATTGACGCATTTGAAGGAACTCCAGTTCTTGATATAAAACCATATCTTCCTTCGGTTGACATTATTCAAACGGAGAAAAACCGGCAAACTGAAATTGATCTTGGTCATCACGACGAAATTTATATCAAAGAAAAAAGTATGTTCCAATAATCAACCAAAAGCTAAGAAAATAACAAATTAGTAAAAAAGTAGCGTAAAAACACGCCCCTCTCGTGCAAAGAAGTGCTCCAGGTGAAAACTTTCTCACAAAATGGCACACTATGGCACACTATGGCACACTATAAAGATGTCGGCGCAAGCTGTATCATGTTGTTTTATTTGTTTTTTTTGCGTCCCGTCCAACTTGGCAGGCTCTTTGCTTATTTGGCATATGCAAAAGCATTTATCGCCCAACCCAGGAGGAGAACATGGAAAAGATCAATTTAAACATTTTTAAAATTATTTTGTTTGTACTAACAGCTTTCAGTCTGAGCGCATGTTTTGAGAATACACCCGAAAACAATGCTTCGGGTGTGGACGGAGATTCAGACAGTGATTCAGACGGAGATTCAGACAGTGATTCAGATTATATTTTATCAAAATTTCTAACACCAACAAAAGATTGCAAAGAAGCCTGGGAGCTGCTTGGTGAAAAATACATACGTCAAACGAAAAACCGTTTGATTGCGAATAGGGATTATATGTTAGAAAGATTGAAAGAATGTCCAGATTACTCGAGCGGAGACGTAGACGGAGACGTAGACGGAGATTCGGACGGAGATTCGGATGGGCCCAAGGAACATTCAGAGACCAATGTTCAGGTGGCTGGCATAGACGAGGCGGATTTCATCAAAAACGATGGGGCACATATTTATATTCTGGCCGACAATGTCTTTCAGATAATTGATTCCTGGCCGCCAGAAAACGCCAAGGTGATCTCTCGCACCAAGGTGGACGGCACACCCAAAAAGATGTACGTGCACAATGATCGCGCGGTGATTTATTCATCCATCGCGCCCTTGTCGACCACAGATCCCAATTTTAACCATGGTGGCGGCGAATGTACCTACGGTTACGATTGCAACTTTACCGGTGACGGCTACTCCAGCAAAATCACTGTCCTTGATATCTCGGACTTGAAAAATCCCAAGAAGATTCGCGAGACAGAGTTTGACGGATCTTACTTGAACTCAAGGCGCATTGAGGACGCTATTTTTTCATTGGCTATGTTTCCTGCAATGAATGTGTCGATTTCGGGACTGGAATACTACCCGGACGAGCTTTTGCCATATATGTATGATTGTGAAGATGATATTCCATTCAGCGCATCAGAGATAAAAGAGTTGTTTGACACGTTAATCAAAAAGAACACCGAGATAATAAAGGGTGCAGATTTTTCGGGTACAGTTCCTAAAATTAAAGACACCCGTTACGTGGGCGACGAGATTATTATCAACGACAATCTTCTTAGCGAGTGCCCTAACTTTTATGTGTCAACAACTGGCGACGGGATGAACCTGATCACCTTGACTGCTTTTGACACCAAAAAACTGGATGAGTACTCAATCGCTTCTATTTTAGGCAGGCCTGGGGCCGTGTACGCAAATGAAAACTCTCTTTATATCGCATCGCGTCACTACAAGTACTATGCAAATGGCTGGTTCGAAGAACTGGACAATACTATAACCGAGGCAACCACAGTACACCGGTTTGGAATCTCGGCAAAGGATATGACCGTACAATACGCTGGCTCCGGCCTCACCAAGGGGGGAATACTCAACCAGTTCTCTATGGACGAATACCAGGGGAACCTGCGAATAGTGACCACGACAGGCCATCTTTCAGGCTCCAATGTTTACAATACAGTTTCTGTTCTGGCGCCGCCCGATGAAAAAGGATCATTGAATATAACTGGCTCGATTGACAATATTGCGCCCGGCGAAGATGTCCGCTCCGTACGCTTCAACGGTGACGTGGGATACATGGTGACGTTCAAAAAGACAGACCCGCTCTTTGTTCTGGACCTCAAAGATCCCACAAACCCTGCAATCAAGGGTGAGCTAAAGATACCCGGCTACTCCACTTATATGCACATATTGGACAAAGATTACATCCTCTCCATAGGGTTTGACACAGACGAAATGTGGTTCTCTGGATCTTTCTCCGGCATCCAATTGCAGATCATCAATGTCGCAGATTTGAGCAATCCAGTGCTGGTTCACAAAGAGATCATCGGAACCAGGGGCTCCACCTCGGACGCCACATCGGATCACATGGCGTTTAACTACTTTAAATCTCAGGAGCGCCTGGCCATCCCCATGATCATCTGCGAAGGCGGCGACGAGGGCATGAACGGAACCGAGATGACCTTCTCAGGGCTGCTGGTTTATAAAGTAAACGCCAAAGACGGCTTTACAAAGCTCGGCGGCATTCCGCACCTGGAGACCAGCTTAGTCGAAGACGACAAGTACCAATGCGGTAACTGGTGGACAACGGGCAACTCCAAGGTAAAGCGCAGTATATTCATGGACGACTACGTCTACTCAATAGCCAAAGACAAAATCAAGGCCGCCCAGATATCCGACCTGGAACACCCCCTGACCACGATCGATCTGATCCATTAAATCATCAAAGGCATTAGTTTAAAGTTCGTTGGCTTTATTTAAAACTCCCCAGTGATCTTCTAATGGGGTTCCGCCGCTTGGGTGGGAGTAGGCGATAATCTTCATGTCAGGACCAATGTAATAAAAAGTAGGAAATGACTCGGCAACATCCATGGACATTATGCCGGGGGCTATCTTAAAAGAGTCGATTACGTGAATGTAATCGTGGGGATAGTTTAATTCCCACTTGTCTGCAGCCGGGGTGGTCAGATCTTCAAGCGAGGCGGAGATGGAGGTGATCATACCCAAAGTGCCTGCCTTCATTTTATCGTTGAAGTTATTAGCTCTGCTTGCAAAGTTCCACATACCAGGAGGATCGTAGTAGTCCATTCCGGCCAAGTACTTGGCTAATTCTTCGCACGGTTGGCAACCCACAAATGAAATATCAATAATAAACGGCATTTTTTTGACCATCTCGCAGAGATTTACGTCATTACCATTTGCGTCTTTCGCGATGATATTGGGAAATAACTCTCCAACTTTAGGTTTGTAGCCATCCCAGGCTGGAAGCGCACTGCAATCGGCATCGCCATCACTGTCGCCGTCACTGTCACCGTCGGTGTCGCCATCGGTGTCTCCGTCGGTGTCGCCATCGGTGTCGCCATCGGTATCTCCGTCGGTATCTCCGTCGGTGTCGCCATCGGTGTCGCCATCGGTGTCGCCATCGGTATCTCCGTCGGTATCTCCGTCGGTATCTCCATCGGTATCTCCGTCAGTACCGCCTCCGTCGGCATTGTCATCGCTGTTGTCATCTTTGCATGCTGTTTGCACGCTTGCAATGAGCAGTAGAATACCAAGTACAAAGAAAAGCTTTTTAATATTTGTCTTTTTCATAATGACGACAATGCTCCTTAAAAAATACGCAACCTACAGAATTAAAATCCATATCAATGGTACAACATGTTAGTTGGAATTTTACTCTTTGATGATTTTTGAGCGTCTTATTTAGCCAAAATCAATCTGTTATTCATCTGCCACGTTGAATTTACTTTGTGGTCTCCAAATGGGAGGTCTTGGACTGACAGGAGGAGGCGGTATGGTCTGACCCTTTTTGCGCTTGTCAAACTGTGCGTGGATTTCAAAAGCAAAGTTATCTAGAATTTCCGGATCAACCGGATCTCCATTCAAAGAGAGCGTCAGGCTTTTGAGTCCTTCTTTTTCCGCAACGTGATAAAATTGCGCCTGGGCTATTTTATTGGGCATGCACTCAAGTGGTCCAACTGCCACGGTACCGTCAATAAGTTTCTCTCGCCATTCATGTACAGGGCCTCCCAGGGTAAGCACAGCCTCTCCGCTTAACTGCTCCCTAATATAGGGTCTCGCGGTGGCCAGGGAATCCTGGACGGTTGTTCGTTTGGGCCAGCCAAATCGAGGGGCCATGGCCTCATAAAGCTGATGTTGAATTGACGCCTGAATATAGGAGGTGACGTACTGTGGAATAGTACGTTTAGAGGTGTCCTGATAGTCGGTATATTCCAACCATTCATTAAAGGGTGCAAACCGGCAGCGAATTCCCCGCTGCTCCAGTTTGTCGATTACAAAGTTATTGGAGAAGGGGTCACAACGGACGTAAATCTCGCCAACTATCAGAACCTCAGGCATCTCGTGATCATCCATAATCTGCAAGAATGCGTTGGTGGCGCGTTTAAGAAGATCAACGATACCAAAGATGTATCCGCTCATAATCTTGGTCAAAACAGCGCCGGTTTTTAAATTGCTCTTGGCCGCCTTTTCTGCCTGGAGATCAAGTTCCTTGGTGTAATATTCCCATATTTTGTCAGCGTCGCCCTTATTTTTCTCGACCGGTCGAGCGTGGTAAAGCCCTGCAAGAAGAAGATCCGACGCAGTGAGTACCGCGTAAATCAGCGCCGCAAAGCCGTCGGGAACAGTATCAAAGTAATCTGCATCTACCGGTGCCCAGATACTCACGCGATCTTTCCAGCCCAGCCGCTCCAATACAATGCGATCCAAAAGATTGTACGCACCAAATCTGCATGGACCATTGGCCGTGGGCATAAAGAAACTGAATTTCTGTTCCGGGTTTTTCTCTTTAAATATACGCTGGAGCATGCTTCCCAAAGTTATAACCATGGGAAAACACTCTTTGCCCGAGGTATAGCGACGTCCAAGATCCAGGGCCTCCTGATCCGGCATGGGTAGCGACTCTGCTTTGAGACCAATACCGCGCAAGGCGGCAGCAAGCGGCCCTGCGCCTGGTCCCATGCGGGGAATAAGAACGATAGCGTCACGCTCTTCGATGTCAGCAATGCTGTCGGTGGATTCTTGCAAATCGAGGAAGTTCTTACCCTCTCGACGTTTGTGCAAGTCCAGCCTCAAGTCCTCAAGATCTTCGTGCACGCAATAGAGGAATGCTTCGATGCGGGTCTTGGTGCCCGCGTCACCAGAGTGTCCATCGGTCTCGATCATAGCAAAGGGTTTACCCTCCATAATGTACGAGTAAAAATGAACAACAAAGCTGTCGGGCCCGCAGGAGTAGTTGCTGGCAAACAGGCTGTACACTCCCGGAGTTTTGCGAATCTGGTGGGCAGCCCTGAGATTCTTGTGTCCATAACCCCAGTAAATTTGAGGAAACACAGGCGTCTCAGCATCAATGGGATAACAGTCAACAGGAATGGGAATTGTACCCTGCTCTCTAAGGATAGCGGGAACGTTGGAGTTGAGCACCTTGTTGTAAATTGTATACGCTCGCCCGAGCACCACCACCGGAGTAATGTTGTTATTGTCACAGAATTCGAGCGCTTTGCGACCAAGTTCCAAACACTTGGCGTCAAATTCTTCCTGCGTTGCCAGGGCTTTTTCATAGGCGTGGCGCCAATCGACATCTTTGACGCCAAGTTCCCTGGCAAGCTCGCTACAGCTATCTAAAAACAACTTTGAGCGCAGGTTCGCCTTGCCTATATTAATAACCGGCGAGACTATTTTGGCTTTTATCTGCCCAAGATCCAACTTGAGCATGTCGGCACTACCCTGAATTATCGGGCAAAGACGAGCCCACGGTTCACCCTGGATTCTTGGGATTCCTCGCATCATAGGCAAAAACAGAAAATCAGGGTTTCCTTCTGCCATTTGGCTCACAATACCGTGATACTGTTGCATGGGTGCGCAAAATGGCACGTTGGCGTCCTCAATACCTCGCTTTAGCGTAGCCTGGTTTGCGTTTGAGTGAAAAACTGGATCCAACCCCATCTCGTAAAGAAACGTTGCAAAGAAGGGAAAGAGACTTTTGAGCACAAACTCGTCTGTGATTGCGATGGTCCTGTTGCCTCGCCCTGCGGACATGCGATCAAAGATATCTTGAACCATGTCTTCTCGCTCGCGGAAGGGGTCCGGGGAAAGATCGGGGAGCTTCTTTCGGCCAGTACCTTTGTCGTACATGGAGCACCCTCCGCCCCATGTGAACTTTTGTTTAACGCCGTTTACCATAGTCGAGATGCGATCAATGCGGCATTTGTTTCCAGAACCGCCACAGCCCCTGGTGGATTTGCAGATAAAGACGTCTTTTTTCAAAACTTCGGCGGCAAGGAACCTATTTACGTCAAGAGATTCTTTGGTAGTAAGATCCAGCTCCTTCAGGCTTAGCAGAGCTATTCCCAAAGCACCGACAGTTCCGGGGTTGGAGGGAATGATAACATCCGCACCTGTTTGTCTGGCTACGGCAGCCGCCAGCGCATCGGCAGAAAAAGGCATTCCCTGACAAAAGATAACCTGTCCCACAGAGCGGCTGCCCTTTACTCTGTTTAGATAATTTTGAATAATGGAGTCGTAGATTCCTGCGATAATAGAGAGTCTTGGAACATCGGAGGCGACAGCTTCGTCGATGATTTCCGCCATAAATACACTGCAATGTTGTCCAAGCGAGACACCGTAATCCGCCTTAATAGCTTCGTCAGCCAGCTGGACAACATTGTCGATGCCCTTGAACTTGCGCCCCTGTTCCTCAATAAAGGAACCCGTACCCGCGCTACACGCCTCGTTCATGGCTGCGTCAATAACCCTACCACCGGACAGACGAATGTACTTGGCGTCCTGTCCGCCTATTTCAAAGATTGTGTCAACCCGCTTGTCGTAGTGTAGCGCCCCTTCTGCGTGGGCAGCGATTTCATTGAGCACAAAAACTGACTCATGCCCGTAGCACGTGGACATCAGAGATCCGACAATCTCTCTCCCACTTCCGGTTGCACCTATGGCAATCACCGGAGTGTCGGCTATTTCGCTGTCTGCAAATTTTTGCATGAGCGCCTGGGATGCACGCACAGGAGATCCGTTTGTGGATATGTATGCGTCCCATACTTCTTCGCGTTTATCAGCATCAATGGCAACAACTTTAGAGCCCGTGGAGCCAATATCGAAGCCAAGGATCAGTTGGGTATTCTTGCCAACCTCCAATCTGGGCTTTGCAGGAATACGGTGAACATTATTGAGACAAGTGGAAAGAGCCGGAACCTGATCGATAGAATGTTTCACCGGGGGGGCAAATATCGCGTCTATGTCAGGCAGCGTGGTCGGACTGCCAGCAGCCAATACCGCAGCACCGAGAGCCTCTATAAAAAGCGCATCATCATCATTGGTTTCGATTCGAACCATCTCGTGACGACTTAGAAAGCGATCAAAGTTGTCTCTTATTCTCTTTGCTCTCGTGACGCCGCCAATGAGAACAGTTCGTTTGGGACTGACTCGCGGCTTAATGAGCACCTGAACGTTTTCGCAGACCGCATCGTACAATCCCGCCAGAATTCTCTCTTGAGGCTCACCTTTGTTGGCAAGGTGGGTCATGTCAGTTTTAAGAATAACCGGACACCTGCCCGAAAGCGGCGCGGGATCTTCTATTGTTTCACAAACCTCGCTCGCTTCCTCAATGGTCAAGTTAAATCGTTCGACCAGTTGTCGCAAAAAGTTGCCGGTTCCTTGAGAGCATCTGGAATTTTCACGGAATGTCTCTGTATTGGATGATTGCACCTCAAGTACTGAGAACCCATGACTTCCGATGGAGACGATTGTTGCCGGGTCCTCGCCAAAAAGATGCTTAAACCCTGAAACCTGAGCTTGTTTTATTGGAATACGCGGCAAAGTCATGTGCCTGCTGAGGCGTCCGGTTACTGCTGCTGCCTCAGTGCCGCTCCAGTCCCAGCCTTTTAACATTTGTTTAAGGACGCCCTTTGGATCCTTGTGATGATTCTCTATCGCCCTGCGTGTCCAGTTAAGAGCCCCATCGTCAGAAGCTGTAAGCTCCACTATCTTTACGGTCTCTGCCCCTATATCGATACCTGTAAACTTCTTTGCCATCTGTAGCAAACTCCCAATGTGCTGACAGTGCTGGTATTCCAGCCTGATTGATTGCAAATTCTTACCAGTAGACTGACACGTCAGTCTAGTAAAAAATCACATTAAATTTCAAAGACAAAGTTTTTGTTGACGAAACAGGTGGAAAGTGGACCATAACGGGCGCTCATCCGTGAGGCAGGAGAGGATTTTTTATGATTCTTGTCTGGTATAAACATAGCTTCAAAGGTGCTCCGCTTGTTGAGGTGCTGGGTTTAAGTCTGGCTAAAAGGGCTGTACTGTCTGCTCAAGCAGCGGGGTTTAAAGATATTGTTATTGTTGTTCATCCGCAAGACATGGCTTTGACAAAAAAGGAACTTGCAGATTCAAAGATAAAAGCAAAGGTCAAACTGCTGACAGAGGCGCAAAGCTTGTCTAAGACTATTGAAATGTCCGGCATTGACAGCTCCAATGAAGTAGCGGTTGTTTTAGGTGACAGGGTGTGGACAGCTCCTGCTATCAAAGCTTTAACTAAACCGCTGGAGGGTGCGTCTGTCCGATTGGTTTGCGACAACAGCTCAGACAGGTTTTGCACGGGATTATTTAGGGTTGAGACTACCCAAATTAATAAGCTCCCACTTTCTGGCAATTGCACAGAAGCTTTACTTAACAAAACATTCAACGACGCAGACACAAACCCTGATACTATTGATATTGCAACCTTAGCTTTCAGCGCAGCACGGATTGAGGAAAATACCAACCTTCGGGCTGCTGAGAATATTTTGCTGCGGGCGCTCAAAAAAAGCGCCGACGGTGTAGTCTCCCGAAACATCAACCGCAAAATTTCTTTGTTTTTGTCCAGGCGTCTGGCCAAAACGGCCATGCGTCCAAATCATATTACGGCGGTGGTGGCTGGAATCGGTCTGTTCTCTGGATTCTCCAACTACTTTATCGGAGGGTATTGGGGCTTTTTAATAGGGGGTCTTTGTTATTATATCTCTGCCATACTGGACGGCTGCGATGGAGAGATTTCCCGCTTGAAATATCTGGGTTCCAGCCTTGGTGCCTGGCTCGACACCATTGTTGACGACTTGGTCTGCCTCTCTTTTATCGTTGGGCTTTACGCTCGGCTATACGTAGATGAACCGAGCGATTTTCGCCTATGGACGGGCCTTGCCGGGGTGTTTTTCTTTTTACTCACTATCTTACCCCGCTACTACATAATGGCGACAAGACTTGGCTCCGGCGATTTTCAAAAACTTGCAGCAGCGCAAAAACCAGCAGAACCTGTCGGCTTTAGCAAGCTTGTGCAGACAGTAAAAGAGACGCTGTTTAGGACCGATTTTTTACCGTTTTACGGTTTCGTTACTGCCCTTGTCAGTTATGTTCCAGCATTTGCAATCCCCTTTGCCATAGGAGCAATTGCCTCTTCAGGCGATACCCTCGTAACCCTGGTAACAACCCGTCCAAAAAAATAACGATGTAAAAGTCAGATATGAAAACAGAGGCTTTTATTCGATATCATAGCCACCGTCGCAGACACCTACTTCCAAGATTACGTAAATAAGTACATACTCCTGTGGTGTGATTTGGGCGGTGGGCGTGTTTGAAGTTTCGTACACAGAAAAGAAAACCTTACCACAATCGTAGGGATAGGTAACCATGAGCGGAGATCCGATATGGGCGGAGGCATCGGTCACCCAGGTGTAGGGTTTGACAACGCCATCGTCATCATCTAGGCCATGTCCGTTATCCACATCTGCGGTTCCGATAATTTGCACATACCCGCTGGTGAAGGGAAAATTGTTAATATTCTCCGTAGTAACCTCTTTAAGCCACTCTCCCAGTTCTAGATTGTTGATAGTGCCGGTCGTGGAGTAGGCAGAGGTTGTAATTCTGCCGATGTCCAGAGCCGAAGAATTGTCGTCGCCGAAAAAGTCGATGTACTCTGGAAAGTTGTGTTCGGTCCAGTAGGCGGTGCAACAGGAGTTATATATTTTTCCACCATGTGAGACATAATTGACAATGACATCAGATGCCCCATTGATAAAGCTCACCGAATTGGCACTAGAGGTACACGGAATAAAAATCTGATGGTAACTTTCGATGGTTTCTGCATTGCTAAAAAGCGAAGAAGATGCCGCGTATGTCCCCTGTATGACACTATCGTTAAATATTTCGAAGGTTTCAGTTCCATACTGCAACTTGCCTTCTCCGTCGATTTCACCCATTCCAAATTTTGCGAGCAAATCGTGAGAACGATCCCACTCGTTTAGCAAAACAGCGTAGTTGGGGATTTGATCCATATTGTCAGCACTGTTGTCCTTTGGAAGAGTTGTATGTTCTTCGGGCACAGCAGTGTCCGCACCTTCAACCACTGTAACGGTTCTTTGACGCTGAAAGAATCCCTTGCGAGTAACAATATTCCAATCGCCGGATGGGACATCTTTAATGGTCCATGTACCGTCTGAACCGGAAAGGGTCCATCGCATGGAGGACATATCTTCACAGTCGTAACAAAAGACTTTATCCTCAATAATCGTTCCGTTTCCAGATGTTACATAAACCAGAGCACCTGAGATCGGAAAGTTACCAGCCGGGGACATTACGCGACCATGAATATCGCCCGGAGATCCCGAAGGATCGGTATCTCCGTCAGAATCTCCATCGCCGTCTCCATCAGTATCACCATCACTGTCACCGTCAGAATCTCCGTCATTGGAACCTTCAGCACGTGCCGCAGGATCATTCGAACTCTCACACGCCGAAAAAACAACGATAATTCCCGCAATCAAACACAACGTAGCCACTTTTATAAACATGAGCATTTGCACCTCTTTTGCATTCACCTTGACTTATAATGAAATTATTCGATGTTATCGATGTTTAGTTGTTGACTTGTTGTCAATTTTATTAAAATCGTCAAATTATTAAAAAAACAAAATGTGATTGCTAATTAAATTTGCCGTGTGAGTATGTATCGATTTCGGAGCCGGAGTCAGGCATCTTTTCTTCGATAAGCCGATCCTCGGTCCACCAGCTTGGTGCGCAGGCAATGGAACTGCATTCGTCGCAATATATATCGCTGATCTCTTTCCACTCAACCCGTGCAACATCAGTAGCCCCTGACTGTTCGCAAGTTTCCTGGGCAAAAACAGCACACTGCTCTGCCGAATCAGTTTTGATTTCGCATTTGGGTGTGCAGGTGTTTTCATCTTTGCAGCACGAATAATAGCAGGCCCCCTTTTGACAGCCAGTTACCCATAATAAGAGGCTAAATGTAATCAATAAAAAAACCTTCATTTTTACTCCGTCGTTAAAAAGTTCCAGATGCACCAACAACAGCTCCGGTCGATCCGTCTGGGCCAAAAACTGGAGACACAGAGGGTATCCAGTTAAACGTCATTTCAGTTTTTTGACGCTGTCGGTATTGAGAGGTTATGGCTTTTGCCTGGTTACCCGCGATAATCGAATCCAGAGAGAGACAAATAAGAGAGAGCATACCTAACCCTCCGTTTGCGACAATCCACGCAGTCGGCGGTGTCCATTTATTGCCATCTTCGTCTTCTTTTAACCAATGAAACGGTACTGCGGTGGCAAGAGCGAGAGAACCGGTAATGTGAAAACCAAAGGAAAGCCAGCCCAGTAACCTGAAACCAAGAGAACCGGTTATCTCCGGCATAGTTCTGGCCGAATTACTACCTGCCGAGATGATAGCAGCCGAAATAACCGTTACTACCGTCCCCCCCGCCGCCAACGGAATAGCCGGAACAAGATGTTCCTTGTTCAAGGCCGCCGAAAGAGAGAGTCCTCCTTCTGCAATAGCCCCCACAAAACCATATATTCCAGCCCCTCTGGACCATCCGGCAGTTGGATGGGGCGGTGCGAGACAGATGCGTTCACCTTTGCAATCCGTATCTTTTTGACACCCCTCAATCGGCGTGGTCGAAACTACGGCAGCGACGGGGGGCTTGTCAGCAGGTTTGTCGATGTCTTTACTGTAGCGCCCCTCAAGTTTTTTTAAGGCCATTTCGGCTTCAGATCTGACCGCCGCTGACTCATCTGACTGAATAATTGCCCATAGCACTGACTTGCGCATTTTTAAATCCATCTCACCAACTGCCCATGCTGCCGCTTGGCGAACTTTTTCGTGAGGATCCTTACGCGACATGGCTGCAAGTTTACCCATCGTTTTGGTGTCAACATCCCTGATCGCTTTTTTGATCGCCTGTTCTCGAACACGCCAGTTAGAGTTCATCAAGCCTTCGGGGAGCCTGTAAGTAGCTTTTTTAGATGTTTTAACAGGTTTGGCATGCTGAACCGTCTGAACTGGATGGGCAGATTGAACTGGCAAAGCAGATTCGACTGGTTGGGCAGGTTTAACCGGTTCAACGGGACCAGATGGTTT
>Ga0256845_1002366_pt1 | contig 13717 bp, 14 predicted proteins | sample RiftiametaG_FD_189101 | JGI IMG/M metagenome (GOLD analysis project Ga0256845, IMG submission 189101) | Tube worm associated microbial communities from hydrothermal vent at the East Pacific Rise, Pacific Ocean - Riftia | ecosystem: Host-associated > Annelida > Integument > Unclassified ...
GAGGAGGTCTTTGTTGATTTTTTCAAAGGCGAATCCCGCAGCCCCGAGTTCCGCGCTATCAACGAAATGGGCGAGGTGCCGGTGCTTGTCGATGGCGATGTGACCCTCACCCAATCTGGCGTAATCCTTGATTACCTAATTGAAAAAACCGGGAAGTACGCCCCCGCCAAGGGCGACGCGCGCGAAGTGCTACGCTGGGTGTTGTGGGACAACCACAAAGGTTCCAGCCAATGGGGCATGACGCGGTTTATCGCCAATTTCCTGCCCGAAAAGCACCGCAACGCGGATGTGATCGCCTTTTCCATAGGCCGCTGCCAAGCCGCGCTGGCTGTGCTCAACAGCCACCTAGAGGGCCGCAATTGGGTGGTGGGCCAAGCCCCCACCGCCGCCGATTTTTCCTGTTCGTCCTACTTGTTTTATGACGAGCCCTTCGGCATGGACCGCAGCCAATACCCCCACATTGAAGCGTGGCTGGAAAACATCCGCCAGCTTCCCAACTGGAAACACCCTTATGATTTGATGCAGGGCCACCCCCTGCCAGCCAAATAAACGGAGACTATTATGACCGAAGCCTATATCTATGACGCCGTGCGCAGCCCGCGTGGCAAGGGCCGCAAAGACGGATCGCTGAACGAGGTCACGTCTGTGCGCCTCTCGGCCGACATCCTGAATGCGCTCAAAACCCGCAACAATCTTGACACCAGACAGGTGGAAGATGTGATCTGGGGCAACGTCACCCAAGTGATGGAGCAAGGCGGCTGCCTTGCCCGCTCTGCCGTGCTGCTCTCGGATTTTGATGAGCAGGTGCCCGGCGTCTCCATCAACCGCTTCTGCGCCAGTGCGATTGAGGCTACCAATATGGCCGCCAACCAAGTGCGCGGCGGCGGTGGCGATGCTTACGTGTCTGGCGGGGTCGAAATGATGGGCCGCGTGCCGATGGGTGCCGACGGGGCCGCGATTGCGGTTGACCCCGAGCTCGCCATGAAAACCTATTTCGTGCCGCAAGGCATTTCGGCAGACATCATCGCCACTGAATACGGCTTCACCCGTGATGACGTGGATGCGCTGGCGGTGGAATCCCAGCGCCGCGCCAAAATGGCGTGGGACGAGGGCCGCTTTGCCAACTCCATCATTCCGATCAAAGACCGCAACGGCCTGCTTATTCTCGACCGTGACGAATTCATGCGCCCTGCCACCGATATGCAATCGCTCGGCGGGCTGAAGGCCAGCTTCAAGGATATGGGCGAGAACATGCCGGGCTTTGACGCCGTGGCGATGCTGAAATATCCGCATCTGGAAAAGATCAACCACGTGCACCACGCGGGCAACTCGTCGGGCATTGTCGACGGGGCCGCCGCCATTCTGGTGGGCAACAAGGCGTTTGGCATCCGCAACGGCCTCACCCCCCGCGCCCGCATCAAGGCGACCTGCAAAATCGGCACCGACCCGACCATCATGCTCACCGGCCCCGTGCCCGCCACCGAAAAGATCCTGCGCGACAGCGGCATGAGCATTGATGATATCGACATTTTCGAGGTCAACGAAGCCTTCGCCGCCGTGGTCCTGCGCTTCATGCAGGCCTTTGATGTCGATGACAGCAAGGTCAACGTCAACGGCGGTGCCATCGCCATGGGCCACCCGCTCGGGGCCACCGGCGCCATGATCATCGGCACCGCGCTGGACGAGCTGGAGCGCTCGGGCAAAGGCACCGCGCTTTGCACCCTCTGCATCGCCTCGGGCATGGGCGTAGCCACCATTATCGAGCGCGTCTGATGGCGGTGATTGATATCAAAAAGCTGCCCTTGATCAAGGGCAGCGAGGGCGTCGGTTACCCTGCCCCTTATTACAAGGGCTGCGAGCTATACGAGGCGGCAGCGCTTGGCAACGCAGCAGGGCTGACCCAGTTTGGCGTGGGCATTGAAAAGCTGCTGCCCGGTGGCATGTCCTCCCAGCGCCATTGGCATGAGAACGAGGATGAGTTCCTTTACGTGCTCACCGGCGAGGTTGTGCTGGTCGAGGATGATGGCGAGCACACGCTCACCGAAGGCTCCGCTGCGGGCTGGAAGGCGGGCGAGCCCAATGCCCACCACCTGATCAACCGCACCGACGAGCCAGCCTTTTACCTGATCATCGGCACCCGCGCCGAGCGGGATGTCTGCCACTATCCGGACATTGACCTCCACTATGAGCGCGCTGACGGCGTGGGCAATTACAGCCATAAAGACGGCACGCCCTACCAATCAGACGACTTCAAGGAGCCGGATGATGCCTGACATTTCCCTTTTCTTCAGCACCAAAACCAGCGTGCTGCCAGACTCACCCTCACTGGAGGACACCAAATGACCCAACAATTTTTCTATGATGTAGACAGCGATGGCGTGGCCACAATCACGTGGAACCAGCCGGAAACTTCGCTCAATGTGATGACGCAGGAGGGCTTCACCCAGCTCAACGACTTTGTTGACGACGCGCTGGCCGATGATGCCGTGAAGGGCATTATTATCACCTCGGCCAAAAACGATTTTGCTGGCGGGATGGACCTGAAGGTGCTGGCTAAAATGCGTGAAGACGCAGGCGATGAGCCCGCCAAGGGCATTTTTGATGGCGTTATGGCCATTCACCAAATCCTGCGCAAAATTGAGCGCGCGGGCATGGAGCCAAAAACCAACAAAGGCGGCAAGCCCGTCGCTTGGGCCTCCCCCGGCACCTCCGCTGGCATCGGCACCGAGATCGCGCTTTCCTGCCACCGCCGCTTTGTCGCCGACAATCCAAAAGCGAAAATCGGCCTGCCAGAAATTCTGGTTGGCATCTTCCCCGGCTCTGGAGGCACCACCCGCATGGTGCGCATGGTTGGCCCCATGATGGCCGCGCCCGTGCTGCTGGAAGGCAAAATGATGCCCCCCGCCAAGGCGAAACAAGCGGGGATGATAGACGAGGTTGTGCCAGCGGATGAGTTGCAAGCGCGCGCTAAAGACTGGGTCCTAAACGCCTCCCATGATGACATCATCAAGCCGTGGGACAAGAAGGGCTTTAAAATGCCCGGTGGGGCGCCTTACCACCCTGCGGGCTACATGACCTTTGTAGGCGCGGTGGCCATGGTGCACGGCAAAACCCAAGGGGTATACCCCGCCGCCAAGGCCATGCTCAGCGCCATCTATGAAGGCGCGCTAGTGGATTTTGACACCGCCATCCGCATCGAGGCGCGCTGGTTCACCAGCATCATGCTCAACCCCTCCTCCGCCGCCATGATCCGCTCGATCTTTGTTAACAAAGGCGCGCTGGAGAAGGGCGCGGTGCGGCCTAAAAATGTGCCGGATCAGAGTGTTAAGAAGGTCGGCATTATGGGCGCTGGCATGATGGGCGCTGGCATTGCGATTGTATCCGCCATGGCGGGCATCGAAGTGGTGCTGATCGACCGTGATCAGGACGCTGCTGACAAGGGCAAAGCCTATGTTGAGGGCTATCTCGACAAAGGCATCAAGCGCCGGAAAACCACGCCGGAGAAAAAAGAGGCCGTGATGGGGCTGATTACGGCGACCACCGATTATGAAGCGCTGAAGGGCGCAGACCTGATCGTGGAAGCGGTGTTTGAGGATGTGGGCATTAAGGCCGAGGTCACCGCCAAGGTTGAGGCCGTGGTCGGCGAGGATTGCATCTTCGCCACCAACACCTCCACGCTGCCGATCACCGAGCTGGCTAAGGCGTCCAAGCGCCCCGAGCAGTTCATCGGCATTCACTTTTTCAGCCCCGTTGAGCGCATGCTCTTGGTCGAAATCATCAAGGGGGCCGCCACGGGTGACCGCGCCGTAGCCAAGGCCTTGGACTACGTGCGCCAAATCCGCAAAACCCCGATTGTGGTTAATGACGCGCGCTTCTTCTACGCCAACCGCTGCATTATCCCCTACATCAATGAGGGCCTACGGATGGTGCGCGAAGGCGTGGCCCCAGCCACCATCGAGAACGCCGCCAAGCAGCTCGGCTTCCCGCTTGGGCCGCTCCAGCTTAACGACGAAACCTCGATAGACCTCGGCGTAAAAATCGCCAAAGCCACCAAGCTGGCCATGGGCGAAGCTTACGACGATAGCGCAGATGAGGTCCTGTTCAAGCTGTTTGACGAGGGCCGCCTTGGCCGAAAATCAAAATCCGGCTTCTATAACTACGATGAAAAAGGCAAGCGCGGGTTGCTCTGGAACGGGCTGGCCGAGAACTGGCCGGTCGCCGCCGAGCAGCCCGATTTCACAGAAATAAAACACCGCCTCGCCATGGTGCAAACCCTTGAGGCCGTCCGCGCTTTTGAGCAAGGCGTGCTGGAAGACATCCGCGAAGGCGACGTTGGTGCCATTCTAGGCTGGGGCTTCATGCCATGGTCTGGCGGGCCGTTTAGCTGGCTGGATATCTTGGGCGCGGACCAAGCGGTGGCGATTTGCGACCAACTCACTGAGGCCCACGGCGAACGCTTCACCGCGCCAGATATGCTGCGAGACATGGCCGCCAAAGGCGAGAGCTTTTACGGCAACGCCGCTGAAAAAGCTGCTTAAAGACATACGCCGCGCGCCCGAAATGGGCGCGCGGCGTATTCCACTTAAAGCCGTTAGGCGGCCCCAAGCTCTATTTTGACATAATAATCCGCGTTTGCAGCGTGACGTTGGGCGGCATCATTACGATATCCATACGCCCAACAATTGTATTTTCATCAAACACCGTAAGGCGCATAGATATTTGCCGTGTGCCGACATTAGGAAGCTCTGTTGTTCCTGTGCCCAAAAGGTGGATGAGCTGCGTAGCACTACCGCAATTGGCCCCAAGGGTCACAACCTCGCTCGCGCTGGTCTGAAACACGTCGCTTTCGTTAAAATTCCACATTTCGCTTGGGTCGGTGACCTCAACAAAATCCACCACCATGGTGCCAAAAACCTCACTATCCAGCCCGATAGAATCTCCGTATTTGGTAAAACGGGCGGTTAGGGTGGCCTCCGCTGCCGCTGGCACGGTGCCAACATTAGGCACATTTATGAGCTGCCCCGGCCCGTTGGTGATGGTATATTCGCCCTCAAGTTGGTCAAGTGACGTTATGCAATTTTCGGCAAAAACTGGGGCAGCGGAAAGCGCCACAAATGCAGCGGCTAGATACGGTTTCATGAGAAATCCTAAAGGTCTATTGTTGAAAAAGTGAATAAAAGCACTCCACCTGAATACACTTCTTTAGGCCCAACAGCAACCCTTGGGTGTTTTTACTTTCTATGCGCTCACTTTGAATTTACGTAAAACCGTCGCCGGTTGGCTCGTCAGGATTCGGCAAACCCGTCCGGGAAAAGCGCCTCGATCTCTTCAATCATCTCGCAATCCTCGGCATAGGCCTCTTCCACCGCCGCGCGGGTTTCGTCATCCACAAGGGCGAATATTTTGGTGCCTTCGGGGTCAATATTCAGCTCTGTTGTCGGGTCAAAAACCGGTGTTTCACAGCCAAAAATCTCCATGGCGATCGCGGGATAGTCCTCCTCCCAGCGCTCATGCCGACCAATAAAATCAAAATCCACCAGATCATAGGCGATCATACTTCGTTGCGGCATAAGCTGAGGCGAAATATCATAAAGCCCGTCTTCTTCGGTTAGAATTTCAGCCAAATCAACCATCGACAGGTTTTCGTCCAGCGAAATACCCAGATGTTCAAACAGCTTAACCCGCTGCCGCCCGTGCTTGGTGTTAATCGAAAATTGGTTACGGTAAACCGCAGAAAACCGCTCCACAGGGTTGCGGACAAAAGCAAACTTGATCATGCTATCATCTTCCAGCATCCGGCCAAAGGCATTAAAGCCCACATGCCCGGGCTTGGAAAGTAGCCCGTTATTCCGGTCAAAAATCGGCTTTATACTTGGCAGATCAAAAACTTTGCCCTCCACATGCGCCATGCCCTTCAACAGGCTGCCTACGGTGCGCACATTGGCCACAACCGGCACCGAAAAATAGATAAAACCAAGATCTTCATCGAGGTAGGTAAAATAGTTCATCCGCGCCCGCGAGCCGACCACCTTCGTGACCGCGTCCGAGATAGAAATTTCTGGGTCCAACATGTGTTTCCCGCCTCAATTCTTCACAAATATGATTCTTTCACTATAACCGCCCCTTTTCAATCGCGCCAGAATGAGCAATGATCTAGAAAAAACCAATTGGGAGCCTAAACCATGATGCAAAATTTTCCATTAAGAGTGGGCGGGATACTCGACCACGCCGCCCGTTACCACCCCAAGCGCCCTATCATTGGCCGCTCGGTGGAAGGCCCGATTGTGGAAAGCTCATGGGCAGAAATCCACCGCGAGGCCAAGCAAGTGGCGGCGGGGCTGAAAAACCTTGGCATAAAAAAAGCTGATGTGATCGGGGTGATGGCATGGAACACCGTGCGCCACCTTTCCGTGTGGTATGGCATCCCCGGTGCGGGAGCGGTGAACCACACGCTTAATCCACGCCTATTTGCTGACCAACTGGTTTACATCGTCAACCACGCCGAAGACCGTTTTATAATGGTCGACCCTGACCTTTTGCCGATTTTCGAAGCGCTTATGCCCAAGCTGCCAAATATCGAAAAAATCATCGTGCTGACAGACCGCGCACACATGCCCGAAAGCAAGCTCGACCTGATCAGCTATGACGAGCTGATCGCAGGCCAGCCGGATGATGGGCCATGGGAGGACGGCGATGAAAACGAAGCCTGCGGGATTTGCTACACCTCCGGCACCACCGGAGACCCGAAGGGCGTGGTTTATTCCCACCGCGCCAACGTGCTGCACGCCCTCACCGCCGCCGCGCCCGATATGGTCAACCTATCATCAAACGACCGCATCATGCCCGTGGTGCCGCTGTTTCATGCTAATGGCTGGTCCATTGCTTACAGCGCCCCGATGGCGGGGGCCTCTATGGTGATGCCGGGCCGCGATATGACGGCCGCTGGCCTTTATGAAATGCTTGAAATGGGGGTGACGTTTACCGCCGCCGTGCCCACCATCTGGCTCGGGATGCTCCAGCATTTGGAAGCCAACAAGCTTGGGCTTTCCACCCTCAAGCGCGTGCTGATTGGCGGTGCCAGCTGCCCCCGCGCCGTGATCGAAGCCTTCCAGAATAATTACGGCGTGCAAGTGCTGCACGCATGGGGCATGACCGAAATGTCGCCGCTCGGCTCAATCTGCTCGTTTAAGCCCGAGGTCAACGCTATGTCGCCCGAGGAGCGGCTAAACGTGCAAGAAACCGTCGGCCACCCGCCCTATTCGGTGGACCTAAAAATCGTCAACGATATGGGCGAGACCCTGCCATGGGATGGCATCACCCAAGGCCGCCTCATGGCCAAGGGCGCTGCTGTGGTGCAGCGCTACCTCAAGGCCGAGAAGGACGCGGTGGATAGTGATGGCTGGTTTGACACCGGCGACGTAGCGGTGATGGACGAAAACGGCTACGTGCGCATCACCGACCGCAGTAAAGACGTGATCAAATCCGGCGGCGAGTGGATTTCCTCCATCGAGATGGAAAACACCGCCGTGGCCCACCCCGAGGTGATGGAAGCCGCCGCCGTGGCCGTGCCACACCCGAAATGGGACGAGCGCCCCGTGCTGGCCATTGTGCCGGTAGATGGCAAAACCCCTGACCCAGCGGAAATCATGTCTCTGCTTGAAAAACGCTTCGCGAAGTGGCAATTACCGGATGATATTTTCATGGTAGAGGACCTGCCCCACACCGCCACCGGCAAAGTCTCCAAACTGGAGCTGCGCCAGCGGCTCAAGGATCAGGGCTACGAACTGCCAAGCTAAAGGGCTTTTATGACCGCGATTGACAAGTTTATCCGGCTAGAAGCGGTCGGCTGGTGGTTCGAGGCTGGGCGGCAAGAAGCGCGCGAGGTGGTCGTGTCCTTTGGTGACGCCACCCTGCAAATCACCTCGCTGAAAGACGTGCCGCTAACCCATTGGTCGCTCTTGGCCACCAAGCGGGTCGGCACGCGGGCCGAGGCGGTTATCTATTCGGCAGACCCCGAGCAGCACGAGGTGCTAGAGATCGAGGACCCCGACATGATTCGCGCCATCAGCGCCATCACCTCGGCGCTGATCGAGCCAGAGCCCGCGCCAAAATGGCGGCGCTGGGCGCGGCGTGGCGTGGCGCTGGCCCTGCTGGCGGGCCTGCTCTGGGCCGCCCCACCGCTGATCTACAAAGCCACCACCCTGCTCACTCCGCCCGCCCGCATGGCGGCGCTGTCTGACGACATGGTCGAGGGCCTGCGGGCGCAATATGGCACCGAGTGCAAAGACTGGCTCGGCGGCCACGCCTTGGAAGGCTTCGCCGAAAAGCTCTTGCCTGCCGCCCCGCCCGCCCTCTGGGTGTTTGCCAAGCAAACCACCCCCGCCATCGCCCTGCCAAATGGTGTCGCCCTTTCCAACGCCGCCCTGCAAGCCGCTACACCAGAAAGCCTATCCGCGCTGGTCATGGCCCACTGGGCGATGGGCCAAAACCGCAAACCACTACACGCTTACGTGGCCGCGCTCGGCCCCCTCACCGCCCTGCGCAGCCTCGCCTTTGGCCGCTTCCCCGAGGGGGCAAAGCCAGTGGCCATAGCACCGGATGGTGAGGACTACCTGCTGGCGCGCGACTATCTGCGCACCCACGGGCTGAGCGCCTTTCAGCTCCAGCAAATGGCCAAGGCAGATGGCATCGGCCTGCCGCTTGGGGAGGTATTCGCCGATAGCAATACCTTCACCTTTGAAGGCTTCGAGACCCTGCAAGGCATCTGCGCCGAATAGGCCCATTGACGGACACAACATATTCGGTATGTTGCAAGTATAAAACACACAAAGGGGAAGTAAAAATGTCAGCACAACGCCTAACCACGACCATCGCCGGTGCCTTTATTCTTGTGAGCCTCGCGCTCGGGCATATGAACGGCCAGTTCGACGTAACAAAATTCGGCTGGACATGGATGCTGATCTTTGTCGGGGCCAATCTGTTCCAATCCGGCCTCACCAAATTTTGCTTGATGACGATTATTCTGAAAAAATTCGGCGCCAAGTAACACCGCGCAAATTTCATAAAATGCGCCGCCGCCTATACTCAACGCCGTAGCGGCGCGCAAAAGCCGCCCTACTTGGCAAGGTCTCTTCCGCGCCGCGCTGCAACCACGGCACTTGCGGCGAGGCTTTGCCGCTCAAAATCTCTTCTACACCCACCCCTCTTTTATACCTACGCAATGCTCACCCAAGTTTTCCGGCCAAAATACGGTGCGGTTTGCCATTGGCGGAGCTTTGGGCTAAAGCATCCGCAACTCGCAATCGGAGCGCATAAAATGACCATCCCCCCTGCCCCCCACGGCGCGCCATGGCGCAATTTTTACGGACGCACCAGCGGCAAGTCGCTGCGCAAGGGGCAAGTTGACCACCTTGAAACCACCCTCAAAGACCTCACCCCTCCAAATGTGAGCTGGGAGGAGAACCCCGAGCGCCACCCCATTGACCTCATAGCGCTTTTTGGCGATGCCCGCCCCGTATGGCTGGAAATCGGTTTTGGTGGCGGCGAGCACCTGCTGCACATGGCGCAAACCTACCCCGAGGTCGGCATCATCGGTTGTGAGCCATATGTGAATGGCGTGGCCATGCTGGTGCCGCGCATTTCCGAGCAAGGGGTTGAAAACGCTAAAGTATTGCACGGGGACGCCCGCGATATGCTAGATGTTTTACCCGAAGGTTCGCTCGACAAAGCTTTCCTGCTTTACCCTGACCCTTGGCCCAAAAAACGCCACCATAAACGCCGTTTTGTGAATGCCGAAAACATCGACCCGCTGGCGAAAGCTCTAAAATCCGGTGCTGAATTTCGGGTGGCAACGGATATCGAGGACTATGTCCGCCACACGCTAGAACACATGCAATCACGGGATGATTTCGAGTGGCTCGCCGAGGGACCGACGGACTGGCGGAAGCCGTGGCAGGACTGGCACCGCACCCGCTACGAGGCCAAGGCCATACGCGAAGGCCGCACCCCGCATTACCTGACCTTCAGGAAGCGATAACAGCGGGTTAAAGGCTTTTCAACAGCCGCCCACAGGCCAGTTCAATCATGTCGAGCACCTCGGGAAAGTTGTCTTCATAATAGGGGTCTGGCACGTCTGAAATGCCCAACTCAGGGGTGTAATCCAGCAGTTTCACCAGCCGCGCTTTGCTGCCTTCGGGCTGCATAGATTGCAGGTCCCGCAGGTTTTGCGCGTCCATCGCCACGATCAAATCAAAGCGCTCAAAGTCCTCCGCCACCACCTTGCGGGAGCGGATATACGACATATCAATGCCCCGCCGCGCCGCTTCGGCACTAGCGCGCGGGTCGCTGGGGTTGCCATCATGCCAACCAGAGGTGCCTGCACTGTCAATCTCCAGCCCCAAGCCCTTGGCCTGCAAACGAAAAATCGCTTCAGCGGTGGGAGAGCGGCAGATATTGCCAAGGCAAACAAAGAGGAGTGATCGGGTCATGGGCGGCAGTATAGCACGCCGCCCAGCCCTTACAACTTAGTTGTTTTCCGCTGCGCGCTCGCTGTCAATCGGCACAACCAGCGTGATCTCGCCCGCCTGCTCAAAAGTCAGGGTCAAGGTGATGTTTTCACCTTGTACGAAGGGCGCAACCAGCCCCATCAGCATCACGTGATACCCGCCACGTTGTAGCAAAAGCTCCGCGCCGGGTGCGATCTCGAAGCCCTCCGGCACCGCCACCATTTTGGCCACGCCGTCTTCGATGATGTTGGTGTGCAGGCCAGTACGGCGCGCCGCGTCAGACACCGCGCCAATCAGGCGGTCCGCCTCGGGGCCGGTATTGTGCACCACCATAAATACCGCGCCCGAGTGGGCGGCGGGGGAGGCAGAACGGGCATAAGCGTGGTCTATGACGATCTCTGCAAAAGCAGGCAAAGCGGATAGGCTGAGCGCGGCGCCCAGCAGGATTGATTTCAGTTTCATGATAGTCTCCAGTAGATAAAGGTTTGTGGTTTCAAACCCTTATCGGTGGCCCCCGTGGCCAAGTGGAGAAGATCGCATCGCCCGGATTGAGCGCCAGTTCAAACCCACGCCACGCCGCCAGATCGGCCGCGCTACTACGCGCTACATGGAGCGGTGCCTCTTGCAACACACCAACAGCAATGCAGCAGCTTGAGCAATCATGCAGCTTGGGGAGCTTCTCGCCATTCATCCCAAGGGTGACGCTGCTATAGCCGAGTTCCGCGCAAATCTCGACGTGCTGCGCCCCCGCCATGGTCGCCCGCGCATAGGCGTTGACCATGCCCGAAAGCAAGAAAACCAGCGCGAAGCTGAGGGTGATATATTGGCGAGCAAACCTCATATGTTTAATATAAGTGATCACGCAAACACTTGGAAGAGGCAAAAGGAAACAGCCGCAAACTTTTTGCCAGCCCCAAGCGTAATGGTCGCAGCGCGGCGCGCACACAGCATTGCCACAAAAAACCACCTTCACGCGCCGCCCCCGCGCCGAAGGCGCGGCATGGTCCGGCGCGTAGCGTCGGATACCGGTCGTTAGCGAACAGAATAAAGTGTTCAAACCGATATCAATTCTGATCCACACCGCCTTTTCTCACCAATTTTTATAAGAAATTCTGCTAACGCTTTCACCATAACCAGTTGTTTTTACGTCATTTTATGAGCCGCTTGAATTTTATTAACCTAGGCGAATAAATTCATAAAAACTTCAAATCTTTGTAAGCAAGGGAGAAATACAGCCATTTTTCCACTACGGCGTAAACCCTCCGCAACCGCGCCTTGTTAGCCAGAAAATTTACTGCTCCGCAAGGCCCCGCTGCCACCGCACAGCAACCCAAACGCAACAATAGTTACACAAGGAAACACTGAGCCTATTGGAGGGTGCGACAGGCGCAAAGGTTGACGGCGGCGCAAGGGCAACCTTGTCACTTGCAAATGAGGTCGATGCGCCGCCACCGAGCGCAGCGAGGCCCGGTCCGGCGCTCTAGCGCCGGAAATATGGGTGGCGAGCCCAATCACCCCCATCATCCCAAACGTAAAACAGCCCCGCAGATTTCTCTACGAGGCTTGTCAATTCGCTTCAAAAAGACTTAAGCGGAGGCTTGTGCCTTGGCGATGTCTTTTTTAACTTTCAGCGCAGCAGGCGAAAGCTCGGTGTCTTTGGATTTTGCCATGAACGCATCCAAGCCACCACGGTGGTCAACAGTGCGCAGGGCAGCCGCAGAAATGCGGAACTTGAACGAGCGGCCCAGCGTATCAGACGCAAGGGTAACATCATTCAGGTTTGGCCGAAAAACACGGCGGGTGCGGTTTTTGGCGTGGCTGACATTGTTGCCAGTCAGCACGGCTTTACCAGTAAGTTCGCAACGACGAGACATCGGTGTCTCCTTGATTTAGGGTTTACAAAGGGTGCAAAGCACCGGAATTTCAGACCCGCTACTTACGGCGCTTAACAGCCGAGGTCAAGGGATTCGGGCGATATTTCATAAATCCTTTTCCATTCTGCCCAGCCAATCCGCAAACAAGGTTTCCACCAGCGCCCGCTGCTCAATTTGCAGGTTATGCCCTGCGCGGTCCAGCACCGAAAATTGCGCGCGAGGATAGTTGGGTAAAAGCCCAAATACATCCTTAAACCCGACAATATGGTCTTGCCGCCCCGTGACCATCATCACCGGCTTGTTAAACAGCTCGGGCAGCGGGTCCACCGGAAAGGAAAAGGCGTAAGCGGCTTGTAATCGCTTGATAAAGGCCTCGTCCATTATTTCGAACCCGGGCACCAGCTCATCCATAGTCCCTTCAAAAACCACCTCGGTTTGCAGCACGCGAAAGGCCTCGAATTCCGCCCGCCGCGCAGGACTCAGCCGCGCCAGCAGGGCCTCGTCGCGCTCCAGCACCCGCATTGCGGGCAGCTGGCGGTTTTCAAAACCGGCTTCCACCACGGGGGCGAGCAGGCCCATGCCGAGCAAATCTGCCCCTTTTGCCAACAGCCCCTGCGCCAGATAGCCGCCGTAAGAATAACCGAACGCCGCGAAAGGCGCACCAATTTCACGGGCAATAAAGCCCTGAATAGCCGCTAGCATGTCATCGGAATTTCGGATATCCCCACAAGGGCTTTGCCCCATGCCCGGCAGGTCAATATAGACCCGCCGCCAGCCACAATCTGCGCCAAATACGCTTTCAAATGGCAGCACCGAGCGGTGGTCCACCAACAACCCGTGCAGCATTAATATTGGCCGCCCTTCGCCCTTGCTGATAAAGCGGATCCCCTCACTGTTTCGCATAGAAACACCCCTTACTTACAGGTCAACCATAGCGGTTGCGTGCCTGTTGCGCTACCGTTAAGCTCTTAAAAATCAACTTTAGTTGCTGTTAGGACCCGCCATGAAGCTCACCCTCCCCGCCGCCGCCCTTTTGCTCACCAGCACCGCCGCCATGGCAGAGATAGCGCCGCAAGATATCATTGATAGCTGGGGCGACTATTATGGGCGCTTTAACGGCACCGTAACCACGGACGCGCCTGAGAAATCTGGCACCAGCACCCGCTTTTCCAATTTTGTCGCGCAAACCCGGATCATGGGAAACACGTCAACCTACATGATTGAGTATGTTGATATTGAAAGCAATGCTGACGGCTCGGTGAATATCACCTTTTCCCCAGATGCCAGTGCCAACATCTTGATGGACGCCAATGGCATAACCGCCGAAGGCAGAGGTGG
>Ga0256845_1002367_pt1 | contig 13716 bp, 7 predicted proteins | sample RiftiametaG_FD_189101 | JGI IMG/M metagenome (GOLD analysis project Ga0256845, IMG submission 189101) | Tube worm associated microbial communities from hydrothermal vent at the East Pacific Rise, Pacific Ocean - Riftia | ecosystem: Host-associated > Annelida > Integument > Unclassified ...
CATATGCGGCCACTCAAACAGACTGGTCTGGCGGAGAAGGAGTAACCGGGCCTGTTTCCGACTGGGGTAACAGTTTTGATGTATCATCCGAAATCGACTGGACACACCATCCGGACTCCCTTTTACTTTCAAACACCGCAGTGAAACATACCGTTGACGGTGACTTTGGCGGTGCCTATTCTGTCTACGCAGCCGATGTTGACGGAGACGGAGATATGGATGTTCTGGGAGCCGCCTTCGACGCAAGCGATATAGCATGGTGGGAAAACTCCGATACAGCTCCAGGAGTTATCTGGACTGAGCATACCGTTGATGGTGACTTTGACAACGCCATGTCTGTCTACGCAGCCGATGTTGACGGAGACGGAGACATGGATGTTCTGGGAGCGGCCTACAGCGCAGACGACATAACATGGTGGGAAAACACAGACGGAACAGGCACTTCATGGACTGAGCATACAGTAGACGGTGACTTTGGCGGTGCTTCTTCTGTCTACGCAGCTGATGTTGACGGCGATGGCCACTTGGATGTTCTGGGGGCTGCCTTCTGGGCAGACGACATAACATGGTGGGAAAACACAGACGGAACAGGCACTTCATGGACTGAGCACACAGTTGATGATAACTTTAACGGCATCCGCTGTGTCTACGCAGCCGATGTTGACGGAGACGGAGACATGGATGTTCTGGGAGCGGCTGCAACTGCAAGCGACATAACATGGTGGGAAAACACATACGGAACAGGTACCTCATGGACTGAGCATACAGTAGACGGTGACTTTAGCGGTGCTTCTTCTGTCTACGCAGCTGATGTTGACGGCGATGGCCACTTGGATGTTCTGGGAGCCGCCAAAAACACAGACGATATAACATGGTGGGAAAATACAGACAGCACAGGCACTTCATGGACTGAGCACACTGTTGATGGTGCCTTTAACAACGCCCGCTGTGTCTACGCAGCAGATGTTGACGCAGACGGAGACATGGATGTTCTAGGAGCAGGCATCGCTACAAACGGCATGGCATGGTGGGAAAACACAGACGGATCCGGTGCTGCATGGACTGAGCACACTGTTGACAGTAGTACTGCCGGTGCCTGGTCTGTCTACGCAGCAGATGTTAATGGCGACAGCGACATGGATGTTCTGGGGGCAACCCGTTACGCAGGCGACATAACATGGTGGAATCTTCATGCCTTCACAGAGCTGGGAACACTGGAATCAAGCATCCTTCAGCTTGATTTCACCCCCGGAGATTCCATTTCGTGGGGAACTATCACCTGGCTCTGCGATGAGCCGGACAGTACAGGGCTGGCCTTCCTTGTTAGATCATCAGACGATGCCACTGATATGGGTGAATGGTCTGACACGATAACAGTCTCCGGCACAAGCCTGAACGGAATTCTGGGATCGGGTGAAAAATACATGCAGTACATGGCTGTTCTGGAAACAGACAGCAACAATGTCTCTCCGGCTCTTCTTGAAGTGACAATCAGCTATGATGTGGTAGGCGTGGCAGAGGAGACACAGTCGGAAGTAAACGGCATCCGGTTGCTTCCAGTATCTCCGAACCCGTCAACAGGGGCTGCTGTAATCACTTTCGAACTTCCGGAGACTGCTTCAGTTGACATCTCCGTCTTCGATATGTCAGGGCGTCTTATCCGTGAAGTCCACAGGGATGATTACACAGGAGGAGCTCACGGAATCATGCTGGGTGAACTGCCACCAGGCTCTTACCTGTGCAGGATGACTTCAGGTGATTTCGAAGACTCTCAGCGATTCGTGGTTCTGAAGTAACCATCTGACCAGCGACAACAGGAAATACCCGGCATCTGTCTGTGGCAGGTGCCGGGATAAAACTACCATGACCTGTTCCAGACAATATCGGTCTCCAGTAAAAATCAGTTATCATTCTATCACATCAGAGCAGAACCAGACACACAGAGATTCGTAAAGCTGGGAGCTTCTCAATACTCTTGTTACAATCCGGGTAACACTGGCGCTGACAGTGCATAAAGGTTGTAAAACCTTCTATACAGCTAAATATCTGCGAACAGTATTGTTGACGAGTGGTTTTTTACGGTTGTATTCTCGGTCTTCGTCAGAAATAGATAAACTGCTGGATGAATCTATCGTTTCAGTAGAAAAATTTGGATTGTGACAATTCACCATCCAGTGGTTATACCAATTAATCAGGAGGTGCCAGGATGAGGGCATTTATTATGCTCCTTGTGATATTCGCCATTACTTCAGTTACAGCATATGCTGACACTCAAACAGACTGGTCAGGCGGAGAAGGAGCAACCGGGCCCGTTTCCGACTGGGGTAACAGTTTTGATGTATCATCCGAAATCGACTGGACACACCATCCGGATTCCCTTTTACTTTCAAACACCGCGGTGAAGCACACTGTTGACGGTAATTTTATCGGCGCCTACTCTGTCTACGCAACTGATGTTGACGGCGACGGAGACATGGATGTTCTGGGAGCGGCCTTTAGCGCAGATGACATAACATGGTGGGAAAACACAGACGGTACTGGTACCTCATTGGCTGAGCATACAATTGACGGTGACTTTGACGGCGCCTGGTCTGTATACGCAGCCGATGTTGACGGCGACGGAGACATGGATGTTCTGGGAGCGGCCGCCCAGGCAGATGACATAACATGGTGGGAAAACCCCGATACAGCTCCAGGAGTTCTCTGGACTGAGCACACCGTTGATGATGACTTTGACAACGCCCGCTCTGTCTACGCAGCCGATGTTGACGGAGACGGAGACATGGATGTTCTGGGAGCCGCCTTCTATGCAGACGACATAACATGGTGGGAAAACACAGACGGAACAGGCACCTCATGGACTGAGCACACCGTTGACGGTGACTTTAGCCACACCCGCTCTGTCTGCGCAGCCGATGTTGACGGCGACGGAGACATGGACATACTGGGAGCCGCCATGTTTGCAGACGACATAACATGGTGGGAAAACACAGACGGAACAGGTACCTCATGGACTGAGCATACAGTAGACGACAGCTTTGACGGTGCCGCTTATGTCTACGCAGCCGATGTTGACGCAGACGGAGACATGGATGTTCTGGGAGCGGCCTCCACTGCAGACGACATAACATGGTGGGAAAACACAGATGGTACTGGCACCTCATGGACTGAGCATACTGTTGACGTTGGCTTTGACGGCGCTTACTCTGTCTACGCAGCCGATGTTGACGACGATGGCGACATGGATGTTCTTGGAGCCGCCCGCGACGCAAACGACATCGCATGGTGGGAAAACACAGACGGAACAGGCACCTCATGGACTGAGCATACAGTTAATGGTGACTTTGACGGTGCCTGGTCTGTCTATGCAGCCGATATTGACGGCGACGGAGACATGGATGTTCTGGGAGCGGCCGGATACGCAGACAAGATAGCATGGTGGAATCCTCATGCCTTCACAGAGCTCGGAACACTGGAATCAAGTATCCTTCAGCTGAATTTTACCCCCGGAGATTCCATTTCGTGGGGAACTGTCACCTGGCTCTGCGATGAGCCGGACAGTACAGGGCTGGCCTTCCTTGTGAGATCATCAGATGATGCCACGGATATGGGTGAATGGTCAGACACGATAACGGTCTCCGGCACAAGCCTGAACGGAATTCTGGGATCGGGTGAAAAATACATGCAGTACATGGCTGTTCTGGAAACAGACAACAATGAAGTTTCCCCCGCTCTCCTCGAAATAACAATCAGTTATGATGTGGTCGGCGTGGCAGAGGAGACGCAGTCGGAAGTTAGCGGTATTCAGTTGCTTCCAATATCCCCCAATCCTGTAACCGGGGCTGCTGTAATTGCTTTCGGACTTCCAGAGGCTGCTTCAGTTAACATCTCCATATTCGATATGTCAGGGCGCCTTATCCGTGAAGTCCACAGGGATGATTACGCCGGTGGAACTCACGGAATCATGCTGGGTGAACTGCCCCCAGGTTCTTACCTGTGCAGGATGACCTCAGGTGAATTCGAAGACTCTCAGCGATTCGTGGTTCTGAAGTAGCGAAACATGATATTCCCGGCATCTGTCTGTGGCAGGTGCCGGGATAAAACTACCATGACCTGTTCCAGGCACCATCGCTCTCCAGTAAAAATCAGTTATCATCCCATCACATCAGAACAGAACCAGACACACAGAGATTCGTAAACCTGGTACTCTGTACGCCTTAATATTTCGATATAATGCTCCGGTATCTTGAACTCCAGCAAGGCACTGGCTTATGCGCATAGCACTGCTATGTAATTGAACCAGTAACGATGCCGGGGCTCAGGAGAGCAAGCAGAATACGAAAGTTCAGGGTATACAGAGTGCTGAACAGCTTCTCAATATTCTTGTTACAATCCGGATAACACCGGTGCTGACAGTGCATAAAGGTTGTTAAGCCTTCTATACAGCAAAATATTTGCGACCCGTATCGTTGACGAATGGTTTTTTACTGTTGTATTCTTGGCCTTCGTCAGAAATAGATAAACTGCTGGATGAATCTATCGTTTCAGTAGAAAAATTTGGATTGTGACAATTCACCATCCAGTGGTTATACCAATTAATCAGGAGGTGCCAGGATGAGGGCATTTATTATGCTCCTTGTGATATTCGCCACCATTACTTCCGTTACAGCAGATGCGGCCACTCAAACAGACTGGTCTGGCGGAGAAGGAGTAACCGGGCCTGTTTCCGACTGGGGTAACAGTTTTGATGTATCATCCGAAATCGATTGGGCACTCCACCCGGACTCCCTTTTACTTTCAGCAGACAGTACAATTGTGAAACACGCCGTTGTCGGTAACTTTTTCAGCGTCCGCTCTGTCTACGCAGCTGATGTTGACGCAGACGGCGACATGGATGTTCTGGGAACGTCCTACAGCGCAGACGACATAACATGGTGGGAAAACACAGACGGAACAGGTACCTCATGGACTGAGCATACAGTAGACAACAGCTTTGACGGTGCCGTTTATGTCTACGCAGCAGATGTTGACGCAGACGGAGACATGGATGTTCTGGGAGCCGCCAGAGCCGCAGACGATATAGCATGGTGGGAAAACACAGACGGAACAGGTACCTCATGGACTGAGCATACAGTTGACGGTGACTTTGACCACGCCTCTTCTGTCTACGCAGCCGATGTTGACGGCGACGGAGACATGGATGTTCTGGGAACAGCCCCCGGTGCAGACGATATATCATGGTGGGAAAACACAGACGGAACAGGTACCTCATGGGCTGAGCATACAGTTAACAGTGACTTTAACGGTGCCTACTGTGTCTACGCAGCCGATATTGACGGCGACGGCGACATGGATGTTCTGGGAGCCGCCTGCTATGCAAACGATATACTACGGTGGGAAAACACAGACGGAACAGGCACCTCATTGGCTGAGCATACCGTTGACGGTGACTTTGACGGCGCCTGGTCTGTCTACACAGCCGATGTTGACGGCGACGGAGACATGGATGTTCTGGGAGCCGCCAGAAACACAGACGATATAACATGGTGGGAAAACACAGACGGAACAGGCACCTCGTGGGCTGAGCATACAGTTGACGGTGACTTTGACGAAGCCTGTTCTGTCTATTCAGCCGATGTTGACGGAGACGGAGACATGGATGTTCTGGGAGCGGCCCGCTATGCAAACGACATAACATGGTGGGAAAATGCAGACGGAACAGGCACCTCGTGGGCTGAGCATACAGTTGACGATAACTTTTTTGATGCTCGCTCTGTCTACGCAGTCGATGTTAGCGGAGACGGCAACTTGGACATACTGGGAGCGGCCCAAGACGGAAACAAAATAGCATGGTGGAATCTTCATGCCTTCGCAGAGCTCGGAACACTGGAATCAAGTATTCTTCAGCTGAATTTCACTCCCGGTGATTCCATTTCCTGGGGAACTGTCACCTGGCTGTGCGAAGAACCGGACAGTACCGGGCTGGCCTTCCTTGTGAGATCATCAGATGATGCCACGAATATGGGTGAGTGGTCTGACACAATAGCAGTCTCAGGCACCAGCCTGAACGGTATTCTCGGGGCAGAGGAAAAATTCATTCAGTACAAAGCAATTCTGGGAACGAACAACATCGAGGTTTCTCCCACTCTCTTCGAGGTTACTATAAATTACGATGTACTAGGCATATCAGAAGAGACAGAACCAAATATCCGGTTGCTTCCAGTGTCTCCAAACCCGTCAGCAGGAGCTGCTGTGATTACTTTTGAGCTCCCGGAAGCCGCTTCAGTTGACATTTCCGTCTTCGACATGTCGGGGCGCCTTATCCGTGAGGTCCACGGAGACGACTACACAGGAGGAGCTCACGGAATCATGCTTGGGCAACTGCCCCCAGGCTCTTACCTGTGCAGGATGACTTCAGGTGATTTTGAAGACTCTCAGCGATTCGTGGTTCTGAAGTAGTCGCTGGAAGACGAAGATTTGAGTGTAGCCGGGTTGCTGCGCGGAAATAGCTAGCATTCGTCGCAAACAACCATAGGTGACTATTCGTCCTATAGATAGCGATCAGGGTTGTAAAAAATAGCAGTATACTCATCAGGAAACAGAGTCCAAAAGAGTGATGCATGAGGGGCTTCAGGAAATTTTAGTCTGTAGTTTCAGGATTGAATCGTAGGTAACTCCGTGGTGTGTATTCGGTTTGATGATTCTCAACCTTCACGTTACTGGCTACAAATTCAACAACCGTTACATCCTTTTCTGGTTTGTTTTGCACAGTTCCGAGAACAATGCCGCATAATAATTCATTTCGAAGACTACGCCAAGCTCATTATATGCTCTTTACATGGCTACATTTTTTAGCGCAAAACTTCACAAGTCAGTGCAAGTAAAGATGATAAAAGGATTTTGGGCTGAAACTACAGTTTAGTATTCAATATAACTGTTCTTTCGGCTGAATTAATGGGGGCAAGAGCTCGGCTGTATAAACTACAAGAGTAATCTCTCACGATATCTTGTGAAACTCCGTGAAGAATTCAAGATTCTCTACTGTGGCTATTTTTCCGGAATAACCGGGATAAATGATTACACTGCCTCTGGAACCTTCTTCCCTGAAAATTTAAAGAAGACCACCGTATCTCTGACCACTCACATCTCCCTGCTTTGCTGATTTCCGCGTAAATACAGGATACAGCCGACGCTGACAACAGTTCAGCAACTTTGCCTGCACAAAAGCTACAGTGCTTTCCCCTGCCGGCTGATCTGTTCCTGTATTTACGATCTCTTAAAAAGCAATCAGGTGCTGTTCCTTGCAACATCGAGGCGGCACCAGGCGTACAGTGAGTCGTAAACCTCGAACTGCTTCTCCAGATTCTTCTTGTCATCCGGGTAGCGAAGACTGTAGCCCACGGCAATTGCTTCAAATCCTCTGGCAAGAGGGTCGCTGTCTATCTCGTCTGTGTCTGCTGCATGGATGATCTTTGCAAGCCTCAGCAGCCCTTTGTCTTTAAGACCGAACTTCTCAACCAGGGCTTCAAAGGTGCACTTGCCGTCATGATGGCCGTACTCTACACCAGGTGCATCAAAGGGAATGGCATTCTCGCTATCTGCGACGGCCATTATCCTGTCTCTGGAAACAAACAGAATTTCAGCCTGAGAATCGATGAACCTTTTAATAAGCCATGGACAAGCCACTCTGTCTACATGAACATGCGAACTGGTAACCCACTTCATAACTCCTCCTTCGTTTAGTGGTAAACGGCTGCTGTGAACATAGCATTCAGGCCGATTATAGCAAGCTGTTTCTGCAGGAATACCGCTGCTTGCAGTCTGCCGTTCCAAAAAATACTCAGCAACTCTCTCCAGGGTCATCAATTCATGTGCGGTAATGGATACCTGTTTCTTTGAAGCGGAGAAAATCCGCATACAACAGCAGTTGATGGGGGCCGCGAAATCCTGTTTCCCGGTGTTGCTTCTGCCAGGAGCTGAGTATTGGTTCAGAAGCGGAAGAAAGCCGATTTTCCTTCTATTTTTTAGTGAAAGTTTGCCAATAGTAAAGAAATACTTTACATATTGGTAAAAGTTATTATATACTGGCAATCTCAATTCTCTAATTACGAAAGGAACTGCGATGAACTCAAAAGTACTATTCTGCTTGCTTTCTGCTGCCCTGGCCGCCGGTTGTGCCGGGCCAGAAATCGAAACAGAGGAAACTGCCGGGAATCCGGTCATTCAGCTGGAGATAACCGGAACTATCGGAGTGGAGATGGGCGACAGCAACTATGTACTTGGCGCTGTTCAGAGAATAGGCCACGACAAACAGGGCAACATACTGGTGCTGGACCGTTCAGCTTGCTGTGTAATGGTTTACTCTCCGGATGGAGAATTCGTAAGAAAGATATCGCGTGAAGGAAGAGGTCCCGGAGAGCTGCTCAACCCCATAGACATGATCGTATTCGAAGACGGCCGGATAGTTGTTCAAACACCCAGGAGCGGCGGTCTTCAGAGCTATTCACCGGAGGGAGAATGGCTTGGGCTGCTTATGCCAATTATCGACAATGCCCCCACTTCTCTCAGGGGAGTGGAAGACAGTGCATTCGTTGCAACCCGGCTGGAGATATTCCCCGGCAGTAACAATGACTATATCGTTTCTACCTTCATAGGCCGTTATGAGCAGGGAGAAGAGCCCGTAGTTAAATACTGGGAGTACGAATTTCCCTTCGATCCCTACGGCCTCACAGAGCTTCTCAGGAGTACCTCGATGGGACATACCTTCACGGCTGACCGCGAAGGCAATGTGTTCATCGCGAAACTCACCAGTGAAGAGTACCTCGTTCAGGGATTCAGGGCTGATGGTGGGCTCTTCATGGAGATAGAAAAAGAAGCTGTAAGGGTCGAGAAAACTCCGGAAGAGATCCAGGAAGAGAAGATTTATGTAGAGGCATATATGGAAGCAATGGGAGCCACTGGTCTTCTTATAGACTTCCATCCGGAGCCTCTGCGGGATACCATTTCAGAACTTGAAGTGGACGGAGAGCAGCATTTGTGGGTTCGCAGGGGAACGGTTCACGAGCCGGTTTTCGACGTTTACGACTACAACGGGGAGCTTCTCTTCACTGTTAACGTTCCAGATGCCGGAGCAGATGCTCAATTCTGGGATTTCAGCATAGATGAGCATGGGATCATAGCCTTCTCCAGTAATCCCGAGCTTTTCCAGAAGATTTACATCCTTCAAATGGATCCGGAGACTATTCCTGCAGATATTTCCAGGAGCTGAATACAGGGCCAGAGAGGGGGAGGGGAGTCGGCTCTCCTCCCTGTTCTTTGGCTGACATTCACAAAGAAGATCTAAATTTGCAAATCAATTCTACTGAGCAAATTGCGAGTGAAGCGGTAATCTGTTTTAAGAAGAACAGATCAACTTGAAATCGTACTTCATGAGGAGGTTTGCACCAATGCGGGGCTTTTTCTACATGAACACGCGAACTGGTAACCCACTTCACAATTCCATCCTGCCCTGAACTTGAAGCATAACGACCTGTTGAACATACCAGTCAGGAACTCTGCCACAACCGATATCAGGACTACTGTAACAATTACTTATTTCAGAACAACGATACGTTCGGTTGCATTGAAATCTCCTGTGTGCATTGTACAGAAGTAAACTCCCTGTGCGATATCGTTGAAAACAACTGGATGTGTATCACCTGACAATTCCTGAGAATACCTGGCTACAACACGGCCTGTTACATCGTAGAGCAGCAGGTCAACAGTTGCCTGATGAGGGATTTGCTGCTGGCACAAAGCCCCAGCTGACAATTTCAGTACTACCTGGTTCGTTAATTCCCAGATAGGTATTGCAGGAAAATGAAACACCTTTTACTACCGGTGTAATTGAAGGATCTTCAGTTTGCAGTATTACTCTGTACTGCAGAAAATTCGTTGAGTCAACAAGAATGGTTGAGAGATCGAAGTCTGGAGTAAAAACTGTGTCTAACCATGCACCCATATTGGAAGAATCGGCTGAACTTCTGAACTGGTAACCAACTGATGTTCCCGGTAGCTCTTCCCTGTTGGATACAAAGACATCCCATGACTCTACAGTCCCCGCATCAAGGATGGATGATTCAAGAGTTCCCTCTGCAGGATAGCCTGGAATATTCCTCCATGCAATTTCGTCTGCAAAAATACAGCCCCCAGTATATCCGTACTGCCATCACCATCAACATCTGCTGCGTAAACAGAACTGGCGCCATCAAAATTACTGTTCAGAGTGTGCTTCACCGGAGGCGATATCAACCGCAACACACCTGCTGTATCGTTCATCTGTCCGGCTGTGTCATAGCTGTTACCCCAGTCTGTTACAGGACCGGGAACCCCACTGCCGCCGGACCAGTCTGACTGGGTTACTGTTTCTACTGCTGAAAATGAAACTGAATAAAAAAAACAAAAATTAAAAGCATGATCTGAGTCAAGATACCTCGATTCCCGGATACTCTGCCCTCCATAGCCCGGTATTGCCGGAGCGCAAAGACCTCATTGCTGTCAGTGCCGAACCTCTCCACTTCTTTCTGGAATAAAGTTCTGCTCCATGTAAGAACGGATTCTCTTCTCGTGATCCATATCGGCTGAGTTCAGCTCCATAAAGACCTCTTCGGAGGCTGTAACTGCTTCTCCTGTCATAAACTCCTGATAGTGAAGTTCTCCTGCAGAACGCTCCAGATAGAGAGCTGTATTGAATGCAACAATTCTTGAGGGAGGAGAAGACTGATAGTTTTCTATCATGCGGGACAGATCTTTGTTGACGGTTTGCAGAATACTGAGCTTGCTGCACAGCAATTTTTGGGGAAACCTGCCGTGCGGTTCATAGTAGTTCAGGCCGTATCGAAGAAGCTCTGCATGGTTTCTCTCTTCTAGAACAAGCTGCATCCAGAACTCTTCATCATCCGGAAACAGATGATGGAACAGCAGGTATATCTCGCTTACATTCAGTTCCAGAGCAATTGATTCTCTTACAATATCAACCATACAGCTTGTCTCAACCCTTTCAGACAGAGCCTGTGCGGGGAACCTGATTTACACAGCTGTTTCAGACAGCTTAAATTCCGCTGTGTTCTTCCGGCATGGCGATTTTATTCTGCGGCTGTTCGTTTGTTAATTCTCCTTCAGCATATCATCAAAAGCAAGTTCAAAACGGAGTTTGTGTTTTGCCTCTTCCTGTGCGAGAGCCTTGAACAGATTCTGCGCGTCCTCGGAATCAACTATTTCGCTGAGTTTTGTATACAGTTTGAAGGCTGCTTTTTCCTTTTTCATGGCTATAACAAGTGCGTCCTCGTAGCTCTCTACCTCGTCCATGTTGATATCTACTGTGTAATCTGATATTTTGAGATCAAGAATCTCCTTCTCACCGGGCTGGAATTTCTTTCCGGCTTTGGCTGCAACGAGCTTGGCCTTGTGACCTCTTTCCTCGCTGGCAAAAAGAAGAAAATCTCTTTTCATTGAACTGTGTACAGCCTTCTTTGCCATTTCAGTGTAGAATTTCACGGCGTTCTCTTCTTCGCCTATTGCAAAATCGAGTATCTCGTCTGGCGACATCCAGCTCTTCATGTTTTCTCCCTGTTTGAACTTCTGTTTTCAAGATAACACAAGCAACTCGTTCCACAGTATATCATACATCCGAAAACTGACCTGTGCTCCAATGCATTTAAGAATAGCATAGCCGGCACATCCGGTCAAGAACTGACATAGTCGCAAATGTAGTTATTAACGTGCTTCCTGAGTAGTATCTACTTTTCTGCCCAGCTGTCTGCCACACTGGCCTCGGCAACCACAGGAACATCTTTCATGTATCTGGAGCCTGCCTCCTCCATTGTGTTCTTAAGCAGCAGTGCCGTTTCCTCTGCTTTTAAGCTATCACATTCAAGAACAATCTCGTCGTGTATCACCGCAACAACAAAGGTGTTTGTATCCTTCAATTCTGTGTAGAGCATACCAAGTGCATTTTTCAGTATATCTGCAGCTGTGCCCTGCACAGGTGTGTTGTACCTTCCCGACATTCCGGAATCTCTGCTGTAGATATGCTTCCGCCCGGCAAGAGTTCTTGATACGGATGGTTTGCTCCTCTGTATACTTTTGTGCCAGGCATCAACCCCTCTGTAGGCAGAAAAGAACCTCTTCTTAAACAACTCAGCTTCCTCTGCAGACATTTCCACACCATAAGTTTCACGGGCATAAGCCTGCAGCCCGGAAGCACCCATTCCGAATACGAGCCCGAAGTTAACTGCCTTTGCTGCCTGTCTCTGTTTCTTTGTGATCTCATCTATGGGCTTCTCAAGAATCAGGGCAGCGGTTAATCTATGCAGGTCTTCTCCGTTACTGTATGCTTTTATCATTCTGCGGTCACCTGATATCTGCGCTATTACACGAAGCTCAATCTGCGAATAGTCTGCAATAATCAGTTTTCTTCCAGGCGGCGCTGCAAAGCACTGTCGGAAAGCCCGGCTTCTGGGAATCTGCTGTATGTTCGGCCCGCCACAGCTCATACGCCCGCTCCATGCGCCTATCTGGCTGTAATGGGGATGCAGCCTTCCCGTGGCTCTGTTGACCTGCCCTGGTATGGAATGAAGAAAGCTGGACAGTGCCTTGGATGCGTATCTGTACTTCAGCAGGGAAGCAACAACAGGATGTTCACTGTAGCGGGCAAGACTGTGTTTTGATGTACTGGTTACATGGATACCGTTATCGTTAAGCATCTTCATAACCTGTTTGCTGCTGTTCACATTGTGACCATAAATAAGATCGTTGTTAAACATACCCAGCTGTACCGTGGGATACCCGATGTACGGATACAGTTCGGCCAGTGCATCTTTTCTGATCTTCTCTGTTTCCTCCTGCAGAACGAGCCACTTTTCCCTGTCAAGGTAAATCCCGTCATACTCCAGCGAAGCTATGGCGTACACACAGGCAAACTCAAGACGGGCTGCTTCAACCAGATGGTTGCCCTTTATTTCATCGCGCAGTATGTGTCGCAGCTCAAGCAAGATCTCTGCATCCTTTGCCGCATAGTCCAGTTGACTTTTCGTAAGCTCTGAGGAAAAGTCACTTTTCTGCTCTTCCTTGGACAACTCTCTGTTCAGGTAGTGTCTTGAAAGAGAAGCCAGCCCGGCGCTTCGCGGGCCACCTGAAGTTCTGAGAAGTTTTGCTGCAAGCATTGTATCAAAAATCCATCCGGAAACAGAAATGTTTTCAGACCTTAAAAACTGCAAATCAAACTTTGCATTCTGAAGCACTTTTACTGACGGGGAAGTCAGTATGGCAGACAGCTGCTCCGTCGACTCCGGCAGTATCTTAAAACAGTCAAAGATTACAGTTGTGGAACCTTCAACTGCCATCTGAATCAGTCTCAAACGGGATGTGTGCGGATTAAGACCGGTTGTTTCAGTATCTACACCCATTACCTTTGCCAACTTCAGCCAGCGTGATACTTCTTTAACCTGATCTGCTGTTTCAATCAGTAGCCATTCTTTCATTACACGACCTATTCTGGTATTATAGATATATAACCCGACTGCGTCCGGTAAGGCGGGTCAGTGTTTTCCTGGAAACCAGGCCAATCTTCGTCAAATAGCGCTGGTATCCGTGCTATCGCTCGGGACGCTCCTGTTATTACCTTCGTTGCTCTCCGTGCTGACGCTCGGGACGCCCACAGTTTCTGGATTGGTTGCT
>Ga0256845_1002368_pt1 | contig 13713 bp, 10 predicted proteins | sample RiftiametaG_FD_189101 | JGI IMG/M metagenome (GOLD analysis project Ga0256845, IMG submission 189101) | Tube worm associated microbial communities from hydrothermal vent at the East Pacific Rise, Pacific Ocean - Riftia | ecosystem: Host-associated > Annelida > Integument > Unclassified ...
ATAGAAATGCTGGTAGTGGATATAAATTTAAGGGCTTTGGTGTGCCAGATTATCGTTTATTAGGAATTCCAGATCCAGATAAAAAAGAAGTGATTGCTAATTTAAAAGCAGATTATTTTAACTTCTTGCAAAGTCATCATTACAATAATATTGTTGGTGAAATATCCGAAATAACATTTCCTGATGATGTTGATTTTTGGTGGAAAGCGTTAAATCGTGTTCATTTTAATGTACAGGTTACTTATACGGAGAAAGTGAGTTACACAGAACTTGAAAAAGCAACACATCTTTATGGAGTGATTTTTTACTATAATGAAGATTTAAATGGAGGATTAAAGAGCTTTTTATCTGTGGAAGAAAATTCAAAAAGAGTAGTGATTTCAAAAACATCTTATCCAGTAGATGAATTGGATGCAATGAAAACACTTCAAATGATGGATGAAGAAAATAAAGCAAAAGCAGAACAGGCATCCTTACCAAATGTAGATGAACTTCCAGTTTTTAAGTCAGATAAACAAGCCATTTATTTTTTACATGAAAAGCTGATGACAGAAGATGCGCTAAAGTTAAAAGCATACCTATACAAAATGATGTCGATTACACGAAAAGAAAGTGAGTATATTTTAGTTTGGCATGCTAAAGAATGGGTAGATAAAGTTGTCGATAACTTGGATACATATAAAAAGACGTTCTGTAAATACCCGACGATTAGTGAGGAACATAACGGGCAAATTGCGTTTTATGATAAAGAACGCTACAAGAATGTAAGATTTGTTGTTACTGAAGAGGATGGGACTTGGAAACTAAAGGATATTGATTATTCTCCTTCAGCAAAGGAAGACGCAGATAGAATGGCAAGAATGGAAGGCACATGTGGTGAAAAACCAGATTTAACAGTTAAAAAGGTGATTCGTTATGAAATTGGTGATGTCGTTGATGTAAAATTTTCGAATGGTAACTTTCCTGCAATTGTAAATAAAAAAGATCCTAACTTTTCTGACCGTTACTTTGTGAAATTAGTTGATGGAGGGAGAGGATATTGGAAAACAGCAGAAGAGTTAACGCCTAGTGCGACATCAAATTCTGCACAAACAGAAGTGAATAAAATGGGAAGTGTATCGAGTGAAGATGTAAAAATTGAAGCACCTACTTTTAAAGTAAATGATAAAGTGGGGGTCAAAACCCGATCAGGAGTAATGAAAGGAAAGGTTATTAAAATTTCAAATGATAAATGTTTAGTGAAATTTAGAGATCCTCGTTACCAAGATTTATGGGTTGCAGAGAGTAATTTAGAATTATTGTAATCTTTTGTTATAAAAGTGTAAAACTTAATTTAAAACAAAGATTGAGGTTTTTTCACCATGTTCATTGAAAGGAAGTAACGTTATGTTACTTCCTTTTTTGACGTTATAATTTATCTATTGTCTTAAATAAATCATCGTGATAGCTTCTGCCAATTGGCAACTGATGATTTTTAATAAAAACAAATGAATTTTTTATTTTATCGATGAAGGTTTTATTAATTATATAAGATCGGTGAATTCGGATGAATTGACTCTCATCAAGTCGTTCGGCAACCTTTTTTAAAGTAGATGAAATAATATAGTTTTTCTGTATAGAATAAATTCGAGAATAATTATCGTCAGCTTGAATGAACATTATGTCTTTAATATTTACCTTCACTAAACTTCCACCATCTTTCACGAAAAAGGAGGCACTTTTTTCTCCTGAATTATTCAGTACATTTTTTTTGGAGAATAAAGCAATTTCGATATTAGATTGAAGGTCCTTGTCTACGAATGGTTTCACAATAAATCCCGAAGGTTGAGTTCTTTTAACACGATTTATGGTAAGTTTATCAGCATTAGAGGTGAGGAAAATAAACGGAATTTTAAAATTTTCATTGATGTCTTCAGCCAACATAATTCCATCAACATCTCCTTCTAAATTGATGTCTAAAAGAATTAAATGAGGTGGATTGTTGTTGATAGAAAGCATTGCATCTTCTGCGTTGTCAACGATACCGGTAACTTCATACCCTAAATCTTCTAAAGTCATTTCAATGTCAGAAGATATAATTGGTTCATCTTCTACAATTAATATTTTAGTTACTTGTTCTTTCATTTTGAAAGTTTGAATTTATGTATAAATAGATTAATACGGAGTCCATCGCTATTTTTGAATGAAATATCGGCTTTTAATTTCCTGCTCAATGATTGAACCAATTTCATTCCGTATGATTTTAATTTGAGAAGGTCAATTTTCTCATCAATTCCAGGTCCATTGTCTTGAATAATGATTTCCAATTCTTCAGAAGAATTCATTCGAAAAATAAAACAAAATGCTCCGTTCTCATGATCAACGCCATACTTAAAAGCATTACTGATTAATTCATTGAGCATTAATCCCAAAGGAATAACAGTGTCAACATCTAAAAGAATACTTTCTATGGAGAGTTTAAAATCAATTTTATTTTTGTCAATTCCATAAGAAGAACAAAGGCTATTGATTAACTCTTGAAAATAGGATTCTGTCTCAATTCCAACAATATTATCTTCTTGATATAGTTTTTGGTGAATCAAAGACATCGATTTAATTCGGTTTTGGCTATCGGCAACAATTCCTTTTGACTTTTCATCGGATAAAAAGCGAGATTGCATATTCAATAAAGAGGAAATAATCTGTAAATTATTCTTTACTCTGTGGTGAATTTCTTTCAATAAAACATTTTTATCGTCCAAAGTTTTCTCAATAATATGGTTTTTTGATTCCAGTTTTTCAGAAAGTTTTTTCTTATTTATGAAAAAGTAAATTGAAACGATAGAAAGAAGTACACCTAAGGCACTTAGACCAATCCAAAGATTTTTCTCTTGTTTTTTTGCCTTAATCTCAAGTTCTTGTTTTGTTTTTTCTTTGTTGAGAATTTCAATTTGTTGACTTTTTTGTTCTGATTTATATTTTTTTTCAATCTCCATTAATTGTTCATGCTTCTTCTCTGAAAAAATTTCATCTTTTAAAGAATAATACTCTTTCAAGTATTGATTGGATAATTTGAAATCATTGGTGTTTTCGTACAGTTCAGATAAAGATTTTAGTGAATATAAAATCTCTACTTTAAACTCTTTTTTCTTTGCAAGTTGCAAGGCTTTAAAATAGTAATCAGACGCTTTAGTATAGTTTTCGATTTTAAAATAAGCGTTTCCTAAATTATTGAATGAATAAAGTATTCCTTCAATATCGTCAATTTTCTGTTGAGATTTAAGGGCCATTGTATGAAAGTGAATAGCTTGCGAATGATCTCCCATTTCATTGTGTAAATTACCAATATTGTTGTAGTTCCTTGATATATTGCATTCATCTTTTAAGATTAAATTAATACTCAATGCTTTGTCAAAATACAATGAAGCTTTCTCAAATTTATGCAAATTTTTATATACAATGGCAATGTTCTCATATGAAGCAGCTTCACTTTCCTTATTCCCAAGTTCTATTTCTAAAGCTAAAGATTGGAGGTAATTCTCTAAAGCAAGATCATATTTGTCCCAGAAGAAATACAAAGCGCCAATGTTATTGATTGTCATTGCAACCCCTGCTTTGTAGTTGTGTTTTTGATTGAGTTTTATTGCTTTGTTGTAAATGGATAAAGCGACATCATATTCTCCAAGGTAATCATGGCAAATACCAATGTTATTCATGATTTCAGATTGAAGTTCTATAGAATCTGTTAACTGAATATAGCTGTAGGCATTTTCGTATTTTTTTAAAGCATCTTTGTATTCCGATGTATTAAAAATAGAATCGGCATTAGAATTCACTCTTTTGGCTATTTCATAATTATTGCTTCCTTGTGAAAAGGATTGAAATGTAATTAAAAGAAATAAAAAAAGGAATTTCAATTTTAGTTGTTTTTAGCTCCTCAAAAATACAAAATTGTTTCTTTTAAATCAATGAATGTGTTGTCTTTGTTAGTGTTTATAATCATTCTAAGTATGATCTTTTTATCTTAAAAAAAGAGACGAAGTGTTCTAAGTGAATCATGCAAAATTAACTTCATATTAAATTCGATCATTTATGATAGGCAAACGTAATTTTTTTATGACTGAAACAGTTCTCAAACTGACAATCACAGTTGAAGAAACCAAAGTATTTACAAGCATGTTTACTTCCATTGAGTGTAGGCTAACATATACAATAGCACCAGCCATACATGCTGTAGCATATATTTCTTTCCTGAAAATCAGAGGGATTTCATTGCATAAAATATCCCGAATTACACCTCCAAATGTTGCCGTCATAACGCCAAAAATGATTGCGATTTCCATTGGTGTATCGAAGGATATTGCTTTTTGAACACCTAGAATTGTAAAAATACTAATCCCAATACTGTCAAAAAGAAAAATAGTTTTACGTATTTGTTTAGTGATTTTTTTAAATAATAAAACGAAAATTGCTCCAATGAATACAATGTATATATATTCCGTATTTGTAATCCATCCAATTTTATCATTCAATAGAATATCTCGAAGAGTTCCTCCTCCTAAAGCTGTAACAAATGCTATTATAATTCCTCCAAATAAGTCTAATTTTTTTTCAGAAGCTGCAAGTATTCCACTCATCGCAAATACAAACACACCTATATAATCAAGCGTTTTAATAATATCCATAAATTTTTATTTGTTGTCAAAAATTGAATTTGATTTTGTTATGAATGATGAAGGTGAACAGCCTTTTATTTTTTTAAATTTCCGATTGAAATTGGATAAGTTATTAAAACCACTTTGATAGCAAATCTGAGAAACTGATAAGTCTTTGTTGTTTAGTAGTTTACTTGCGTGGGCTATTCTGATTTCAGAAAGGAAATTCATGTACGTTTTTCTTGTTCTCTGTTTAAAATAACGACAAAATGCATTTGGAGTCATGTTTGCAATTTCTGCAACTTCATCTAATCGGATATCTCTGTAAAATTCTTTCAATGTAAATTGAAAAATTTGATTCATTCTTTTCCCCTCTTTTTCATCGTAATTTTTAATTTCATTAATACTCGCAAGAAAACTAAACTCCTTTGTTTCTGCGAGCAATTGTAAAATTGTAATCATTCCAATTATTCTATTTAAACCAGTTTTATGTTCGATAGAGTGTATAAAGTTTTGAAATTGTTCACTGATGTTTTTACTGAATTTTAAGCCTCGTTGTGTCTCTAATAAAAACTGTTTTAAAATATCAATCTCAGGTAAGTTGAAGAATTCTCGTCCTAAAGAGTTTTTATCAAAAAATAAAGATATTGCATGTGCTCCTTTACTATCATCATTGTAATATTCGTCATTATTTCTTATTACATGAGGTTGATTTGAGCCAATTACAAATAAATCACCGGCTTTAAAGTTTCCAATATAGTCTCCACAAATCAAAGTGCCTTCGCTCTTTAGAATAAGTGTAATTTGGACTTCAGAATGTTTGTGTAATGTGTCATAAAAATAAGGAGATTCATCAATTTGAATTCGAAAAGATTCATTCTCTGTTTTGGGTATTATAAAGGGTAGTACTTTTTTCATAAGAGTAAATATGGCATAAATTTGCTTGATTATTATATAAAAGGGTGTAATTAAGGTAGAATAGTATTAGTAATAGCCATTTTTCGTATATTGAATAGTCAATATCCCTTCTAAATTTGTAAAAAAATAATTAACAAAAATGAATATAAACTGGAAAGGTGTATTCCCTGCGGTAACTACAAAGTTTACAGATAACGATTTATTAGATTTAGATTGGTTTACAAAAAATATTGAAGCACAATTAGACGCTGGAGTAGATGGTGTAATACTAGGAGGGACATTGGGTGAAGCAAGTTCACTTAATAGTGAAGAAAAAGATACAATAGTTAGGACTGCTGTTAAAGTCATAAACGGAAGAGTACCTGTAATAATGAATATTGCTGAACAAACTACTAAAGGTGGAATTGAAGCAGCAAGAAAAGCGAAAGAATGTGGAGCGGAAGGCTTGATGATATTACCTCCTATGCGTTATAAGGCTGATGATAGAGAAACGGTTGTTTTTTTTAAGTCAATTGCGAATTCGACGGATTTGCCAATTATGATTTATAATAACCCTATCGATTATAAAATAGAAGTTACATTGGATATGTTTGCCGAATTAGAGGAATGTAAAAATATTCAATCTATCAAAGAGTCAACACGTGATATTTCAAATCTAACTCGAATGCGAAATAGGTTTGGTGATCGTTTCAAGATCTTATCAGGGGTTGATACACTCGCATTAGAAAGCTTATTCATGGGAGCTGATGGTTGGGTTGCAGGATTAGTTTGTGCTTTCCCAAAAGAAACAGTAGCTATTTACAGATTAGTTAAAGCGGGTAGAAATACAGAAGCTCTTGATATTTACCGTTGGTTTTTACCATTATTGGAATTAGATATCAATGCAAAATTGGTTCAGAATATAAAACTAGCAGAAGTAGCAACAGGTTTAGGAACTGAAAACGTGAGAGCACCGAGATTACCATTGGTAGGAAGTGAAAGAACTGAAGTACTTGGGATAATTGAAAAAGCGCTTGCTTGTCGTCCTATTCTCCCAGATTATTTATTTTTGAATGAAGTTGAAAAAGTTTAATATATGATAACAGGTAAAAATTATATTGGATTCTCTAAATCCGTAGAAAGTGATACGACGGTAACAAGTGTTAATGCTTTTAACGGTACTGTTTTAGAAGATAATTTTTTTACAGCCACTTCTGATGAAATTGACAAATCAGTAGCTAAAGCAAAAAATGCCTTCATTATTTATTCAAAGTTTTCTGGCGCAAAAAAAGCTGATTTTTTAGATGAAATTGCGAAGGAATTAGAAAGTTTAGGGGATGAGTTAGTTCAGAGAGCATCGATAGAATCCGGACTTCCTGAAGGTAGATTTGTTGGAGAGAGAGGGAGAACAACTGGACAGTTAAGGTTGTTCGCTTCTCTTCTAAGAGATGGGAATTGGGTAGAATCAGTTATTGATACTGCTTTACCTGATCGAGAACCAATTCCTAGACCTGATATTCGAAAAATGCTTATTCCTATTGGTCCTGTTGTTGTTTTTACGGCCAGTAATTTTCCTTTAGCTTTTTCTACTGCTGGTGGAGACACTGCTTCAGCATTAGCTTCTGGTTGTCCTGTAATTGTGAAAGCACATGAGTCTCACCTTGGTGTTAATGACCTTGTTGCAGGAGCTATTATTAGAGCAGCACAGAAAACGGGGATGCCTGATGGCGTTTTTTCTTCGTTAAATGGCGATGGATATTCTACAGGTCAAAATTTAGTTCTCCATCCAGGGGTAAAAGCTGTAACATTCACTGGCTCATTCGCTGGAGGGAAGGCTATCTATGATTTAGCTCAAAACAGAGAGGAACCAATTCCTGTGTTTGCTGAAATGGGAAGTGTAAATCCAGTTGTTTTATTGGAAGAGAAATTAGAGAAAGAGGCGGAGGAAATCGCTACATTATATGCCGGTTCGATAACGCTTGGAGTTGGACAGTTTTGTACAAACCCTGGACTTTTGTTTGGCGTGAAGTCCAAAAGTTTGGATGAATTTTCTGCTAAATTGGCAGAGAAAATGGATGAAGTTTCTCCTTCTTCTATGTTGAATGAAAAAATAGCAAAAAATTATTCAACACAAAGGAATGAATTGATCTCTGATAATGAAATACTCTTATCCACAAAAGAAAGTTCAAGTGTAGGTGTTCCAACACTTGCAAAAACATCAGGAAAGAAATTTTTAGAGAATAGAAAATTACATCAAGAAATTTTTGGGCCATTGTCTTTACTTGTTGAATGTGAAGATACTTCTGAATTAGAAGAAGTATTGTCTAAGCTTGAAGGACAATTGACAGGTACTATCATCGGAACGGATAATGATTTAATTCAACATCAAAAAGTGATTGAATTACTTGAAAGTAAAGTTGGAAGGTTGATTTTTAATGCAGCTCCAACAGGTGTTGAAGTTTCTCATGCGATGAATCATGGAGGACCTTTTCCTTCAACAACTGATAGTCGATACACTTCTGTTGGTACAGGAGCAATAAAACGATTTGCACGACCAATATGTTACCAAGGAATGCCCGATTCTCTTTTGCCGGATGAATTGAAAAATAGTAATCCAATGAATATTATGCGAATGATTAATGGTGGTTTTACAAAATCTTCGATTGAATAATTATTGAAAATATGAGTCGAAAAACATTTTTTTGTATTGATGCACATACATGTGGTAACCCCGTTCGAGTAATCGCAGGGGGTGGTCCTTTGTTAAAAGGGGAAACGATTTTTGAAAAAAGGCTTCATTTTTTAGAGGAATTTGATTGGATTAGGCTTGGATTAATGTTTGAACCAAGAGGACATGATATGATGTCCGGTAGTATTCTCTATCCTCCAACTGATCCGGAGAACGACATTGCGGTATTATTTATTGAAACGAGTGGTTGTCTACCAATGTGTGGCCACGGTACAATTGGAACAATTACCATCGGAATTGAAGAAGGTCTTATTTCTCCAAAAATTCCGGGGAAAGTAAGAATGGAGACGCCTGCAGGATTAGTTGAAGTGGAGTATACAAAAAAAGGAGATAAAGTTACGTCAGTTAAATTAACTAATATTCCAAGTTATCTCGCTGAAGTGAATTTAACGGTTGAGTGTCCTGTTTTAGGAGAATTAAGTGTTGATGTTGCTTATGGTGGAAACTTTTACGCGATAATTGATCCACAAAAAAACTTCAATGGACTGCAAGATTACACTACGGCGCAACTGATCCCTTGGAGTAGGGAGATAAGAAAGCAAATGAATGAAAAATATTCATTTGAACATCCTGAAGACTCGAGAATTTCAGGATTATCCCATATTCTTTGGACTGGTGAAACAATTGATAAAAGTTCAACGGCAAGAAATGCTGTTTTTTACGGTAATAAAGCAATTGATAGATCTCCTTGTGGTACAGGTACATCCGCAAGAATGGCCCAGTGGCATGCGAAAGGTTTATTAAAGAAAGGGGAAGATTTTATTCATGAAAGTATTATTGGTTCAAAATTTACTGGAAGAATAGAAGAGGAAACCTCGATTAATGGTAAGCCTGCAATTATTCCAAGTATAGAAGGTTGGGCTAGAGTTACGGGGTATAATACTATATTTATTGACGATGATGATCCATTTAAAGATGGATTTTCTGTTTTGTAGAAAGATGAAAAAAGTAGCGATAATAGGAAGTGGCGCAATTGGATTGTGTACGGCATACTACCTTCAGAAAGAAGGTTTTGAAGTGAGTGTAATAACAGCATCAAACAAAGGTAGTGACAACAGTTGCTCTTTTGGTAATGCAGGAATGATTGTTCCTTCTCATTTTATTCCTTTAGCAGCACCAGGAGTAATAGGACAAGGGGTAAAATGGATGTTAAACAGTAAAAGTCCATTCTACATTCGCCCAAGGTTTAATCGAGAACTTTTTACCTGGCTTAAACACTTTTATGCTTCAGCAAATCAAGGAAATGTTGACCGATCAAAGCATTTAATTAAAAACTTGAATGAAGAAAGTCGTGATTTATTTGAAGAGATTTCAAAGCATGAAAACCTAGACTTTAAATTTGAAAGAAAGGGATTGATGATGTTGTATAAGACGGAAAAATATCAGGATAGCGAAGAACATATGGCTGCCATGGCCAAAAAAATGGGTTTATCTGTTCATGTGAAATCGAAGAATGAATTATCCGAAATCGAAAAAGAATTAAATCCAAATGTTTTGGGAGGGGTTCTTTATGAAAGTGATGCACACATTGTTCCTGATTTATTTATGAAACAAATGGAAGAACTTCTTCATCAAAAAGGAGTAAAGTTTCATTATTCATCTGCTGTGACTGGATTTTCTAAAGGATTATACAAAATTAATTCAATTCATACTTCTAAGGAAGAAATAGAAACAGATGAAGTCGTTGTTTGTGCTGGTTCATTAAGTTCAGACCTTGTTAAAGAATTGAAAATTAAAATTCCAATGCAAGGGGGGAAAGGCTATAGCTTGACTTTACCCAATGTCTCCAGAAATTTAAATCACCCCACTATTTTATGTGAAGCAAAAATTGCAATGACTCCTATGGGAGATAGTTTAAGAGTTGCTGGGACAATGGAAATAGCAGGAAATGACTTTTCTGTGAATATGAAAAGGTTAGAAGGAATTAAGGAGAAAGTTCCGGAATATTTTTATAATTTTAAAGAAGCTTGGTTTTCTGGAGTTAAACCTTGGGTAGGTTTACGACCTGTAACACCTGATGGTTTACCATATATAGGTAGAGTGTATGATTGGACGAATGTGACAATTAATACGGGACACGCTATGATGGGGATGAGTTTAGCACCAATAAGTGGTAAAATTGTTTCAGAAATTCTAATGAGAAAAAAAAGTTCTGTAGACCTATCTATTTTAAAACCAGAAAGATTTTTAAAATAAAAAATTGTTAATAAAAAATGAACTATGGATTTTCATGTTAAAATAACCACTACCGAAAAAGATATTAATCGTGTATTAAGTTCATATGATTTAGGAGAATTAAAAAGTTCAACGAACCTCTCTTTTGGATACGCTAACGAGAATTTTAAAGTTAGTACACAGCAAACAGATATATTATTTAGAGTGTGTAAACAACAATCTAAGGATGACATTGAGAAAGAAATTGCATTGATGAAAGAATTAATGAAAATTCAATTTCCAACGTCTTATCCAATTGCTGATAAAAAAGGAGGTTATATTCATCAATTAAATGACAATTTCTGTGTTATTTATCAATTTATTACGGGAAAACAACCGGAAATAAATAAAGAATCTGCTGGAGAAATAGGTAAAGCGGCAGCTATGCTGTCTCAGGTTTCCGTTGAAAATAGTTTTAGAAAAAATAATGCAATAACGATTGATAATTGTTTCGAACTCATTAAAGAATTTCCAATTGCGAAATTTCAATACAATGATATCTACAGCTACTTTATAGAGCAAACATTTTTTTTACAAAACTACGTATCCTATGAATTACCAAAAGGAATAATTCACGGAGATTATTTTCCAGATAATACCATTTTTGAGAAAGGTAAACTAAAAGCAGTCATTGATTTTGAAGAGTTTGCATATGATACACTTCTTTTTGATTTAGGGATGGCAATTAATGGATTCTGTTTTATAGATAATGAATTGAAAACTGATTTACTTGAAGAAACCATAAAGAGTTATAATCAAATAAGAAAACTGTCTACAAAAGAAATAGAGTTACTTCCATATTATATTCAATGGGCTGCACATGGAATGTTGTATTGGCATTTGAGAAATAACATGCTTTTTGAAGAGAATAAAACTCAAGTATTACGTGTAATGGAGTTGATGGACAGAGTTAAGAAATTAAGAAAATAAATAGTGATGGAGATAGAAAATGGAACTTATAGAGTACAAGGGATTGATGTGAAAGATCTTTGTGAAGAGTTTGGCACTCCCTTGTACGTATACAATGCAGAAGTAATTGAACGTCAAGTGACCTCTTTTAAAAATGCGTTTAGTCAAATTAAAAGTAAAGTTAAATACGCTTGTAAAGCGAATAGCAACCTTTCCATACTGAAAGAAATGCTCAATAATGGAACAGGGTTAGATACGGTTTCTATCCCTGAAATTCAAATGGGTATTATGGTTGGGTTTAAGCCTGAAGAAATTGTCTTTACACCAAATTGTGTAGATTTCTCAGAAATTGAATCAGCGGTTGAACTTGGGGTGAACATCAATATAGAGAATCTGCCAAATTTAGAAAAGTTTGGAAAGAAATATGGTAATTCCGTTCCTTGTTTTGTTCGTTTAAATCCCAGTATTCATGCTCAGATGAACAGTGACAAAGTAGATTGGTGGCATAAACAATCTAAATTTGGTATATCTGCAGATCAATTAGATAAGGTTAAGAAAATTGAAAAAGACTATAATCTTAACATTCATGGTCTTCATATTCACTCAAGTTCCGTGATAATGAGCCCTGAAATATTCATAGAAGGAGCTAAAAGTGTATTTAATATTGTTAAACAATTTAAAAACATTAAATACATTGATTTTGGAGGGGGGATAAAAGTTGATGTTGGTGATGAAAAGGAAGTCATTAATCTTAATGCTTTAGGGAAAGAATTAGAGCCTGTCTTTAAACAATTTTGTATTGAATATGGAACTGATATTGAATTGTGGTTTGAGCCTGGGAGATATTTAATTTGTGAATCAGGAACTTTATTTACAGAATGTAACATGATTAAAAAGAACGGAGGAACATCATTCGTTGGAACGGACTCTGGTTTTAATCAGTTAATTAGACCAATGTTTTATAATGCTTATCATGAAATTGTAAACACGAGCAACCCAAACGGTAAAGAACAAAAATATACTGTTGTTGGAAATATTTGTGAGATAGATAATTTTGCAATCGATAGAAATCTTAATGCCGTCAGTGAAAAAGATATAATTGCAATTAAAACTGCAGGAGCCTACGGCTACAGTATGGCATCAAACTATAATTCGAGGTATCGTCCAGCTGAAGTTTTAGTGAAAAATAAGAAAGCATATTTAATTCGAAAGAAAGATTCTTTTGACGATCTTATTAAAAATCAAATTATTATAAAATAATTACGATGAAAAGAGCATTATTATTTCTTATTATAGGGGTTTCAAACTTAGTATTTTGTCAAACCCAGACCAAAGAAGATAAAATTATCAATACACTAGTTTATTTAGTCGGAGAGGAGAATGTTTTTAATGAATCAAATAATTCTAGTCAAAATAAAGATATACGCTCGACAGAATTTCAAAATCAAATTGAAGAAAATTACGGAAAGAAACTTACTTGGTTTTTTGATGCTTATTGTTCTCAAAGTTCATTGCCGAATATCATCGTAAATCATAAAAGTGATACACTTTATTTAGCATGGAATACACCTTCTAAACTAGATTTTAGTATGCCTTTGGATTTGATTGTTAATGGTAAATCGTTAACTGTTGAAATGAACGGAGGTAAATATCAGATTTATTTGAAAAGCATCTCTGATGTTGAGATTGATCCAAAAAATAAAATTTTAAAAAAATCGGAATGGAAAGAAAAACTGGATTTTAGAACTAAATTGTCTAAAATTAAAGGTCTAACATTTTGGGAAATTACTGCTAGAGATCATTTTACGCAATCATATCACCTTACTTTGGAGCAAAATATAGATCATTTTGATGAATCGAAAGGAACTTTTAAACAACACATGTATTTGTCTCACATTGACTCAAGTCGTCCTTTTTTAATGGAAACATGTGGCTATGAAGCATATGATAACACCAAAGAAATAGCAAGAATGACAGAAGGTAATCAGTTAGTGATTGAATATCGTTATTTTGGGTTATCTAAGCCAAAAACTATCGATTGGCAGTATTTGAGAAATAAACAAGCCGTAAAAGATTACCATCACATCAATGTTGAATTTAAGAAAATTTACACAGGGAAATGGATAAGTTCAGGCGTAAGTAAAGGGGGAGCGAATTGTATTACCTATAGAAGTCAATATCCAAATGATGTTGATGTTACAGTACCTTATGTTGCTCCAATTGCTCTCGCAAGAGAAGATGAAAGAACTACAATACACATCAATACAATAGGTGAGAGCAGGTGTAGAGATAAGGTATTTGCTTTTCAAA
>Ga0256845_1002369_pt1 | contig 13711 bp, 14 predicted proteins | sample RiftiametaG_FD_189101 | JGI IMG/M metagenome (GOLD analysis project Ga0256845, IMG submission 189101) | Tube worm associated microbial communities from hydrothermal vent at the East Pacific Rise, Pacific Ocean - Riftia | ecosystem: Host-associated > Annelida > Integument > Unclassified ...
GAACGCGACGCAGCCCTGACCGTCACCTTCCAAGAGTTCGACGACCGTCCATCGACGCCAGGAAATTATGTGGCTCGGTTCCTCTGAGGAATTGATCCCAGCTCAATGCGATGCTGTTTAGAGCTGTATTTTCTGCCCCTTAGGACCTTTTACGTTATGAAAAAAACAACTATTTCCTCCATCACTTTACTTTTTGCGCTTTCACTCACTGCCTGCGGAGGCGATGACGGAGCAACCACAGGTGCTGGAAATGATGGAAGCAGCAATGGGACAGGCGGGATCGGAGCAACTGGCGGTTCATTGAGCGGCACTGGTGCAAGTACTGGGGCGGGTGCGGCCGCTGGCGGAGGAGCTACAGGAACCGGGGCCACCGGCAACGGAACTGGAGCCACCGGCAATGGAACTGGGGCCACCGGCAACGGAACCGGAGCCACCGGCAATGGCACCGGAGCCACCGGCAACGGAACCGGGGCCACCGGCAATGGAACTGGAGCTGCAGGGGGAGCGGACGTGCCAACAGTGGTCATGGGTGATGGCACATGTACAGGGGGCACCTGTGATCTCACTTGCGATACTGGAGTGTGCGACCAAGTGTGCGAGAGTACAGCGACCTGCGCGGGGACCTGTACAGGCGCCGATTGTACCGTCGATTGCGTCGATAACGCCAGTTGCACCAATGCATGTACAGGAGCTACCGGTGATTGCAATTTAGATTGCAGTAATGACACGACCTGCACCAATAGCTGTATGGAGGGAAAATGTGATACGAAGTGTGTCGATGATGCAACCTGCGCGAGCACCTGCGCGGGAGGGGACTGTAAGAGTAAGTGCCAGGATGATGCTAGCTGCGATAGTGCTTGCGCTGCCGGAGGTTGCAAAGTCGACTGCAAAGACGATTCAAGCTGTACCGCTACTTGTGAAGGTGGCAACTGTGAGATGATTTGTCAGGATGGCGCCAATTGTGATTTCACCTGCGCAGGTGGCGGCTGCACTTTCGATTGCGGCACGACCGGGACCTGTAAGACCGATTGCGCTCCGAATGATGACTGCACGACTCTCTGACAAACTTTAGCAAGCGGGCCTCTGCCTTCAGTCGCTTCCCCTCTGCGGGGAGCGGCTTTCCTCCTCAAGAAGGAAGGGCTAGAGGTGCCTGCGCGCTATCTCTGTCCAGGTACCCTGTGGCTCTAGGGCAATATAACTCTGCCAGAGAGGACGAGCCTTTTCTGAGTCTCCAGCTTGCTCGTAGGCCATTGCCAAGTTGAAGTAGGCGTCAGCGAATTGAGGATCAGACTCTAGCGCTCCCAAAAAGTAGCGCACGCTCAATTCGGGCTGCCCACGCTCCAACATGAGGTACCCTAGGTTATACTGCGCTTCGGGTTGCTGGGTGTCGACGTCGAGGGCCTTCATATAGTACCCTTCAGCTTCTTCGATGAGCTGGCGTCTGAAGGCGATATTGCCCAAATTTGTGTGAGCAATTGCGAGCCACGGGTCGAGTTTGATGGCTTGCTTGTACAGCTCGATAGCCTCGTCCATCGTCGAGGGCTCTTCGTCCAACTGACTTGCCTTGAGATAGAGATCATAGGCATTTCGTGAGCGGTCGCGTCCTGCGGCAGGTCGAAGGACTCTTACGATATCATCACGAAGGTCCTTTACTTCGAGGTCTAACATCATCTGTCCACTGATTGGCTCGTAGTCTCCCAATTCGCTCTGGACAACGAGACGCCGTCCATCGGATACGATGCGTAGCTCTTGGAGGGGGCTCTGAATCTTTGGCAATTCAGCCCGGAGGAGGCTGATGGCATGAGTGACATCCCGTAAGCGAACCTTTTGGTCGAGGAGGGACTTGGCCGCCCTGAGGGCGATGAGATCAGAGAAATCGTATGCGCGTCGTCCTTTTCTTTTTACGCTGGGCGACACGACGCCCGCTTTGTCCAATGTCCTCAATCGTGAATCCGAGAGCCCAAGTAGGCGCTGGATCTCTGATCGCGTATAGGCGTCACTAACGGGCTCCGACTTAGCGACGGGAGCGTCCGGAACGTCTGCTTTTTTTGCAAACTTATCCGGAGCCCAGCGTCCACCGCCTGGTCCAAACACAACGTGGATAATCTTTTCTTCTGGCTTCTTCGTCCGACCCATGAGCCTTCTCTGCAGAGACTTCGCATGCAGCCACAGGCGTGCGCATCCTGTCAACGGGGGAGCGCATTTGCCTGAGTAAAAGGGGCTGGGACTAGCGGGTCAATGCATACCTTGCTGAGCGCGTGGAACGAACCTCTGAGCAGTTGCTCCGTATTGACGAACGCCCCGAATCTTGCTTCCCCCTCGACATGTATAGGTGCTTGCTGGGCGCTTGGATAAGGGGTGGTGAACCGCTCGAGACTTCTTGCCCGGTGCGTCAATGTAGGGGAGTGGGGAAAGATGTTTTTTGTGTGTTGTTACTGAGCTGGAATTCGTCCGAGAAACGACGAAATTTTGAAATAGGTCAGGGGAGCGGCCTGGGGGAAACCTTTCGTTGAGGGGGACAGAGCAAATGTGTTTCGCCCTATGTAGGTTTAGGTAGTTAAGAACTTGGCCCTCGTTTTACGTACGGGCAAAGAATACCTCCATGAGAGCAAAGCAAAGTTTTGGGGGCGCCGAGCGCCGTAAGAACAAGATGTTCGTCACTCGGAACACCGAATATTTTTTAACCGATGGGGTTTGTGTGGCTGTCCGCGATCGGCGCTCAGAGTCTTGGCTTGACGGACACTTGGCTGTCGGACGATCTCTTTGCGGAGGGGTTAAAGTTCTCGACAACGGCGAAGCAATACCAGTTCAAGGTGCTCCCAGTGTCGGTGAGGCTCTCTATTTTTCGACCGGGGGACGCGAACTCATCACCAGTGTACTTTGCGGCATTGAGCGACCGGCGCGTGACTTGGTGAGGCAATTCGCTCATTGAGCAAGTTGGTTAGACCTCTTGAATAGTCGGGTGCGTAATATTCAGTCTATTGAATCGTTTGATGCGTAGTTTATTTCACACTAGACCGTAATTTTTCATAACTTCGTCGTAAATATTCTTAAATCTTACCTGCGGCGCGCCATCCGCAATCGCGGCATTGTTCTTGAATGTACGGATTGACCGGTTTTCCTACGTAGTGGGGGGAGCCCTAGGTGGTTTGACCAAATCAAGTCACCTTTCACCCAGAAGCGAAGCGGAGCAGTTGAATGTCAACAAGATCTGAAACAGAAGCAAACTCCAACCTATTCACAGGCAGCGACCAATCAGCAGCCTCGACCCTTTCGCCCAGTGCAACTTATCGTCAGTTGCGAGACAGTGGTCTGTCCGATCCAGATATCATGGCTTTTGCCGGTGAATTGCTCTCTCTAGTGGCATCAGAGTACCGCAGCCAGAGTGCGGCCGAATAAAGAAAGGTCCAAATAGCTCAGTTCAATTGACATTGCTTCGATCTACAGACAAATCTGTAGGCCGAAGTGACCGCTGAGCTAGCAACAGAACCCCTTCAATTTACTCTGATCATTTCCGAGAAAGGCGGGGCCGAGCGTCGTCAGGTGTTTCAAACCCCTGAGATCACTCTAGGACGAGTGCAGGGTAACCATTTGGTTCTGCCCAAAGGAAATATATCGAAGCGTCATGCACGTATTCTTTTTCGCGAAGGAAGATTCATTGTTGCCGATTTGAACAGTACCAACGGTACCTACGTAAATAGACGTCGCATTGCTCAAGCTACGCTCATTCGTGAAGAGGATAGGATCTACATCGGCGATTTCGTTCTCCGTTTGCAGGCGAACGTTCCAGAGGATCATGAGGAGGAAGAGACCCCCTCCGAGACAGGGGCTCACGAAATATCGGGCACCCCCACAATCGCCCCAGAGCCGGACGGGGCTCAACATCACTCATCAACAAGCTGGGAGCGACTCACGCGTACCGACGAGATTGCGCAGTCGTCATTGCGGCCTCCAAGTGCAAATACCATATCGAGCGCTCCTCCTCGTGATCTGTCCTTTTCAGCAAGGCGTCCTCACCTTGCAACTGATGCTTTGCAGGAGACAAGCAACTCAGTGCAACGCTTTCTGGACATGGCTTCCGGCCATCGCTTGGCTGTGAAGACTACGGTCTTGAACGTTCTTGAGCACTTGGGCTTTCCAGAGGTAGAGCCCAGTGACCACTATTGTGAGCAGGCTCGCCTACGCATCGAGGAGACCGTGGATGCTCTTTTGGTGGATGGACAAATTCCAGTAGGAACGTCGGCAGAGGCGGTCGCCGATCAAGCGATTGATGAGCTAGTGGGCTTGGGGCCTCTGGGAGAGCTTCTCGACGATCCTGCGGTCTCCTCTATCTCCGCGGCACGCTTCGATGAGATCACAGGAACGCGCGATGGTCGTCAACAGTCCTTTCCGCCTGGTTTTTCCCTCGCGCAAACGTTGGAACTTGCCCTCAAGAGGATCTGCGCAGCGTCTGGTCAACTTTTGGGCGATGACGCCGTTGAAGAGCACAAACTCACGGGTGGCACACGTATTTCGATTGTACGAGGAGAGGTTAGTCCAAGTGGACCCTTGGTACATATTCGTAAGCCCAGAAAGATTGCGTGTACCCTGGACGATCTTGTTCGACGAGGAGCAATCTCTCGCGCGATGGCGACGTTTCTTGGCCAGTGCGTAGCCGGACAATTGAATGTGCTCGTTGTTGGTCCCGCCGATGAAGGGGCTCACGTCGTTCTTTCTGCGTTGTGCTCAGCTACGGCCAACGAGCGTTTGGTCGCGGTGAGCGAATTTGACGACGTTACCGCCCATAGCGAAGGGGCCGTCCAGCTGGAGCTGTCCCGATACCAAGGCGATTTGACCCGTCTCTTAGAAATAGCAGCAAGCATTCCGCAAACGCGGCTCGTGGCGACCCTGACTAGCCCCGAACTTGCAACTGCGACCTTGGAGGCGACCGGGCGGGGCATGGGAGGCTTACTTGCGTCATTGCCTGCGGTGAACCTCAGTCGCGGCTTGCTCCGCCTCCCCGCAGACATCGTCTCGGTTCGCAAAACGATGAGTTTAGAGGCCGCCACAGGGTGGGTGCTCAGCGCCTTCGACGTTGTGCTCGAGGTCGCTCGTCTACGCGACGGCCGAATTCGAGCATTACGAATTGCGGAGTTGAGTCGCGATGCAACGGGTGCAATTCAAATAAACGACATCTTTCGTTTCGTAATTTCCAGGGTTGCAGCCGGAGGGGCCGTCGAAGGAAGCTTCTCGGCCTCTGGTACCGAGCCGCGCGTCGCATCGCAGCTCAAAGCGCTAGGAATGAAGCTGGACTCGTCTATTTTTATTCGTCCGAGTTCTACCTAAAGAAAATTGCTGCAGGGTTCATTCCTCACGGGCAGCGAGTACGGCTTTTTGAACTTGGCGACTCATTTTTTTCTTCTTCAGAGTGCCGACTTTGTCAATCATGAGAACACCATTCAAGTGGTCGTTCTCATGCTGAATTGCCACAGCTAACAGACCCTCAGCCTCTAGTTCAAAAGATTCACCCTGAACGTCGAGTGCTTTCACCCGCACCGTGGCCGCTCTTTTTATGTCTTCGGTGACTCCTGGAAATGAGAGGCATCCTTCGGGATAAACTTGCTCTCCGTCCATCGTCAAGAATTCTGGGTTAATAAAAACGGTGAGTTCACTTGGATCATCTTCGTCAGCAATATCGATGACAAAAATGCGTTTCATAACTCCAATTTGATTTGCCGCAAGACCTACTCCCGGAGCATCGTACATAGTTTCGGCCATGTCCGCAGCAAGTTGACGAATCGCGTCTGTAACCTCAGCAATTGGTTCTGCCCGGGTTTTTAGACGGACATCGGGATAAACTAGTATGGGTAAAATCGCCATGGCGCGCGTCTCGTATCACCAGATGGTGCTCTCGGCAAACTGAAGGTGTGCTTCAGGGGGCGCACTGTGCCTCAAGAGGGTGATGGCTCTCTTCCGTAGCTGAGGCGTCCGCTGACGTGCGCGTCATTGCCGTGCAATTCCCAAGTAGGATGCTTTATGTAGGGGGCACTTGAGAGACTATCAGGGCCGGCCCAATCTACAGCCCCCGCCCGCCCGCGTGGTCCTAGAAGAATTGGTGCAATGAATGCGTGCATGCGATCGACCAATTGTCCGGCGAGGAGACTGCCGGCTAATTCAGCCCCGCCTTCACATAAAACGCTAACAACTTCACGTTTTGCCAACTCGTGCAATGCGGCTCGCATATCACAACGCCCTTCGGCGGTGGAGGGAATGACGACAACATTGACGCCTAGATCTTCAAGAGCCTGCTGATGCTGGGCATCGGCTTCGCTGGTCGTGAGCACACACGTAGGTGTGTTTTTCGCCGAGAGCACCAACTTTGACTCAAGGGGCAGGCGCAGTTTGCTGTCGACAATCACCCGAATGGGGTTACGCCCCGAGGTGGCACGAACCGTGAGACGAGGGTCGTCAGAAACGACCGTATTGATACCGACGATTACGGCATCATGGCGTGCTCGCAACTTATGACCGTAGGCGCGCGACTCTGGGGAGGTGATCCATTTGGACTCGCCCGTTTTAGTCGCAATTCTACCGTCTAGAGAGAGCGCCAACTTAAGTGTTAAAAAGCTATGTCCTTCGGTGATAAATTTTGCCCAAGGCTCAATCAGCTCTTGGGCCTTTTGTTCATGAACACCAAACACAACTTCGATACCGTTCGAAGTGAGTTTTTCGACCCCCCCACCTTCAACGTTGGGATTGGGATCGCGGCAGCCAATCACTACCCGCGCAATTCCGGCTTGAATTAAGGCATCCACGCAAGGAGGGGTCTTACCGTTGTGGTTGCAAGGCTCGAGAGTGACGTAGGCGGTGGCCCCCCGGGCCTTGTCTCCAGCCTGGCGTAGGGCGGCAACTTCGGCATGATCCCTTCCGGCCTCTTCATGGTGACCTTCGGCGAGTATTTTGTAACTCCCTGCGCTCACGCTGACGATGAGACACCCTACATGGGGATTGGGTGCCGGATCACCTTTACCTGCGGTCTCAATGGCTTTTGCCATCAGTTCTTGGTCAAACTCGCTCACAAGCAAAACCTAGAGCGAAAAGCAGACATTCGCCAGTATAGCTGCGACACAACTAGGGCACGTGGGGACTTTTTGCCCCTAGAGAAATTCATGAACCACATGTTCGTCACCCAAGTTTCTTTGAATTAGCTGTCTTGAGGGCGAGTTTTAACCAAACTGCCCACTTCGCGCATGAATTCATCAATATCGCGGAATGATTTATAAACGCTAGCGAAACGCACGTAAGCAACTTCGTCGAGCGTCTTCAGTTGAGCCATCACTCGCTCTCCTATCATTTGCGCGGGAATTTCTTTTTCACCAAGTAGGGAGAGTTCTTGTTCTATCGCCCCGGCTGTTTCGTCGAGCTGCTCTCCGGTAACCGGGCGCTTGTTACATGCGATGCGCAGAGAGCGCAAAACTTTCTCTCGGGCAAAGGGTTGGCGCTTGCCATCTTTCTTCACAATGGTGGGAAGAAGCAGCTCAACCCGCTCGTAGGTCGTAAACCTGCGCCGGCATTGATCACATTCTCGTCGCCGCCAGGTGGCAGCTCCCCCAGTCGCTAGACGTGAGTCGACAACTCGACTGTCCATTTCTTTGCAATAAGGGCAGAGCATCTATTCGGATGATTGTGACAAAGAACGAAGGGGTGATAGCGGGAAGTGGGTGGGTAAAAGAACGATTTAGTCGGCAGTCTCAATCATCTTGCAAAGGAGAAATAATGAGAGTTGCGTTGGTTCCCCCGAAGCCAAAAGAGTTGCTCATTACATGATTGAGCTTTCGCGAGCGTGCTTCATGAGGAACAAAGTCTAGTGGGCATTCTGGGTCAAGATTGTCCAGGTTGATAGTTGGAGGTACGATGCCCTCCTGCACTGCTTTCACGCAGATTGCAGCCTCTACTGCTCCAGCCGCGCCGAGGAGATGCCCCATCATGCTTTTGGTGGAGCTGAGCCACAACTTGTGATCCAGAGCATGAGAGCCAAATACTTCAATCACAGCTTTTGCCTCGGCAAGATCGCCGGGCGGAGTGGAGGTGCCGTGAGCGTTGACATAATCGATGTCAGAAGGTGCCAATCGGGCATCTTTAAGAGCTTTAGTCATGGCCCGAACGGCGCCGCGGGCGGAGGGAATTGGTTTGGTGATATGGAACCCGTCGCTGGTAGCTGCGTAACCTGTCACCTCGGCTAAAATATTTGCACCACGCTTTTTAGCGTGACTCAAAGACTCCAAAATCAGGGTTCCGGCGCCCTCTCCGCAGAGAAAGCCGTCGCGGTCGCGATCCCAAGGGCGACTTGCTCTCTCGGGCTCATTGTTACGCCGACTCAAAGCAAACATTGCCGAGAACCCTGCAATGCCAATGCCCGCGATTGTTGCCTCGGCACCCCCGGCGACCATTACTTCGGCACGGCCGTACTGAATCCACCGGACGGCTTCGCCTATTGCATGAGCACTGGATGAGCAAGCGCTAGTGTGGGCAAATGAGGGCCCACAAAAACCGTGGGCAATGGAAATTTGTCCAGCGGCCATATTCGCGATGAGCGACGGAATTAGGTAGGGGCTAATACGTTTAGGACCCTTGTGTTCAAGAACTCCGCTGCACGCTTGCAACGCTTCCAGACCACCCATTCCAACACCGATGAATACCCCGACATCTTCACGCTCTTCCTCGGTGAGTTCGAGTTGAGCATCGTCCAAGGCCATCTTTGTGGCTGCCAAAGAAAAAGGAATGAAGCGCGCGCACTCCTTCACCTTTTTCTTCTCCATATAATCTGTTGGAGTAAATCCTTTGACCTCGGCTGCAATTCGAGTCGGAAATCGATCATCGATCTCAAATTGAGTGATTGGACCGGCCCCGCTTTTACCAGCGATGAGGGCGGACCAGGTCTTGTCCATGCCGATCCCTAGAGGTGAGATGGCTCCGACACCTGTAACGACTACGCGTTCCATGACTTCTGACTAGGCCTATGTGAACTGTATAAGAAATGACTTGCGCTCTATGCGCCAAAAAACGAGAGATAAAACCTCAGCTCAATTGTACTTACGCACCTTCGAGCTGAGCTCTTCCCGTCCCTCTGTGTATTCAGTTTGAATGAATCAAAAGAACACCCAAGGGGCCTCTCAGAAAAGAGATGTATTAGGAATGCTTCGTGATGTAGGTAACAGCGTCGTTTACCGTACGAATCTTTTCGGTCTCTTCATCGGGAATGTCGATCTCGAATGCTTCCTCAAAAGCCAATACGAGCTCCACAAGACCCAATGAGTCAGCTCCCAGATCGTCGATGAAAGAAGATTCAGACTTGATGTCCGCTTCCTCTACGTCGAGCTGCTCTTTGATAATTGCCTTTACTTCACCGAGTACGTCTCGTGCTTCTGACATTTCTTTTCTCCGGAGCCTAAAAGCGGCTCAAAGTTCTGATATGAATGTTGGATGAAGCTACAATCAAACGAAATTGTAGCTGATTAAAACTGCCCAGAAGAACGAACTTCGGTTCATACTTCTAGCGTGAAAAACTTACATGTACATGCCACCGTTGACGCGAATGGCCTGACCGGTGATGTACCCAGCTTCATCAGAAGCTAGAAATGCGATAGTTGCAGCAATTTCGTCGGCCTCACCCGGGCGGGCTAGAGGTACTCCGGTGAGCATTGCTGTACGTTGCTCGTCTGTGAGCGAAGCGGTCATGTCTGTGGCGATATAACCGGGGGTCACAGCGTTCACTGTAATTTTACGTGAAGCATACTCTTTCGCTAAGCTCTTGGTTACACCTAAGAGACCAGCTTTTGAGGCGGCATATGCAGTCTGCCCACCATTGCCGGCTTCACCTACAACGCTCGAGAGAAAAATAACTCTCCCGCTACGTTTCTTCATCATGAACTTAAGGGCACCCTTGGCGGCGGCAATAGCACCTCCCAAGTTGATAGAAAGAGTTTGCTGCAGGTCGGCCTCTTTTAAGCGCATCATCAAGCCATCAATGGCGATTCCAGCGCTGACTACAAGAATATCGAGACGTCCTAAGCGTTTCGCTAGTTCAATGACAGTTTTCTCACTGCCCTCAAAATCACCAGCGTCAATTTGTAGGATTTCGCCTTTACCGCCCGCAGCCTCTATGAACGCGAGGGTATCTTTTGCGGCGGCTTCTCCACGGAGATAACCCACGACCACATACGCTCCTTGTGCCGCAAGCGCCTTAGCTGTCGCTGCTCCAATTCCGCGAGAGCCACCGGTTACGAGTGCGAATTTTCCTGATAAATCAAACATGATATTTCACCTGAGATGAGTCGAGGCGCGGGGGGTGTACCCGGACAAGAGAAGGAACGGAAGTAAAAAATTTCAGCAAATTTGGTTAAACCAGGTGAAAGCCCCGGTAAATGAGGAGATTGGGCCCAAATTTGACCGGGTTGGTGAGAAATATCCGCTCTTAAAAGAATTGACCTAGCGTGATCATGCTCTCGGGTGTCCCGACCGACTTCACTTCAATTGATTTGTTGATGCGCTTCACTAAGCCAGCGAGGACCTTACCCGGGCCAAACTCGATGGCCTTTTCGACCCCCTGGGTCGCTAGCAATTCGATCGAACGATCCCAGAGGACCGCTGAATCAACCTGCTGTACCAAGAGATCTGTAATGGCTTCTGCCGACGAGTTCGGTTTTCCGGTGATATTTGCAATGACTGGAACCTGAGGTGCGTTGATTTTCGCCTGGGCTAAAGCCTCGCGGACTTTTTCGGCTGCAGGTTTCATGAGTGCGCAATGGAAAGGGGCGCTCACTTTCAGAGGAATACCCTTGAGTTTTCGCTCTTTGGCTAGGGTGACGGCGCGACTTACGGCGTCCGCATCACCAGCAATCACAATTTGTCCTGGGGCATTGAAATTAGCGGGAGAAAGAACATCGCCCTGGGCTGCATCGCGGCAAAGATTTTCGACCGCTTCGTGATCGCCACCCATGATTGCCGCCATTGCTCCTTTGCCGGCAGGGACGGCCTCTTGCATGGCAGCTCCCCGTGCGTGAACGATGTGCAACGCGTCTTCGAGGCTCAGAGCCTCGGCGGCCACCAGCGCGCTGTATTCACCCAACGAGTGACCAGCGACAAAGGACGGCTTTGGTAAGTTAGGGTGAGCTTCTTTGACTGCGGCAAGGGCAGCTATGCTCTTCGTCAGAATTGCGGGCTGGGTGTTCTTCGTAAGAAGAAGATCGGCGTCCGGTCCTTCGAAACAAATTTTTGAGATGGAGAAGCCTAGCGCTTCGTCGGCTCGGTCAAAAATTTCTTTAGCTTTCGAGGACTGAGCAACAAGGGCTTTGCCCATGCCGACTTTTTGCGCACCCTGTCCAGGAAACAACCACGCATACTTCATGTTATTTTTTGCAATCTTGTCTTAAACGCACACAAATACACCAAGCAGATGAACTGCCCAGTGTATTTGTTCGACGCTGGTGAGCGCGAACCACAGGCTGACCCCTAGAGACAAATGCTCAGATGCCCGCCTGATGGATATTAAATATTAGCTATTTTCAGCACCGACGACTTGTCGGCCCTTGAAGTGCCCGCAGGACGGACATACGCGGTGTGGTAAGATCGCCGCCGAACAATTGGGGCAAACACCCAGATTCGGGGGGGTGACCTTGTCGTGATTGGCGCGGCGCATGTCGCGCTTGCTGCTGGTAGTGCGTCGTTTCGGTTGAGCCACGGGGCTACTCCTTCTTCTCTAATCGTGCTTTGAGGTCGCGAAGGGGCAAAAGTCTAGGATCGATAAAATCTTCGTCGCTTTCACCAGCTGAAGCCGTTGTGGTTTCAGCTCTGGAACTCCCGTCCTCGGGGAGCGGAGGGTTAGCCTCAAAGGGTACGTCGCGCAAGTCCTCTCGGAGAGGAATCATTGGAATTTCTAGTAAAATGAACTCACGAAGGAAATTATCGAGTACAATTTCTTCGCCACTGTACGTATCTTGCGCGGCATTGCCATCGCTTAACTCCGCGTCATCTGACCAGTTTCCTGCTTTTGACTTCGTTTTTTTGTCCGACTTATGCTCTCCGCGGGCCGGGCGACGAGGGGGAGTAATTTCTACTCCTTGGGCTGGGAAAAGATGAAGAAAAATTTTGGGGCTGAGGACGTAGAGGGCAGGTTCCAGTGTACGTGCACAGGGCACAGTCACCGTCAGGTTCATTTTTCCTTGAACGAGAATGTTGGGCCCCGTCTTGGTGACGGTGAGGTCCAAATGACCCTCTCCGGCCTGAGCGTGGCGTACGTCGGTGTCGTGGAGGAGCTCATCGACCCAGGGTTGTGTCAGGCCGCCGCTTATCTCGCTAGGGCCGTCTTCGAGGTCGCGTAGGGTTACGCTGAAAACTTTGCTGGTCACGCGCGCAGGGTAGCCGGCGTGACCAGGAGCGGCAATATTATTTCCCCTCGAAGTTCTCGAAGCCCAGACGATTATTTTGCTCGAGAGCGGGAGACCGTCACTCGATTGATCTTGGGGGCCTCAATCGCCCTGTCTCCCCGGGTGGGGGTGTTGGCCAACTTGTTGATCACCGCCTCGGGGGAACACTTGCCAAAAATGGTGTAACCCCGGTCCAAGTGAGGAGCCGCCCCATCCATAATAAAAAATTGCATGCCGTTGGTATTGGCACCGCGGTTGGCCATGCAAAGCTGACCACGCTCGTTGTGCTTGGCGCCGGCCCATACTTCGTCAGGGATTACGTAGCCCGGCTCCCCCGCGCCAGTTCCTCCAGGATCGCCCCCTTGAATCATGAAGCCTTTGATAATTCTGTGAAAAGTGGTGCCGTCGTAACCGGGGCGCTTTACCCACTTTCCCTCGTCTTTGAACGGACGAATGCCGCGGGCTAAGCCAACAAAGTTAGCTACTGTAATCGGGGCTTTCTCCTCGTAGAGTTCACAAGAAAGCTCACCTGCCGATGTATCAATTTTCGCGATGAGTTTTCCAGATCCATCTAGGTCTTTTGTTGCATCATTGAGAGTGAACTTACCTTTCAATGGGTCGCCCGCACTTACAGGAACGGCGGAAATTTTAGTTTTTTGAACGAGGTTTTTTGGGGGCGAGGTATCTTGACTCTCGGAAGTGGTTTCTTTCGAACCGGGCTCGGGTGGAGCGCTTTTGCAGCCAATAAATAGTGAAAGAGACAGAATGGAGAGTGTGAATATCGAGGGTAAACGAAGGGGAGTCATTGTGAAGTTCTGGTTAGAAAAGTAGTGCTAGTGTAGTTGTTGAAAATAGAAATTTAGCAAAGCTTAGGGAGCTGCCTGTATTGATATTCTTTGCCCTGGTTTAACACCGTAGGCCCGCGTCCATCCTGCACGCACTTCCAAGACATGAGCCGCCCGGCAGGGAACGCTACGTGAGTCCAAATTCATGGGAGGCACTTGCTCTAAGATGCCAACGATAGTGCCGTTTTTCGCGATAAAGAGCATGTCGAGGGCTAGGCAAGTATTTTTCATCCAAAAGCTACGTTTGTCCTCTTGACGCCAACTAAAAAGCATACCCTGCTTGTCCGTCAATTGGGGGCGAAACATGAGGCCGTGGTTGCGGTGAGCAGTGGTTAAGGCGACCTCCACTTTTAGTTCCGGCGCGTTTTGAGAGTCTAAAAATCTAATAGTTCCATCTGGCATTGTCGGGCGTTTCCCGGTGTCTTCTGGACAAGTATTGACTGAGCGAGTGGGGGGGGGGGG
>Ga0256845_1002370_pt1 | contig 13705 bp, 14 predicted proteins | sample RiftiametaG_FD_189101 | JGI IMG/M metagenome (GOLD analysis project Ga0256845, IMG submission 189101) | Tube worm associated microbial communities from hydrothermal vent at the East Pacific Rise, Pacific Ocean - Riftia | ecosystem: Host-associated > Annelida > Integument > Unclassified ...
TCGTAGCGTTGATAAGTGAAAACCTGGTAAGAATAAGTTATTATTTTTCATACTAAATTATACCATTTTCATGCTATAATTTCATCTTATGATCCTATGAAAAAAGGGCTTAACTTAGTGCCATTCTCTGCTGACCCCATAGATTACAGGTTAATGGAACTATTATTAATGAGGGAAGTAAAGAATTGTTTTCTAAGCATAAAGCCCGATTAGCTGGACGACAGGTAACTGGTTTTGTGGCAGGACTAGTAGTAGGCGGACCTTCACTTGGTTTGCTTGCTGGCATGGGAGATGTTTATTTTAATATTGAGCAGCTTGCAATTAAAAATCAATTGTATTTTAATACAGTTGACACAAGCCAACGTATAATTCCACAACTACCAGAGTCTGTAAGGGCAAATCTAGCAAATAATCTTACAAATATGATAAATGAATTTATATTAGGGCAAAGTAATTAATATGAAAATAAATTGTAGAAATTGTCATAAGAAAGGAATTGGCATTATGAATGCTATTGCTTATTCTTCTGATGGAAAAATGAGATGTGGATTCTGCGGAAAGACTTTAGGTTTAACAAGGCTTGGTTCTATAATATATAAAGTATTAGAAGGGGGTTTTATTTTATTCTCAGTTTTTTATTCATTTTACTTATATTCATCTTGGCCATTAATGTTGTTAATTCGTCAAGCCTGATTTAATCATAAGCCACTGATAACAAACAATTATAATCTTATTTTATAAGAGTATTTCGACCAGATGTGTTATAATTTAATACACATCCTTGGTCGAAATGCTCATCAAAATGCTTAGAAATACACCAGAAAACCATCAAACCAATATATTTGGTACAGATTTACTCCAACAATTAGATCCAAGTGAACCATTGCTGAGTTTAGCAAAGAGAATTCCATGGCAAGATTTCCATGAAGAATTCAAAGTACACTATAAAAAAGGTGGAGCCCCAGGGAAACCAATTCGTCTAATGGTTGGCTTGTTGATTCTGAAACAACTGCATGATCTTAGCGATGAAACAGTGGTTGTACAGTGGAAACAAAATCCTTATTATCAAGCGTTTTGTGGGATGAAGGAGTTTCAGCTAAAAGAGCCTTGTCATAGTACCGAGTTGGTAAAATTCAGAAATCGCATAGGAAAAGAAGGGTTTGAAAAAATATTTCAAATGAGTGTTAAGTTACATGGTTGTTATGCTCAAGAAAAGATTGTCAATATTGATACTACAGTTCAAGAGAAAAACATTACCTATCCCACTGATGCCAAACTGGCTATTAAAATCATCAATAGATTAAACAAAATTGCGAAAAAAGAAGGCCTTAAACAAAGAAGAACCTTTGCCAAAGAGGTGAAATCCAAGCGATTGGACATACGTCATTTTCGTCATGTTAAAAAAAGAGCAAAAGCACGAAAGGCATTAAAACGTCTCAGAACAATTGCTGGAATATTAATTCGAGAACTGCGAAGAACACTTCCACGAGATACACTGAATGAGAAATATGAAGGTGACTTCGTCTTTTATGAAAAAGTTCTTGCTCAAAAACCCAATACAAAAAATAAAATCTATTCACTACATGAGCCTGATGTTTATTGTATGGCTAAAGGTAAAGATAGGGTTCAATATGAATATGGCAATAAAGTATCAGTTGCATCAACCCATAAAAGCAATATTATTGTTGGAGTCATCAGCCATGAAGAAAATATTTACGATGGGCATACATTACCTGATGTATTAACACACATCCAAGATTCAAGAGGAAGCAAGCCCGATGAAGCAGTATGTGACCGTGGCTATAAAGGTAAAAGCGAGGTAGAAGGTGTTCAAATTACATTGCCTAAAGGACCACTTAAAAAAGACAATCGTTATCAGAGAGATAAAAAGCGTAACAAATGCAAACGCCGAGCTGCAATAGAACCAATCATTGGTCACTTAAAATCAGATTTTAGGCTTTCGCGAAACTACCTTAAAGGAATTACTGGTGATCATATTAATCTACTGATGTCAGCTAGTGCCTGGAACTTAAAGAAATGGTTGGTTTCTTTTTTGGTTCTGTATTTTATACTAAAAATAGTGTTAAAAAACTAGTTTTTGAAATCACATTTACGGTAATATTCTTTACAGAAGAAATTAACTGAAATACGAGCAAGTTCGTTCAAAAAATTATGCTTTTTTCAGGGCTGACTACATACTGGGTGCAAGTGGAGCTGTTTCGGGTTTATTGGGCGCTTGGTTAATCTTGTACCCTAAACAAAAAATAAGCGTTGTCATCCCCATAGGTCTGTATTTACAGAAAGCCAAAATACCTATTTTGTTACTGGCATTTATTTGGTTAAGCATTCAAATTATTTTACAAATGATCAGTCAAGTTGATTATCCCATTGTTTGGGTGTCTCATATTGTTGGTTTTATCATTGGTTTTTTGGTTGCTTGGCTTTATCGAATCACAACTAGAGAGTACAATTGAAATATGAATGATAGCACCTTATACAAAGTAATTTTTATTAGTCGATCTAAAGTTTATGAACTATACGCAAGAGATGTGTTCTCCAGTGATATTTATGGATTTATTTATGTATCCGAATTGGTTTTTGATCAAAATCAAAGGATAGTCATCGATCCAGTTGAAGAAAAGCTTAGAGATGAATTTAAAAATGTCAACGTACTTCATTTGCCAATGCAAAGCGTTATTCGCATCGAAGAAGTTAAAAAGAAATTATCTTGCAAAATCAGAGACATTAACAATAATGAAGGCCTTTCCTTATTCTCACATGCACCAAAACAACCAAAATGAGCAAAGAGCACATACTTGTTGTAGATGATGAACCAGATATTAGAAATTTGATTTCTGATATCTTAATTGATGAAGGATACTCTGTGTCAACAGCAGCAAACGGTGAAGAAGCCAACCAACAATTGAGTATTAAGCAACCCCATTTGATTTTGTTAGATATCTGGATGCCAGATATTGATGGCATAAGTTTAATGAAAAATTGGAATGAACAAAATCTAGTAACAGCTCCAATAGTTATGATGTCAGGACATGGAACTGTTGAAACAGCCGTTGAAGCAACCCGTTTGGGCGCCAAGGACTTTATAGAAAAACCATTGTCATTAGCCAAATTATTACAAACCGTAACAGATACCTTGGCACAATATGAAAAAGTTATTGACGATTCTAACGATGCACCCAATTCAATTATTGAACCGATTGGAAAATCAGCCTCAATCAACCAAGTTAGAAAATCCTTAGATAAAATTTACAAAGCGCAAAACCACATTGTTATTGAGGGTGAAAATGGGGTTGGAAAATATTCAACAGCCATGCTCATTCATCACAAAAGACATGGAAAAGAGGAGCCTTGTGTTTTGTTGGATGCAATGACAGTAGATGATTCATTCGAAGAAAAACTAACCCAATTAAATGGTTACTTTATGCAAGCCAAAAAGGGTACTTTGGTGATTAATAACATTGACAGTTTAACCACCAAACAACAAAGAATATTATTGTCTTTTTTAAAACATAAACAGTTTAATGTCTATCGACAAAATACCATTCAAGCGATTAAATTTCAAATTATTTCCATCAGTCACAAAGGTCTAAGTAAACTTATAGGAGCCAACAAATTTTCGAATGAACTTTATTCTATTATTGCAGAGGTTAAATTAGACTTACCTTCTTTAAAAGATCGACCTGAGGATATACCAGAGTTACTCAATTATTACATCAATACGTTACCAGATGTTGAAAATACACCGTACAGAAAAATGTCATTTGCAGCACAGAATTTACTCAGAAACCACAGCTGGAAAAACAATATAATTGAGTTGAAAAATACCGTCAGACAACTTCAGTTACTTGGTGGCGAAGGAGAAATATCAAAAGACGAAGTGACAACACTGTTAGCGCAATCAATACTAATAGAAACCTCAGATATACAAAGTTGGTATGATATGCCATTGCGTGAGGCCAGAGAAGCTTTCGAAAAAGATTATTTAATATACCAACTCAAAGCAGTTGATGGTCGAGTAGGAGAATTGGCAAAAGTAGCTGGCATGGAACGCACGCACTTATACCGTAAATTAAGGGCTTTGAATATTAACCCAAAAGACATCATGAGATTATGAAAATTTTAGTGTTAGGAGCGGGACAGGTTGGAGCATCAATTGCCGAACATCTTTCAAAAGAAAGAAATGATGTTACCGTTGTCGATACAGATTTAGAAAAGCTCATGGACATGCAAAACAGATTAGATTTGCGTGCAGTTCATGGCAATGCCTCGCATCCAGGAGTACTCACTCGAGCAGGTGCAGAAGATGCTGACATGGTCGTGGCATTAACCAATAGTGATGAAATCAATATGGTTGCTTGTCAAGTGTGCCACAGTATTTTTCATACGCCTTTAAAAATTGCCCGTGTACGACAATCAGAATATTTAGATTACCCTGATTTGTTTAATGACGACCATCTACCAATTGATGTTTTTATAAGCCCAGAAAGATTAGTAACCGAGCATATTAGAAGACTGATAGATTATCCTGGAGCATTACAGGTGATGGATTTTGCTCAGGGCATTGCACAATTGGTGGCTATTGTTGCCGATAACGAAGGCCCGCTGATTGGCCACCAACTTAGAGAAATTCACAACTATATGCCTGAAGGTGTAGATGCTCGGGTTGCGGCGATATTTAGGGATAACAAACCCATTTCACCTGATGGTGACACGGTTATTAAAATTGGTGACATGGTGTTCTTTTTTGCCGCTAAAAAAGATATCAAACCAGTCATGAGAACCTTGCGTCATACTGATAAACCTGTTAAAAAAGTTATTTTGGCTGGAGGGGGAAACATTGGTTTTAGCTTGGCAAAAATGCTGGAGCAAAATCACTCAATTAAAGTCATAGAAGGCAATAAAAAACGATCACGTTTTATAGCAGAAGAACTAACCAAAGCTTTGGTTATTAAAGGTGATTGTACTTCAGAGGAAATATTGTTTGAAGAAAACATTGACCAATGTGATATTTTTTGTGCCGTTACAAATGATGATCAAACCAATTTATTATCATCATTGATGGCAAAAAAAATGGGAGCCGGAAAAGTTTTGACTTTAATTAGCCGACATAACTATGCTCAGTTATTGGAACGAGATCAAATCGACATTGCCATTTCACCACAGCACATCACCATTGGTGGACTGTTGGTACACGTAAGAAAAGGTAATATGGTTCGAATACACTCACTTCGAAATGGAGCAGCAGAAGCCATCGAAGTGGTTGTTCATGGCGATGCGAGCACTTCAAAAGTCATCGGTAAACAATTACAAGAAATCAACCTTCCACCAGGAACAACAATTGGAGGAATAATCCGAGGCAAAAAAGTCATCATCGCCCATCGCGATGTTTTGGTTGAACACGAAGATCATATTATTCTATTCGTTGCAGATAAAAGAAACATCAATGATGTGGAACGTTTATTCCACGTCTCACCCACCTATATGTAATTCAGAACCCCTTTGGCGCATGGCCTCAAATAAGGTAATACCAGTTGCCACAGAGACATTCAGGCTTTGTACTGTTCCATACATGGGGATGTGAATTAAAAAATCACAGTGTTTTTTTACCAAGGGTCGTATGCCCTTTCCTTCGTTACCAAGTACGATTCCTAGGGGGCCTTTTAAATCGGATTGATAAACACTGGTTGAACCATCGGCTAAATCAGTGCCTGCGATCCAGACACCATTGTTTTTTAAAATTTCTAAAGCGCTGACAATATTAGTGACTTGGTAGATTTTCAAACTATCCGCAGCCCCCGCTGCAGTTTTTTTAGCAATCGGTGTCAAGCCCGCGGATTTATGTTTAGGAATAATCACCAAATCTACTCCAGCAGCATCAGCAGAACGCAGGCAGGCACCAAGGTTTCTAGGGTCTTCTATGTTATCTAATATCAAAATAAAAGGTGTATCAATTGTAGTAATTTCTGTTTTTAAATCCGATTCATCGGGTAACTTGGGTACTTTTATTAAAGCTATAATACCTTGATGGCGGTCTTTACAGTGTCTGTTTAATTTTTGTATGGGCTCAGTTGTTAGTCGCAATCCCAGGTTTTCGGCTTTATTAAGCAAATTTTCCAAACGTTGATTTTTGCTATTTTTATCCAACATTATTTGCACGATGTTTTCAGGGTGCCGCTCGATAGCACTGTCTAATGCATGGATACCAAATATCCACTCGGTGTGAGTTTTGTTCATGGTATTGGCTGTAAAATTATATTTAACATTTGGGAGTTAAAGTTTTTCAACAAATTCAAAATCTATTTTGCGTTCATCTATGGCAACAGCTGCTACTTTGATTTTTATTTTATCAGCCAATTGAAACACCGAGCCTGAGCGTTCACCAACCAACTTATGTTGAATCGCTTCATGGTGATAATAATCATTGGGCAGTGAGGTTACATGGATTAAGCCATCTACCATAATATTATCCAATGTCACAAACACGCCAAAGTGGGTGACACCAGAGATAATACCCGTCATTTCCTCACCGATAAACTGCTCCATAAACATACATTTCAAACGTGCATCAACATCACGTGAAGCATTTTCAGCACGGCGTTCATTGAGTGAGCATTGGACGTTCATTTCAGTTGCTTTTTGTGGCGAATAAATATATTTTTTCGGTTTGTTTTTCGTTATTATGTAATCAATGGCACGGTGAATCATCAAATCAGGATAGCGCCTAATAGGTGAGGTAAAATGTGCATAATGCTCAAGTGCTAAGCCAAAATGTCCACCATTTTCTGCTTCATAAGCAGCTAAGCTTTGTGAGCGTAACAACACGCTTTCAATCAAAGCAACGTCATCACGTCCTTGGATTTGATTGATTATCTTTTCAAAGTCCTTAGGGGCAACGGGATCACTAAAGTTTGGTTTAATGCCCAATGATTGTAAAAAAGCTTTTAAATCGGTTAACTTTCGCAATGGAGGCGTGTCATGAACTCGGTAAGCTGCTGGTACTTTATGCTTTTCAACAAATTTTGCTGCACAAATATTGGCTGCAATCATAAAAGCCTCTATGAGTTTATGCGCATCGTTGCGGGTATACGGTGTAATACTAGAAACCTGTCCTTCGGCATCAATAGATATGTGTACATCACTAGAATTAAAGGTAATGGCGCCACGTTGGTTTTTTTCAATTGTCATGGCTTTATAAAGAGAGCTCATGGTATCTAAAGCCTTTGTCACTTTAGAGTCCCACTTCTCTTGAGAAACATGTTTGTCTAGATAATTCCAACATTGTTTGTAGGTAATTCGAGCATGAGAATGCATCACAGCGCGATAAAAAGTATGATTGATAATTTGACCAGCTGTGTTTATTTGCATATCACAAACCATACACATTCTATCAACTTGAGGGTTAAGGGAACAAATCCCGTTGGATAATTCTAATGGCAGCATTGGAATTACCATACCAGGAAAATAAACCGAAGTACCTCGTTTGAAAGCTTCTTTATCAATTTCTGAATTGGACGGAACATATTTTGAAACATCCGCAATAGCGACAATCAAGCGCCAACCTTTTGCTGTTTTTTCAGCATAAACCGCATCATCAAAATCACGCGCATCTTCACCATCTATAGTCACTAAAGGCAAGTGACGAATATCTTTAACCTCTTGGGTTAAATCTTCATCACTTACATTGTTGGGTATATAGGAAACAACACGATCAAAATCCTCGGGCCATTGGTGAGGTAAATTTTGTGCAGCCATGGTTAATTCCATTGCGAGGCGTGAGTTTAACTTTTGGCCCAAAATGGCGATGACCTCACCCATGGCAGGGCGGTGACGGTTTGGATATTCATTAATTAAAACCGTGACGAAATCACCATCATTGGCCGTGGCTTCACTACCTGATGGAATGATAATATCATCAATGGCTGTGTTGTCAGGCTCAACGATTCCTTGTCCTTGTTTGTTATAAAATTTTCCAACCAGTGTTTTATGAGCACGTTCAAGTATCTCAACAATATAGGCTTCTTCTTTATTTTTGCGTCGTCCAGATTGAATGCTTGCTAGTACAGTATCACCATCCATCACTTTGCGCATTTCGCGTGGCAAAATAAACCCATCTTTTTCAAGCTCTGGTGAAACCAAAAAGCCAAATCCATCGGCATGGGCTTGTACAATACCTTTTATTAGGTCTGTTTTGTCGCGTACTCCATAACCTTTTTTTCGGTTAATAAATAATGACCCATCATGGGTCATGGCGTTTAATCTTCTGCGTAGTCCTTCCATCTGCGCGTCATTTGTTATACCAATTTTGTCCGCTATTTTTCCTAAAGACAAAATTTTGTCATGAGTACCTAAAAAATCCAACAACGCCTTACGGCTAGGTATTGGGTTTTCATATTTATTGGCTTGTTCGGAAAAATCAGGATCGGGGATATTGAAGGGGTTTTTAATTTTCTTTTTATTCATGGAGTGGATTGTATCACATGAGCCTGTTATTGCTTCAAGCATAAAGACAAACAATTACAATTTACACTTGACAACGAAAAGACTACAAGTGTAAACTGTGGTTTTATTATATTAATAATATTATGAAAGTTTCAGACTCTGAATTAAAATTACTTGAAATCCTTTGGCAAGAAAGCCCGTTAACTGTAGGTCAGGTAATAGAACGTGTACAAAAACATACAGATTGGCATGCCAACACCATTAAAACCTTGTTAACACGTATCACCAAAAAACAAGCCGTTACCCGCAGAAAGGATGGAGGCAGATTTTTTTATTCAGCAAGTATTTCGCGTGATGAAGTGCTTATGCAAGAATCAGAAGGGTTTTTAAGCAAATATTTTGGCGGAAAAGTAGCGCCTTTTGTCGCACATTTTAATAAAACCAATAAATTAAGCACAAAAGAAATTGAAGAGCTTGAAACAATACTGGCAAAAATGAAGCAAGGCAATGATTGATTGGCTAATACAAACAGGGTTTGATACAGGTATTCTTATCTGCATTGTTTTGCTTATTCGCAATCCAGTAAGAAAATATTTAGGTGCCAATATTGCCTATTGGCTGTGGCTGATACCATTTGTTAGGTTGTTCGTTTGGCAGAGAGCTGAATTAAGTTTACCAATTCTTGAAAAAGTAAATTTGCCAATGAGTAATGATATATTTCCAATTGTACAAATACCACACTCTTTCGACTATATAAGTATAGATTTTGGAACCGCTATTTGGGTAATGGGAATGTTTGTATTGTTATTAAAGAGAAGTATGATTTGGTTGAAATTTAAACAGTCCTTAGAAACATCAAGAATAAGATTAACATCATCCGAAATAAAGGAAATTTACCCGTTATTAAAAGAAGGATTAAAAACCAAATTTTATGTAACCACCAACCCATTAGCACCATTTGTAACTGGGTTGTTTAATACAGACATCTACTTATCCCGTAAGTTTTATGAAGATTATTCAAAATCATCTCAAAATTTAATATTAACACATGAAATTACACACCTAAAACGCAAAGATTTGTGGGTACAATTTATTGCTGAAGTCTATAGAATTTTATTTTGGTTTAACCCACTGGCACACATTGCTTTTCATGTATTAAAGCAAGACCAAGAACTTGCTTGTGATTATCAGGTACTGGCAAAGCTAAATCAACAACAAAGATATGAGTATGGTCGTCTCTTATTAAACAGTATTCGAGATCAAAAAATACCCGCCACTATGGCATTTTTCATAAATTACAAACAGAGGTTTATCATGTTAGAAAAACACAACAATTCAAATAACAAAAAGATGCTTGGCTTATTATTATGCTCAATATTTATGCTTTTTGCTTTCACAACAACACCCATTTCAAACGATTCAATTGAATCAAACATACGAGAAATTCTACCAAAACAAATCATAATAAATAGCATTCAGAATAACTCAAAATTAATAGTCATCAAGGGCCATGCTAAAGAAGTGACGCTTATTACACGATATATGCAACAATTAGGACAAGTAATATTACCAAACCCAGTGTTAAAATCAATGGAGAAAGGTTCAGATAATTGGTCTTTTGTTATTAACTTAAAGTATAAAATTAATGATTGATTGGCTTTACCAAACAACCATCAGCGTAAGTATACTGATAGGTATAATATTAATAATACGCAAAACTGTGAGTACTTATTTAGGCGCTAATATTGCCTATTGGCTATGGTTAATACCGTTTGTCCGAATTGTTAGTTGGAAAACAACAGAGATACCCCTTGCACTGCTAGAAAAAGTTGACCTAATAGATGGAAAAATACTTATTCGAGTAATTGATAATCCAAATATTTACAGCATCACATCATTATTAACTTTTGAACTACTGTGGTTTGTAGGGCTAGTTGCATGGGTGTTATTGCGCTTTATTGGTTGGCTTAAATTTAAAAACAATTTAAAAATCAATGGCACACAAATCAACATTGCTCAACTGGTTTCTGGTAGCCAAAATTTAATTAAAAATAAGAAAGTGAAGTATTACTTAACCGATATTCCACAAGCTCCTTTTATTACAGGGCTGTTTTCACCTCGTATTTATCTGCCAAAAAACACTTTTTGCCATTACCACAACATTGAACAACTTTGTATATTAAAGCATGAGTTGACTCACTTGCAACGCAAAGATTTGTGGGTGCAAATACTGGTAGAAATTTTTCGGGCTATTTTTTGGTTTAACCCAATAATTCATTTTGCTTGGTCGGCTTTTAGACACGACCAAGAGCTAGCCTGTGACTACCAGGTTTTAGCCAGCAGTACTGAAAAAGAAAGGCTCGCCTATGGGCAAGCCTTATTAACCGGGCTACATGCTCACGTATTGCCATCAACCATGGCATTTTTTACTCACCATAAACAGAGGTTTATTATGTTAGAAAAACACAACCATTCTCAATCAAAAAACTTAATCGGTATTGTACTTTGTACATTACTAACCGTTTTTGCCTTAACCAAAGCTCCAACAACCATAGCTGTTGAAAACGCATCAGACAATAAGATCAGTTTCAATTTTAAAGATATGGAACTAAAATCGGTTATTCAATTGGTGGGTGATGCGATGCCAAGAGAGGTGACAGGCTATGAAAATATACCAAAAATTAAAATTTCCGTTGATGCAAGAGATGTAAGCGCTCAATATTTTGAGTTGTTACTTTTAAAATGTAGTGGATTAGAATTAATCCCAGATGGAGATGCTTTTAAATTAGTAAAAGATAACAGTTTTGATGGATCATTAGAAAATATCAGTGAATGTCTAAAAAATATTCAATCGTAACATCAAGTGATTAACAAACCTGATCAATAATCGTATAAAGCAGTATTATTGCTCAGGTTTTATTTCTTATGTAGTAACATTTTCCAATGTTTAATCCCAACAAAAATCAAAGCGATATAAATCACAAATAATAATGCCGTCAAATACATCTGTTTCTGCCAAAACAAATATATAGATAAAGTATCAATCAATAACCAATAATACCAATTCTCAAAAACTTTATAAGCCACCATCAGGGTTGCTACAACTGCCAGTAAAGCCACAAAAGCATCAAGATAAGGAAAAGCAGCACCCAATTGACTCATACCATAACCAACAATCGGCACTAACAAAGTACAGACAACCAATATCTTAATATGAATTGAAAATCCCCAACGTTTGATGCGTGTGGCATCATGGCTTTTGCCTTTGTGCCACTGCCACCAACCATAAACCGCCATAACTAAATAATAAGCATTTAACACAGACTCAGATAATAGAGCAACACTATAAAAAAGATAAATATAAATAGCGGTACTAACAAATGCGAAAAACCAGCACCAAATATTTTCTCTAACAACAAGCACCAAATACAATAATGCCGAAACAACAGCAACAACTTCCAAGGGAGATTGCGCCAGAAAAGCACTAGATATATTTGAGATTACGTCATTCATAATTAAGTAAAAATAACAGAGTTTACTATCTGAAAAAAAGAAACTATAACTTACACTTGGAAACCATTAACTTCAAGGTTTATCAGATATGGGTATCATTTTTTGTAGTAAAATGATAGGGTAAAATCATTAATAATACTTAAAACCTATACCGATGAAAAAAACAATATTCCTAACAATTGTACTATCTGTCTTATTATCAGTCATGTCTGTGGCTGTCATAGCACAGCCTTCTAATAATATTGATAAGAGTAAGGTTGATTCATTAGACAATATCATTTCAACTCTTTATTCTGTTATTTCTGGTGAAAAAGGAGAGGTAAGAGATTGGAAACTTTTTAAATCATTGTTCCACACTGATGCCAAGCTTATTTTTACCCAGAAAAACAAAGAAGGCTCATTTATTGCAAAGTATATGACCCCAGATGATTACATTAATGGGGCGGGGAAATGGTTGGTTGCAAATGGTTTCTTCGAAAAAGAGATTCAAAAATCAGTCAATACCTTTGGAACCATCACCCAAGTATTTAGTACCTATGAATCCTTTAAAAGCGCGAAAGATGAAATACCTTTTGCCAGAGGAATTAATAGTATCCAGCTATTTAATGATGGTCAAAGGTGGTGGATTATTAATATCTATTGGACAAGCGAAACTAAAGACAACCTTATTCCAAGTAAATATTTACCTTAAAAATAACAAATGAAAAAGTTTTATTATTCATACATTGAAGAACGAAATAAAGTACATGAATAATTGGCTAGACACAATAGAGTTATCTGGAAAATTAGTAAAACTCATTCCCCTACAAAAACGCCACAAAAATGATTTAATCAAGGCCACATCTGATGGAGAGTTATGGAAGCTTTGGTATACATCGGTCCCTAGCATTGAAACTGTAGATGATTACATTGATTTTGCAATAACAGAAAATCAAAAAGGTCGCGCACACGCATTTATCGTTGTGGACAACAACAGCAATCAAATCATAGGATCAACCCGTTATTGCAATGCCATCAACAACAATCGCCTAGAAACCGGTTATACATGGTATGCACAATCAGCCCAACGCACAGGGGTTAATACCGAATGTAAATACTTATTGTTGAGTCATGCATTTGAGCAACTTAAATGTATCGCCGTAGAATTTCGTACCAATTGGCACAATCTAGCCTCACGAAAGGCCATTGTAAGACTCGGAGCTAAACAAGATGGTGTATTAAGAAATCACTTGGTTGATAAAGACGGAACATACCGAGATACAGTGGTATTTTCAATTCTCAATCAAGAATGGCCAACAGTAAAAAAGTCTTTGCAATATAAGATGTGCAATGGTTGAATAAGCAACTATTATTGGTAATTAAATCTCAAATTTAAATGGTTTAATCAACATTTGCTAAACTTTTGCGTACTAAATGAAAAAAACTGAATGCTGTTTTGTGCTAAAATCCTTTTAGGAGACTCTGATAAGTAGAAAAACCTCAGGCTTTCAGTGAGTTTCCTTAAATTAGCAGGATTAATTTTTTGGAGACATATAATAAAGACCTTATCAAACAATTTAGCTATCATCACAGTATTAAGTATAATCGGAGTTGCGACAAATATCATATGGATTTTATATTTTTCTGGTTTTGATTTAATACTAGCTCCGTTTATTGCTTTAGTTGCTGCTGTTTTTCTTGGGCCTACTGTGGCTTTTGTTGTCAGTTTGATATCAAGCATCCCGTTACTTAT
>Ga0256845_1002371_pt1 | contig 13699 bp, 14 predicted proteins | sample RiftiametaG_FD_189101 | JGI IMG/M metagenome (GOLD analysis project Ga0256845, IMG submission 189101) | Tube worm associated microbial communities from hydrothermal vent at the East Pacific Rise, Pacific Ocean - Riftia | ecosystem: Host-associated > Annelida > Integument > Unclassified ...
GCCGTCGCCGTCGCCGTCGCCGTCGCCGTCGCCGTCGCCGTCGCCGTCGCCGTCGCCGTCGCCATCGCCGTCACCATCGCCGGTCGTGGTTTCGGACGTTTCAGTGGGAACACTCGTGTCATCGCTGTTCCCAGGTTCCACGGTGTCGTCCGTGCAAGCTGTCGTAGTGAGCGCCGCGCCCGAAAATAACAACACCGCTAGTGCCCGATTTGTTCCCGTATTCATTGTGTTTTGTGCTTTCGTAGCCAGAGTAAAGTCGATGTGTTGGCTGGGAAGGATAGTAGTGAGTGCCGGAGGAGTTGCGGAAGCCGCCGATAGCGGCCATCGTTAGTTCCATGCGGCTGTGGGGAGCTGTCGTATGGCCAGGTTGGGAAACCGCGGGAGGATCGTGTTGTCGTGGCCTTGATTCGTTGACACGCTCGGAAACGGCATCGCACGGGTGGCATCCTGGCTAGGCGCAGGGCGGATTTCGTGGTCCAAGGCATGGCTGAAGTCGTTGGGAGCGAGAGCGCAACGCGTGTCCGAGTTGCACGGTACCGACCGTTGCCTCGAGTGAAAAATCCGGTTTGCACCGCTCACTTTCGAGCTTCTAGCAGCCGCGGGAGGCATGTTGCAAGACGGGTAGGTGCGACATTGTTGGTTTCGGTCGGAACCCACAGCTTGGGCGAATCAATGCCCTCGCGCCACCCTAAATTTTGCGCGAGGATGTGGTCCGCGGGCTTTGACGCTGGCAGCACTCAGGAACCTGGACTGAGGTAAGGGGTCGACATTGAGGGAATCTTGATGGCGAAAGTCGCCAAGGTCCAACGAGAGCTGTCGTTTGGAGAATCCAGGATGTTTTGGAATGGGCGCTGCCTCCGCCAGTGAAACAATTTGGATACTTCCCGGACGGTCTACCAAACCAAAATGGTTGACGGCGGCGAGTCTGAGCAGGTCCAGCGCAGGTGATCGAGCAAGACCGCGCTGTCGATTAGGTTGTCTGCCATGTCGAAGATGGCAAAAACGAGTTCAATCGACTCCCCCGCTGTGACCTGCGCGCTGCTCGTGAGCCAGCGTGTGGCGCCGTGTCCTTCGAAACCAGATCCATGGAGGGCTTCTGTGTTGTTGGCTAAGGCCTCCGCGGCCGATCTTGGGGAGATGGGATTTCCCGACCCATCGAAGGAAATATTTCCCGTCCACGATTCTGAGTCGAGCCAAGCGACAAACATGTCGTTAGAGGGGGCATTTACCCATTGAGGGTACTCGGCCGACAAAAAGGCAAAATCGAAGGCAATTCCCGATGCTTCAGCCGGTACGACCATCTTAATTCGGATATCTGCGTAGTCGAAGAGAGCGCAATCTCTGGGTGCCGCCAAACCCGTGCTGCCGAGGTATTCACCGCCTTTAGGAGGGGTACAGCCTGATTCTTGCCATTGTTTAGCGATGGTGTTCGAGCAGTCGACGGCATGGAGAATCGAGCCGAACTCGTCGTCGCAACTCGCGGCGTCCGTGGCGGGCTGGGCGCTGAGCGGGCGAGGGAGGTCATGGAGCCCAGTTTCGGTGAGGCCGCTGTTTAGGCAGAGGGCGTCGGGCGAGATGCAGCCGAGCTCCAGGCGGTTCAACGGCACCTCATCGGCCCGACCGGTGGAAAGAATGATAATTTTTTTTCCCTCTTGCGGAGAATAACTACCGGAATCCAACGGCCCTTCATGAATGGTGACAGCATCGGCGTGCCCTCGAAATGCGTAGCTGAGCATGGAGTCGTCGCCGGGGCAGCCTGCACCCAGCACCTGCGCGAATGAGGGCACATAACTTTCGTCGCAGGGTAGAAAGAGCGGGGCGCTGCAATCCGGGCCCGGGAGGTCAAGCAGGACGTCCCCAAAGAGGACTTTACAGCAGGCCCCGGGTTCGAAAACTGAGCTGGTGTCGTTGGGCTCGAAGTGGCCGTCGTCTTCGAAGCCGACCGTGCCCGAGACGGTACATCCGGACAGAGCCGGGGCTGCGAGAGCCAGCAACCCGATCGTGGGTGCGAGAGACCAGTGGGCCAACATCCGCCCGAGTGTATCGTTTTTAGCCGAGCAAGTAGGGGTAAAGGCTCGCCCGCGGAGAATTGTCTGTCCAAATCTATGCGGTGGGGGGCGAAGCGCGCTCCGTGTTGCCTCGAAGCGGAGAGCGTGGCCAGCCAATAGGGAGATTTTATCGATGTATTGTTGTGTAATGTTGCTCTGCGAAATTGAATTGGACTCGTGCAAATATTTGAGTGTGCTTTGAACCTGAGGGGACGGGGGCACATTGCCGTGAACGTTGGCGAACGAGTGACCTCACCGCTGCTTCAGAGCCGCTCTTTCAATACGGCCGGAGAGGGTGCCGCTGGGGTATCGAGCGAGGTGCTTTTTCGCCCGTACCTGCGCTTCAGCCCCGTGGGAGAGCGCAAACAAAGCGAGAATCGCATACCCCTCGCGCTCTTCTACGTAGTTGCCGTCCGGAAACTCGGAAGCGCCAGCAATTGTGAGCGCTAGACTCTTCGCCGGGTCGTTCGCTAGGTGGCGCCGTGTGGCCGCGAGTTGATCGATCTCTCGAGCGAGGCGGTCTCGTCCCTTCGTCGTCGCTTCGGCTTGGGCCGGGCCGGCATCGGAGTGTGTAGATTTTCGTCTCGCGGATCGCTTGGCCTTGCCGTGGTGTGAGGGGCGACCGGCCTCTCTGTTTGTGGCGGTTTGACCCGCGGCCGGGGTTCGTGGCTGCATCGACCGAGGCATCGTGGTGCGCTCGCTGGCTCGTGTTTCAGGAGCAAAAATTTGGACATGTGTCGTAGGGGAACGCGCATCCTGGTGGGCCTGGAGAGCCTTCGAGGTTGGTGTCGCGCGTGGGCCGGGCCCACCGGCGGCGACCGGGTGTTGGGCATTCAGCAAGTTGAGCAGACCCGCGGCGCTGACGAGTGCCACTGCAGCCATCAGCCAAGTTGCATTTTTTGCGATCGGACCCAAAAATCCAGAGGGGGCGGCCGAGCTCAAGTGTGATGCCGCATCGCCGGACTCCAGGGTGGACCGGAATCGATCGATTCCTGCGTTTGCATCGTAGACGAGTGTTGGTCTCGTCGCGGCGTTGAGATCGGCGCGCACTGTGGTACTAGCGAGGGGATCATCGCGTAGACGAAGTGGGTAGCGAGTAGGATCGGTGGGCGGCAGCGTCATGGCGTCACTTCGTGGGGCAGAGTGGCTGGAGCTTGACGTTTTGTTGGCGCATCGCAAAGACGCGCATAGTTGAGCTTGAACTGCTTCCTGGCCGAATGCAGACGGGAGTAGACCGTGCCCACCGGGATGTCGAAGATCGATGCAATATTTCCACAGGATTCTCCCTCGATTTCAAAAAGCACGAAGATCGCTCGGCGTTCTTCGTCGAGCGGCGCGAGTGCCAGGGTGATACGTTGAAGCGATTCCATTGTTTCAGCGGATCGCGCCGGGCAGCCATTGTGGGTCTGCGCGGTCGAGACAAGATCTTGATTAGGAGCCTCGTTGCATCGTCTTTGTTTGCGTCGGCTGCTGGAGGCGATCCGTACTGAAATGCCCGCGAGCCAAGTCGTAGGCTTTGCTCGTCCGTCTTCAAAAAAACCTCCGCGACGATGAGCGACCAAAAAGACCTCCTGGACAAGGTCATCGATCTCTGCCGCGGGTACGCCGAGTCGATGGAGAAAATTTGCAACAAAGTTCGCATGGGCGCGAAAGAGCGCGGATGCGTCATAGTGCTGCGCTTCAGGGACCAGGGACATCCCAGTGAGTCTATGGCCGGCCAACGGAAATCCTTCAATGAAAAACGATGGTGACGCCAAAAGAAACAATACCGCCGATGGCAGGAAAAATGGCGGTTGTGACGAGGGTATCCTCACCTATTTCGCGGACCTCCAGACGTGTTCGCAGCAGCGGGAGAAATACCTGTGCACCAAGCTGCATAGAGGTCCGGGGTCCCAAGTGTACGTTCATGTCGAGTCCGGCGTCGACGGCGAGCCACGGAAAGACCTGGACCGGGGAGGCCCTATAACCCCGCGCGTAGGGGCGTATGGCCCCGGCTGCGAGGCCAATACATCCTCGGGGATGAACGCGTCGATAATGCGGCCCCGAGCAAAAATCGAAATTTCCTGCGGTTAAGCGTGTTTTCACGGTCCCCTCCCCCAGATCAAAGGGGGGAGAGAAGAGACTCAGGGCGCCAAGCCGCAGTTCCAGCGAATCGGTGAGTCCGATGTTGAAGGTGAACGCGCCACCTCCGCTTAGGGTTGGCATTAAGCGCACGCCGAGCAGTCCTTGAAAGCTCGCAGAGATTCGGGCCGATCTCGGGCGAGATTTGTCGGGTGATTCTGGACCGTCGGTGGACTCAAGACCGACTCTCGGCGGCAGGTCCATGGCATCGGCGTTTTGAATGGAGACCGGCGGGCCTTTCGGGCGATCGATGTCGAGCGCAGCGGAGAATGCGTCGTCGAGTCCGATGGCCAATGCGAGACCCACTGCGGCATGGAGATCTGAACATCGAGCCGGTCCGTTTTCAAAGATTCGTCTCGCTTTTAGCTTTCCATTCAGTCGAATCTCGAACTCCACATTGCGAGGGTTCTTGGATCCCAACACAAAAATTTCGATGCCTGCATCGAGGAAAGCCGATGAGCGCCAGGTGAGCACATGGGCCGCGAGCTCGGCATGAGCGAGGCAAGTTTCACCGGGGTCGACCCGAAGAGCTTCGCCGAGTCGTTGCATCGCCGGGGGCGGGCTTTCTCGTCGGACCGCGCGCTTGCTGCCGGTATCGCCCAAAGGTACGGTCTCTTGGCCGAGGGCCTGCGAGGAGCAAAACAGGGTCGTGGCTAGCGCATAAAGCCTGAGAAATTGAGATGTGTACCTGGTCGCGGGCTTTGCGGAGTCAGAGCGACGGGGGCAGGGGAGCCTTGATGTCCACGATCGACGACCCTGCCGGTATCGATGCTGCGACGTAAATTGGTGGAATGGCCTCGTTCTCGGGTTGTCCCCCGGCGGGGAGGGGATTGGGTTGTCGCTCATCTCTAGTATCCATTTTGGACGATGCAATTGTTTTGCAAATCGTCACTCGCCCGCTTCGCTATCCTGGTGGCCAATGAAGTCGGCGTCCTCCGAGGATATGGATATGGATATGGAATACAGTTTGGCCTCCGTCCTTGTTGCAATTGACGACCAATCGGTAGCCCGAATCTGAGAGCCCCTCAGTCGCCGCGATTTTTGCCGCGCAGATCATGAGATGGCCCATGATTGCAGAATCATCTTCGGTGAGGTCGTTGAGGGAGGCGAGGTGCTTTTTGGGGATGACCAAAATATGCGACGGCGCACCTGGGTCGATGTCCCGAAAGGCAAGGCATTTCGAATCCTCATAGATGATGTCGCTGGGGACTTTTCGATCACAAATGTCACAAAATAGGCAGGCCATTACGTATCGCTCGCGGATCAGGCTCCTATCACGTTAGAAAAGGAAGAGGTAGCCAAGTCGGGATCGAGTTTGCACCCGAAATCCGATAGACATCGTGAATATTTGCGGTCGAACACAGGTCGCGTAGGGGAAGCGGTTCGGCGAAGGATACTGTCTTATGCTCTCCATCCGTCGCGATAATGTCCCGCCGGAGCCGGACTACATATGTGCGAAAAATACGAAATTCGGTGTGATGGATACGGCGTAGCACGGCGTGGCACGCCGTGGCTCAACATCGTCGAAAGCACCTAACTAGCGGGAATAGGGTCCTTGGGGTCGGGGCGAACGGAGCGAATCTGAACAGGACGAAAGGCGAGCAGGGTTCCGCAGCCACCGTTCTCCTGAATCCTCGATTGTGAACTTCTTCGGACGTTGAGGCCGGCTTTGAGCATGCGTTCGAAGATTTTCTGGTAGCGAATTTCTGACGTATGGTGGATGTCATCGCCGTTGATGGCGTTATGTGCGTAAAGATGGATTTTCACCCCAAGAGGTTGAACTAGGGCAAGAAATCGGTCGATCTCGTTGTCGCTGTCGTTGATGCCGTCGAGCATCAAGTAAGCAAGGGCGAGTTTTCGGCGTCTTGAAGAACTTAGTTTTTTGAGTTCCTCCTGAAGCACCGTAAAGAGACTCTTGAGGGACGGACCCCTGGGGACGAGCCGCTTGCGAGTGGCCTCGCTTCCGGCATGCACGGACACTGTCAGGCCTCGATGTGGCAAGGACAGGGCTAGGCGGAGATGACGGACCGGGCCACCGCTGGTGGTGAGGCTGACCGGCAGCATCTGGTCGCGGCCCCAATTGATAAACCGAGCCACGGTGTCGATATTGTGTAGCGGTTCACCCACGCCCGAGAGTGTCACGCGGGCGACATCGGGGTGTTTCTCTCGAATTAGGTCGACCTGGGCGACCAATTCTTCGAAGGTGAGATTGCGTGCAAGCCCGTGGGCGCCGGAAGCACAAAATGGACATGAAACCGCGCAACCGACCTGACAGGAGATACACAAGGAGTCACCGCGGTACACGACCACCTCCACGCGCGCTTGGTCGTCCAGCATGATTGCATAACGTTGGTTCTCGGGGCCGTGATGGGCTTCGACGATAGAAATCATCGTGAACCGAGGTCTAACAGCCCGCGATCGCGGCGCGATCTGAAGCGGAGAGCAGGCAGGTCACTTGCTCCTGCGTAGGGCGACTTTCGAGGCATTTTGTGACGAGATCGGCACGCATGTTTTCGGCCGCATTTTCGCCAACCTCGGAATGGGGAGTTTCGGCAAGGGCCACGGTGACCATTTGTCGAGCAATGCGCTCGCAGTCGTCATCGGAGGCCTTGTGGCAAGCAGAGCTCGCGGCGGCAAAAGCCAGCAGACAAAGCGTGTGCAACGGCGCGGAGCATTTCGGGAGGATGGCCATGGAGGACACCAACAGTAGCAGCAAACGCCTGGGACGGGGGCGGGGAGGGCGGATACAGGGTCATACAACCTGTGAGAAGGGCGCGGACCCTCTTGCGCTTGCGCTTGCGCTTGCGCTTGCGCTTGCGCTTGCGCTTGCGCTTGCGCTTGCGCTTGCGCTTGCGCTTGCGCTTGCGCTTGCGCTTGCGCTTGCGCTTGCGCTTGCGCTTGCGCTTGCGCACAGGCTACGTTCTGGCCTAAAGAGCGCCCCCGTTCGAAAGTTGCACGTGGCTGATCCGGAACTCGTACTACCCGCACTGACACTTTCTGCGCTGAGGCCGACAAACGCGGTCTCGCCCAGCGAGGCGGATGTCGGTATCGCGGACGGGCGAGAGCGTCGTTCCGAGGCGGTCCCGGGTCCTTTGGATCTGGGCTCGATGGTTGCTCATACCAAACAATATGAGGTGCTGAGTTGCATCGGTGAGGGAGGGATGGGCTGGGTCTATCGTGCCTATGATCGGGTACTTGAGCGAGATGTTGCGCTCAAGGTCATGAAATCCGATGTGCCTGAACACGAAGCTGTTCGGTTTCGCCAAGAGGCGATTTATGGCGCAAGATTCTGTCATCCGTCGATCTCACGGGTTTTTGACCTCGTGGGTGTTCCCGGGCAAGGAATCTCGTGGTTTGCGATGGAGTACTTGGCCGGTCGTGATCTTGAGAACATCATCGGGCGATCTCGAGAGCGGGGAAAGTGCATACCCTTGCGTCTCGTCGGCGATGTATTTCGCCAGGTGCTCGGAGCGCTGCAGTACAGTCACGATTGCCGGGTCGTGCATCGTGATGTGAAGCCCGCCAACATGTTTGTCACGCGGGATATCAACACTGGTTTTGTGACCACGAAGCTGTTGGATTTCGGGGTGGCGCTAGATTTGGTGACGGCGCAGGGAGATCCTGAGACGAAGCTCGTGGGCGATCCGCGCTATATCGCGCCTGAGCAATCCCGTTTGGGTCAGCGCGTGGATGGGCGGGCAGATATCTACTCAGCGGGTATGGCGCTATATGAAATAGCGACTGGTTGCCATCCTTTTGAGGCCTTGTTTGAAGCGCCGCTGCACGTCTTGATCGATGCCCAGCGTAACCGGCGCCCCTTGCCGCTGAGCCACCACCTTCCCGCAGATATCGCGGTTCCTCTGGCATGTGGACTTGACGTGGTGTTTGAGAGGGCCTGCGCTAAACATCCGGACGACCGGTTTCAGAGCGCTTTTGACATGCAGCGCGCCTTGTTGGATGTACTGGCGGGCTAGGTGGATCCGTGATGGGTTGAGGTCCGCGCGTGCGGAAGACGAGGTTTTGGCACCCAAATCTTGGTATTTGGTGGGGCGAGTCACACTGCGGTTTTTGTAAACATCGCGGAGGTCTCGGGTCTTGCAGTCATGCCGCGATCAATTTTCTCACTCACCACCATCGATTCGGACCAATTAACCGGCTTGCTCCGCAACATTCACCGTGACGAGATCGAGTGTCCCTTGACGACCGTGGGGTTGACCTGCGTCGGCCTTCAAGAGAAGGCTGCTGTGATCTTGGATTGCCTTCGTGGTTTGGACAAGGCGGGAGTCCATGCCGTGCTGGTGGCTGTATTGGCCGAGCGAAAGACCTGAACGAGCGGTGTCGAACGAACAACGTCTTCGTTGGCGCGTCGCTTTTGTTTCGCGACTGGATGCCCTTCTTCGGGCGGTCGGAGTAGAACCGCCGAACACGGCCGGTCCATCAATTGAGAGGGGCGCTCGCGGACCGGGCGAGTTGGCGATGAGCGTGAGGGAAATCGAAGCGGGGAGCTGGGGAGTATCGGTCACGCCCATCTCGCATCGTAGCGATTTGTGTGATGGGCTTGAATCCGCGCTACCGCGTGAGATCGCGGTACATGGTTGGCGGTTGTCCGAAAACCTGGATGCAAATGAGCGGGCGCTTGAAGACGAAGACTCCGCACAAGGGGCCTTGGACCTGGCGGCAGGGTTGCTATTTGGTGAATTGGCGCTGGACCTCGAGTTTTCGAGGGGAAGGGCGCGGCGATGGAAGCTGATGCGGTCTCAGGGGAAGCGGTGGAATTGTCTGGTCTCCGGGACTCTCATGCCCAGAGCTTGGTTGTGTTCGCGGACGATAATTCGATATCGAAACCGCCATCGGCGGGGATCAGCCTATGGAATTGAAGACGTCGTCGCTCCGTCTTGGGCGCCGTGGGCGGGCCTTGGAGGTTTCACTCGGGCGGAAGTCGGCGGCCACCCGGGCGTATTGCCGATCGATGGCGAGCTGGACCTGCACAACTTTTTGCCCAAGGAAGTGAAGGCGCTGCTGTTGGCCTACATCGACGAATGCACGGTTCTCGAGATTGTTGAGATTCGTATTGTCCACGGCAAGGGCAAGGGCAACCTGCGTCGTACCGTTCATGGAATTCTCACGAAGCACCCCCTTGTGGTCGCATTTCGTCTTGGGAGCGGTCTTCGAGAGGGTGGCTGGGGGGCAACGCTCGCGACTCTGAGGACCCCTTCAGAGGGCTCGAAGGTCGAGACCGGTTGCGGACAGGGAGAGCGTAGCTCCTAACGTTCTGGTTTGCGGTGACGACGAATGTTACCCGGGGGGGCGAGCGAGCATTGCAGTGAGTCGTGCCATAATATGTTGAGTGGAGGCCGGTCCTTTGATCCCGCCTTCGATACGTTTGTCCGTCGGTCTTCCCGCTGAGTCGGGGACGACAAAGAGTGGGATCAAATGCGAGTCAAAGCCGACTTCGGCAAGTCGTTCGCCATCGACGTCGGCGTCAAATTCAAGAAATCGAACGTTTGAGAGGGCTTCGTCCAGTTTTCCGGCAGTGACGGCGCGATGGAAGTATTGGCAAGGTTCGCACCAACTTGCGCCGACGTAGACCACAAGCTTTGCCTCAGCGGCCGTCGCAGCCGCGAGTGCTGCCGTGATTTGGTCGACCACACCGGCCTGAGCTCTGGCTGAGATGAATCGCGGACGTTCGGCGGGGCGTTCGCGTGCCGGAGGAGGCCTGAACGTGATGTGGGGCGCAGGAGCTCTCTCGATCCTCTGTGGTTCTCCGCCGCCATGCCTGACTGAATCGATCACGTTCGCGGGGTCCGTTTGGACCTCGCACGCGACCCCAAAGCTGTAGACCGCGAGAAAGGTCAGGAGTCGCGAGAGGAGCGCCATTGGCCTACTTGGCCGCGAGGGCCTCATCGACTTTTTTCTTGTCGTCTGTTTTTTCACCCTTGATGTAGCCCATGTTGCAGCTGTCGCACCAGATCGTGCCTCCTCCTTTGCCTTTTGAGCATGAGCACTCGGCGTCGTGCGTGTGGGCTTCGCCGTCTGCATGGGAGTGGCCGTGCTCGGCTGCGGGCGCATCCTTGTTGTCGCAGGCCCCTACGACGAGTGGTGAACAAAAAAGCAGGGTGGAGCGAAGTGCAAGGGCGTTGAAGTTCCAACCGATCATGATGTTCGAGATTTATCATAAAGCGCTCGTGAACCGGGTCGCAATCGACCTTTTCCGGTGGCGAACTGGCTACTCCGCGGCGAGCGCATCACAGGCCTTGATACTCTGGCCGTCGGTCGCTTTCATCGCGCAAGCCATGACCGCCTCACTGGGAGGGTTGGCCGAGCAGTCCTCCACGAGCGTTTTCACCATGGCATCCCGTTGGCTGATCGGGGTCGCCTTGTGGTCGCTCTCGAGAACTTGGGCGAGGTGTTCTGCGAAGTCCGCACAGCTCTTGTTGTTTTTTTCATGGTCGACGCCGTCATCGCATCCCGCAAGGGAGATGAGGAGGGCGAGACCGGTGGCGATAGAAAATGTGTTGCGAATCATTAGGGGTCTCCAGGGGGCTACTTGACGCCGTGCATCATTTTGTTGAGCCAGTGTGAGCCGAGTGAGAGCGCGATGCCAATAGCGACGGAGATGACGCCCATCGTTGTAAAAATCTCAACATAGCTGTCGAGACTATCTTGGGAGGCGGCGTCGAGCTCGTCCCAGTAGGATGTGTGCATCATGTGCATAGCCTTGGTCACGAGCCGGTCGAGAGTACCGGGATAGCCAAGGACTTCGGCCCGGGTGTAAAGCCTTGCCACGGAGCCTACGCCGCCAGAGCCTGTGAGCTGAGCGATGTACGCGGCGACTGAGTTGGCGAAGGCGAAAGACAGGAACCAGGCGCCCATGACAGTGCCTGTCATACCGCGCGGAGCCAGCTTTGTGACCATCGAGAGGCCGATCGGCGACAAAAATAGCTCGCCGACGGTGTGCATGAGATACATCAACGCGAGCAGGGCAAGGGGTACTTTTGCGTCTGCGTCAGACATGCCCGCGCCCACTGTCAGTACCAGATATCCGCAACCCAAGAGGATAATTCCCAATCCAAATTTTAGGGGGATGTTGGGGTTCGCGTTTTTCTTTTCGAGCCAGACCCATAGAAAGGAAAACACCGATCCAAACAGGATGATGAATGCAGGGTTGAAGAACTGGGTCATCGAGGCCGGCATCTCGAGGCCAAAGACCATGCGGTCGACATTTCGGTCTGCGAAGAGCGTTAGCGAAGACCCCGCTTGCTCGAAACACGCCCAAAATACGACGTTGAAGACCATGAGAATCAAGAGAACGAACATCCGGTCGCGCTGGACTCGGCCTCCGTCGGCGAAGGCGGCGATGAGAAGTTGCACGAGCACGCCGGCCAAGGCGATGAGGAGAACGACATCGACGAGGGTCTTGTACTGAACCAAGAAATAGAGGGCGGGGATAGCGAGAAATGAGAGGACGATCGTCACCGTCTGGAGGCTCAACCCGAGAAACACAGGGGCTCTTAGCTTCTCGGGATTGGGGGGTTCTCCCCGACCTTCCAACGAATTTTTCCCGCTGATAAACATGGCCAGCCCCACCAGCATGCCCACTCCGGCGAGACCGAATCCGACCAGGTAGCCCGCATGGCCGAGCGGACCTTGGGAAAGACTCTCGCCGACGGGGGCGCCCACTAAGGTCGCCATGACGGCGCCTATATTGATACCCATATAGAAAATTGTAAATCCGGAGTCCCGGCGTGGGTCTCCGTCTTTGTAGAGATTGCCGACGATGCTAGAAATATTGGCTTTAAAGTAGCCGTTGCCGATAATGATGATGCCCATTCCGAGATAGAGGGCATGCTCCGAGCCGAAGCAGATCACCCCTTCGCCCAAGGCCATCATCACGCCGCCGAGGATTACCGCCTTGCGGTATCCCAAGATTTTGTCTGCGATTTTTCCTCCAAGTACCGGGGCCGCATAGACCAACGCTGTGTAGGCGCCATAGATTCCGATCGCCTTCTCGTCGCCCATGGCGAGGGCCTTGATGAGGTAGAGTGTCAACAGACCGCGCATTGTGTAGTAGCAAAAACGCTCCCACATCTCGGCCCCAAACAGGACGTAGAGCCCTTTTGGGTGGCCAGCTTCGGTGTGTTTCTCGGCAGGGGTATCGGGCGTTGATTCAGACACGAGAGTTGAATTCCAGATCGTTGGCCCTGGCGCTCTGCGCGGTTTGCTCAGATCTTGACGCGAAGGCTGGGGAGAATGCTCGCAGCGACGCGGGGCGAACGCAAGACTTCCGACGAGCTATGCGCAGGATGTCTGCGTCTCCGAAAAATTGGAAAGAGCCGCAGTGTACGGATGGGTCCGTACGCTGCGGCTCGGTGGTCGCGGCCGAGGGCCGAGGGCTAGGTGGCGTTCGCCATGTCTTGCCACTCGGCGCCGGTGTTGATGTTGTTGTAGGTGAAGTCCGCATTCACGGACACAAAATACGGAATTCCGGAGGTCGGAAGCCATTGTCCAACAACACGACTGTCGTCGCCCAGGACCCAAACGTTCTCTTGGGGGTATTTGCTATCCCAAGCTTGAAGATCGGCCAAGGTGGAGGCTTGTCCCTGTTGGGCGCCGTCCGTGAGTAAGGTAACCCAGTTGATCACCCCATTTTTGAGATTCGCACGAATGTTGTCGGCCATGGTGGTCAGCTCGGGGGTGACACCACCTTGGAACAAGCCGCCGCATCCGGCGTTGTCGCCTGCGATACATGCAGCGGCAGAGTTGCAGGGAGGGCACCATACTGCACTGAGGTCGAGCATCATCGGCTTCCCGGCGAAAGCACAAATATTAATTTCGCTTCCGGTGTGGGCGATGTTGGCGAAGTGGTGGACGGGCGAGCCTTTTGCGGCTGCGACGGGGCCCGGATCTGTGAGCCCAGAAAGTCCGCAGCCGTCGCCGTCGCCAAGGACCGGATCAACGCCTTGGTTGCGTTATTCTTCGCCGCAGGCGGATGTCGAAAGTGCTAGCAGGCCGTCGACAAAGTCTCGAAGCCGATGGGCGCCGAGCATAGACGACGGTTCGGTATCATCGAGGGCAAAGTTACGCCGCGATCTTGATTTGTACGTTGGGCACAGGACGAGGCCAATCGAAGCCCCAGAAGCCCCAGAAGGCCGAGCATGGCCCGTGTCAGCGACCACAAAAGAGCCAGGAGGGCCCGGGCGAGGCTCGGTTTCCCCTGGAGGCACCGGGGGTTTCCGACCCCGAAGGCCGCACGCATGAGGAGGCTCAGATTGAACGCGGCGGCGTGAATCAGAAGTCGTTTTCGGATGTTGTCATGCCCGCGAAGGTGGATGCGTCTCATGCCGCCGCTGTGGAAGAGATGTGCCATCGCTCGTTCGAGTAATTCGCCTCGATGCTTAAGAAAGTGTTTGCCTTTGCGCCGGCGAAGTCGAGCGCGATTGAGGTACACCGCTCGACGTTCATCTTCCTTGTTCTTCCATCGTCGGCGGCCCCGTTTCGGCTCCGAAATGTAGGAACGAATCTCGATTTCA
>Ga0256845_1002372_pt1 | contig 13699 bp, 10 predicted proteins | sample RiftiametaG_FD_189101 | JGI IMG/M metagenome (GOLD analysis project Ga0256845, IMG submission 189101) | Tube worm associated microbial communities from hydrothermal vent at the East Pacific Rise, Pacific Ocean - Riftia | ecosystem: Host-associated > Annelida > Integument > Unclassified ...
ACAACACAACATGGGTGGTTGTCCCACCGGGCTGCTGACAAAAATTCAAGATTACCGATTTCACCATAAATAGCTTTAGTAGCTATGGGCTCTGCAACCATAAAACCTGCAACATTCTCATTCTCATTCATAATACCCGGCATTTTTATTGGTGGCACAACTTCAAACCTTACATTAATTGCTTTTTTCCCTGGTACGCCGGGTTTAAGACCAAGTTCTTTTAAAAACTGATGGGCAAGCATATGGTGGACTGACATCTTATGGGGTATATCAACAACCTTGTATTTATAATAACTTTGCAAAGAATCAAATCTCACATCATAATGCCTGCTCCTGACAAAGGTACTCCCGTTTTTATGGGCAAATAAAACAAGCTGTATTGGAGAGTCATAGGCAAAAAGATCCATTGCAATGGGCGCTAAAACAAAGGCACAATCAAGCTCACCGTTTTCAAGCCCTTCCTGGATAGGATTCCAGCCAGGTTTCAGACTTGTTGTAAGATCAAAATATGCAGGCTCAATCTCTCCCTGGTCTATCCTGTGTTTTAAAACACCAAGGGCAAGATGATCAGTGATCTGTATATGGGCAACATTCAGCTCTACCCTGCCGCCAACAACTTGTCTCTTCTTCTGCTTTGGCTTGTCATCATCTCCTTGATCGGGTGCAAACACCTTTTCAATGGCTTTTTTTATCTGAGTTTCATCAAAGGGTTTTGGAACATGCCCACTTCCGCCTGCCTCCATGATTTCATTTTGCGATGATTTATCTGACTGAGCTGTAGCCATAATAAACGGCAGATCTTTATATTCATCGGTTTTTCTTAATGCCTGGAGAAATTCTAGACCATCCATAACAGGCATATTCCAGTCACTGACAATCAGATCGGGTTTTTCCTCTTTTACTTTCTCAAACCCCTCCTTTCCATTTACAGCCACCACAACATTATCAAATCCAGCTTTATGCAACATCTGCTTAAACATCACACGCATGGTACCTGAGTCATCAGTAACTAAAATTTTAATATTTGGATCTACCGCCATAATAAAACTCCTTATTTTATTATTCTTTTACTTTATCTTATTTATTCTGCCCATGTCCAGCTAAAAATACTCTGAATCTTCTGAAGAATTCTGTCCAGGGTGAATCCAATCATCCCTATGGCAATGATCATTGCCATGAGTCTGTCATACTCCATAGTATCTCTTGCATCACTTATCAAATAGCCAAGTCCGCTGGAGACACCAAGAAATTCAGCTGGTACCAGTACGACCCAGGCAATACCCAGAGCAAGCCTGACACTTGTGAGCATATATGGAATCAAATAGGGAAAAATAATTGTCCTTAAAAGTTGAATATGCCCGGCACCTTGATTCATTGCCATTTTTACCCATTGAGGATTAACATTGAAAACACCAATTGCTGTGTTAAGAATTATAGGACAGACACAAGCCATTACAATCAAAAAAGTAACTGCTGATTCGAAACTTGCAAAAACGAGCAGAGCAACAGGCATCCAGGAAAGCGGGCTTATCATTCTAACAAACTGAACCGGGGAGTATGTAAACTTTCTAAAATTGGGATAATACCCAATTGCTATTCCCAAAGGCACCCCAATAATGCTTGCAATTAATATTCCCACGAAAACTCTCCGAAAACTTGCCCATGCGGACAACCAGAAATAACCTTGGGTCATGGATTTAATGAGTGCTTTTAATGTTGGCACCGGTAAAAAGCCATTAAGATGCTCTGAGCCTTGTTTTGAAAAAAAATAGTATGCAAGGGCAAACCAGAGCAAAGCAAAAAAAAGCAGACCTGCTGCTTCAACATAAATGCCTGAACTTGCTTTGCTGAAAATTGTATTTAGTCCAACCTCTTTTGAGTCAGAGTATATGAATCGATTAACTGATTTCAACTATCTCTTTCCTTGTTAATGGTTTGTCAATACCGTCTGTCTCTTCAATTGCCTTTAATACAAAGCTGTCATCGACCAGTTCCTCGGTTGCAGCATACGGGTTAAGTCCTTTGAGAAAATCAATGTTTCCTTCAACCACAGTCTCTTTCATCTGCCTTATTATAAATTCTGTTGCAGAGGGGAAAGGATATGGCTGGAAACCTATTCTCTTAATATCCCACTCAGGATGGATTAAACTACTTTTTAACGGTTTGCTAAAAACTCTTCCCAAAACTTTTTTTGACACTGGGAGATAACCTTCACCATCGCGGCTTAAAAGGTGTGCTGCTTCTTCAGGGTTAGAAGTCAGCCACAATTGCGCTTTTACAATTGCATTAACAGCCTTTTGAACTGTTGCGCTCTCTTGTTTTATTAAATTCTCGTTGCATACCACAACACAACAGGGATGATCCTTCCAAATATCGCCTGAAAATCGCATAATTCTGGCTTTAAGCTTTAATTGAGCAAGGGCATTAAAAGGTTCTGCAACAATAAAACCATCAATTTTGCCCCCTAAAAGCGCTGTGGGCATCTCCGGAGGCGGGAGAATAAACAGATTAACCTCATGGGGATTCAGCACAGCAGACTGCGGTTTAATCACTGCTTTTAAACCCATGGTTTTAATCCCAAGTTGAAGCAGTAAATTATGCATGGAATACCATGAAGGAACAGCCATCTGTTTTCCTGCAAGATCTTTAAAGCCCTTTATCTCTGAATTTTTGTCCACTGTAATTGCACTTCCATTAGTATGATTCCATGCAAGAACTTTAACAGGAATTTTCTGTTTAAACCTCATCCATACGGGAATGGGAAAAAGCATATGGGTTAAATCAAATTTTCCTGTAAGAAACGATTCTGTGAGTACTTTCCATGATCGTACCATAACAGGTCTTTTAATTGCAAGCCCTTCCTTGGAAAAATATCCCAGGGCGTGGGCAATTAAAAGTGGTGCTGAATCGGTTATGGGCAGGTATCCTATTGAAAGAATAGATTTACTTTTTTTAGCTTTTACTACGGACGGCAGAAGCATACCAGACAACGAAGTTACAGCGGTTTTTAAAAAAATTCGCCTTTTTTTGGATTTCGGCTCAAAACTCATATTATCTCCACCTATACAAGTGTTCTTTTTGCGATATAAGACTCTTTAAATCTATTTAAAATATCTTTTCTAATATTTTGTAAATTCTTGGAACTTATGTCTCTGGGATAGTGATCATTGATCTCAAAAATCTCCTGGGTTGTTGCAGGTTCGCCTCCCAGTAGAATTATCTTATTTCCTAAAATAATCGCCTCATCTATGTCATGGGTAACAAAAACTGCTGAAAATTGTTCGCTCAGCCACAGATTAACCAGCTCTTCACGAATATGGCTTTGCGTAAAGGTATCAAGTGCTGCAAAAGGTTCATCCAAAAGAAGCACTTCAGGTAATCCAACAAGTGCCCTTGCAAGACATGTGCGATGTGCCATTCCCAATGAAAGCTCACCTGGTTTCTCCTTTGCATATCCTAAAAGTCCCATTATTTCAAGGAACTGAATCACCCTGTACTCAAGATTGTCAAGATCACCCCTCAGCCTGCATCCATAAGCAACATTTTCTTCCACGCTCAACCAGGGTATAAGGGCAGGCTGTTGAAAAAGCATGGATCTTGAGGGATGCACTTTGACAATCTCTTCTCCATCTGCCAGAATTTTTCCCTTTGTTGGCCTGTCAAATCCAGCAAGCATATTTAACAGTGTGGTCTTTCCACATCCTGATTCTCCCAGAACAATTACAAAATCGCTTTTCTCTATCTGAAAGGTGATATCCTTTAATACCATATGCTCACTCTTATCAAGCTTGAAAAAACTTTTTGATAATTTTTCAATCTCTATTTTCACAACCGGTTCAATCCTCCTTGGAATACTGTAAAAAACTTGCATCAATAAATTTTTGTATATCTATTTTTTTAAAGATTAAAAAATCTTGGGCCGCAATATAATCCTGAACAGTTTCAACATCAGAAATAGCGGGAAAAAGCTTTGCAGTAACAAACATTCCTTTTATTCCAGGTAATAAACTCTTTACGATTTCTATATTCTGTTTAAAAAATGTCTCTGCATATGAAAGCACACTGTTACTACTACTGCTATTAATAACTTCTGCCGACGTAATAAAGGCCTTAACAAGCTCACCTACATGCTCTGGAGTTTTTTCAATAAAAGAGTTTTTTAACACAAAAACACTATCTGGATGATCTGCCCAAAGAGAGTCAAACTTACACATCTTCTTACAATTGGCTGCCTTAAGAGCTATGGTGGCAAAAGGCTCAGAAGCTACAAACCCTCCGATATCATTGTCAGAATCATTTTCAACAATCTCGGCAATAATATTTTCAGGAATCACCTCTAAAAAGACATTGGCTTTTTTATCCCTTAAAGTCCCAAGTTGAAGCCCTGCAGATAAAAGCATCTTGTGCAGAAGCATATTCTGTACAGTCATCAGGCATGGCACTAAAATCGTTTTATTTTTTAGATCTTTAATGCGATTAATGTCTGCTGCTGTGTTTTTTACAAATATTCCCCCTGCTCTATTTGCAAACATGAGAAGTTTTATTTCAAGTCCCGCCCTGAAAATATCCATGGCAAAGGGAAGAGGTATAAAAGCTCCATCTATTTGACCATCAATGAGTGAATCTTTTATATGCTCAAAGGAATTCATGCAGGCAAGTTGCATCTCAAAGGATGAAAACCCAATATCTGCATTCTTCAATCTCCCATTGGTGACAGCAGCAATGAAGTGATCAGCGATTCTTAAACACCCGAGTCTGATAACGGATTGATCCGGCATCCTGAGTATCCTCAATAAATATCTCTTATGATTGCTAAGTATTTTTTTACGATCTTATCTATTTTTACCACACACTGCAAATATTAACAATATTAATAAAAAAAATCTCTTAAAAAAAATTTGTCCTGCATCCCAGGATGCTGGATGGCTCGTGGTGTATGATGATTTGTGATGCGCAAAAAAGAGTTACATAAGATATTTACTATAACCTGCCCTTTTTAATTATGGCAATAAGCAGCCAGATCCCCATAATCGCAGCAGCAGAAAAACCTACAATTCCAATTAGGGAAACATTGAATATCAATGGTGGAACATTGGAATCAATAAGCTGGGCCGAACCCATTATCAAACTTGCAATTATTATTGCAAAAACTATCCTGTTGCTTGTCTGATCATGGGTTTCAAGGATTTTATCAAGCCCTGTAATTTTCAGATTCAAATTCATTTTACCCTGTTTTGCAATACGTATAAGTTCGAGCATATCGCCGGGAAAAAATTGTATCAACTTTAAAGAATCACTCACAATTTCACCAACACTCTCAGCGATTCTAAAAGGAGAATATTTTTTAAGCTTAATTGCTTTGACATATGGAACAGTGTGGGAAATCATATCAAAATCAGGGTCAAGGTTTTTTGCAATGCCTTCCACTGCAATAAAAGCCTTTATCATAAGAAAAAAATCAGGGGGTACCATAATCCCATATTCAGCACATATTTTAAGACCTTGATTAATCATCACATTTGTTTTGACCTCTTTTAAAGGTTTTGAAGTATGCATGGCGATGAAATCAGCAATATCTCTTTGTAAGGAGTCAAAATCAGGTCTGTTATCGTATTCAGTCATTTCGCTTAAAAGTCGTGTTAAAAGCCGTGTATTATTGCTTGAAATACTATGAATCAAATCCACAAACAACTCCCTTGCATCCCTGGTAACAAACCCTGTCATTCCAAAGTCCACCGGGCTTATCACATTGCCCTGGGTCACAAAAATATTTCCTGGATGGGGGTCAGCATGGAAAAAACCATTTTCAAACACCTGCTTCATTATAAAATCAGCTCCGCGCTTAACAACCAGCTTTTTGTCAAATCCTGCTGAATCAATACTATCAATTTCAGAAATCTTAACCCCGTCAATATATTCCATGGTTAAAACTTTATCAGTTGATTGATCAGTATAAACCCTTGGAATATGAACAGTGTCATCGTCTTTAAACTGGTCACTGATCCTTTGCATACTTGATGCTTCAATGGAATAATCAAGCTCTTTTCCCAAAGTTTTTGCAAACTCTTCAACAATTTTAACAGGTCTGTGCAGGGCAATCTCTTTTATGTGCTTTTCCATGAGAGAAGCAAGGTGATGCATAATTTCAAGGTCAACCTCAACTATTTTTTTGATCCCGGGGCGTTGAATTTTAACAGCAACTTTTTTACCACCCTTTAGCCTGGCTTTATGTACCTGACCAATAGATGCTGATGCCAATGGAGTCTTCTCTATTTTTAAAAAAACTTCTTTACAAGGTTTGCCAAACTCGGAAACTATTATTGCCTCAACCTTGTCAAACTTAAAGGGGGGAACCTTATCCTGAAGTTTTGTAAGCTCATTTACTAAATCTGCCGGTACAAGATCAGGTCTTGATGAAACTATCTGTCCAAGTTTGATAAAAGTAGGACCAAGCTCCTCAAATATCATCCTGATTCTCTCATTGCCCGAAAGCTTTTCAATTTTCTCATTGCTGGTTTTTGAGATAAGCTTTAAGCCAATTTCAATATACTGTTCAATGTTCAAAGCATCAATAATATTACCAAATCCATACCGAAAAATAATCCCAAGTATCTGACGATATCGGACTACGTGGCGGTATTTTCTGGTAATACTACCTATTTCCTTAATACTGAGCATGGACTCTATTTTTTTGAATTCTCAATGGCATCGGCTATCCTATCAATCCTTTCTGCAAGCTTTTTCAACTCTGAGTGAGCAGGGATATCCAGCCTATTAATAACCTTTTTAATCTGCTCTTCGATCTTTGTATCAAGTTTTGCCTTTGTGTCATCATATTTTGCATAGATCTCTTCAAAAAACTTTTTTGCCTGCTCCTGATCCATCTCAGATTTTTTCACAAACTCCACTGCAAGCTCTTCTATCTCCTTTTTCGATCTCAATGCAAGCCCCACACCTGTTAAAAAACTTCTCTTCATATATTCAAACATATAAATCACCTCTTAAGATTAAGATTGGTGTTAAGTTATGCTATTTTGATCCAAAAGATGCTTCAGGCATATCTTCAACAGAAGTATCTCCCTCAAAAACTGCATCCATTTTACCCATTGTACAAGGCAAAAGCTTATTTATAAAAAACTTAGCTGTTGTGAGCTGACCTGCATAAAAAGCTACATCTTTATTCTTTGGAGCCTTCATATTAATCTGTTCAGCATCAAAGCTTCCAACTTTTTTCAATAATTTTGGAGCTGCAATGGATGCTCTGTCCAGAAGCATCCAGGCAACACTGATGTCACCTGTAATCTCCAGAAATGGATGGGCAAATGAGAATGCATTTAAGACTTTGCCTGCTTTTGAACGCTCTTTAATTTCATTAACAAGTATTTCAAATTTTGACATTGCATGTTCAACTTTCTCAGCAAGTTCTTTAACTCCTTCAACCTTTGCAGCAATGGCGATTGTATGTTTTATTTTAGACAGAAAATTTTCAAATACTTTGCCCCCTGCCATATTAAGCTTCCTGCCCATGAGATCAATAGCCTGTATTCCATTGGTACCTTCATAGATCATAAATATTCTTGAATCTCTCATTAATTGCTCGCAGGGAAATTCCTTAGTATAACCATAACCTCCATACACCTGAACCCCATGGGAGCAAACCTCTAAAGCTCTATCTGTTATGTATCCCTTAACAATGGGAGTTAAAACCTCGGCAAGTCCACTGTATTCTGCTTTTTCATTCTCATCCCCGGTACAAGCTGCAATATCAAGACATTTTGCATTGTAATAAAGCAGGCTGCGCATACCATCAACATAGGCTTTCATGGTAAGAAGCTGACGTTTCACATCTGGGTGTTCTATTATTCGTACATCTTCATAACCTCTCTCACCCTTTCCAGCCAGCATATGCCTGCCCTGTATTCTTGCTTTTGCATAATCAAGTGCATACATATATGATGCCGAAGCAACAGAAAAGCCTTGTAAGCCCACAAACACACGTGCTTCATTCATCATTACAAACATCTCTGCCATGCCTTTATTCTCCTCGCCCAAAAGGGTTCCGACAGATTCACCCTTCTGACCCAAGGCAAGAGTTGCTGTTGCATTACCGTGGATTCCCATTTTCTCTTCCAGGCCTGTGCATTCAACATTATTAAAATCCCCCAGACTGCCGTCATCATTGACTTTATATTTTGGAACAAGGAAAAGAGATATACCCTTTGTCCCAACAGGTGCACCCTCAACCCTGGCAAGAACCGGATGAATAATGTTTTCCACAAGATCATTATCACCACTTGATATAAATATTTTTGTGCCTTTTATGGAGTATGTACCATCTTCATTTTTTGTTGCTGTGGTTATCAAAGCTCCCACATCCGATCCTGCCTCAGGTTCAGTCAAAAGCATGGTTCCGCCCCACTTACCGGAAAACATATTCTCAAGATAAAGTTTTTTCTGTTCAATGGTTCCAAAAGACTCCACAAGTCTTGCAGCTCCATGGGTCATGCCGTTGTACAACATAAAAGAGGGATTAGCTCCAATCATATACTCACTTGCTGCAAGCCCAACGGTTTTTGGCATGCCCTGACCACCCCAGTCAGGATCATCAGTCATGGCAAGCCATTCGCCTTCTCTATATATCTTATAGGCACGATGGAATGATTCAGGAACTTTTACCTGTCCATTTTCAAGGGTGCATCCCTGTTCATCGCCCAGCTTTTGTGTAGGTAAAATCTCTTTTATTGCAAGATTCCTTGCCTCACTGACAATCATGTCAACGGTTTTTTTATCAAACTCGTCAAATTTTTCATGCTCCACCATTCCAACCTGCTCATGCAGTACAAAATCAACATCCCTTCTATCTGAAATAAGCTGTGCCATCATTGCCCCTTAATTATATTAACCTTTTTATTATTACCTGCCTTATATAACCTATCATTCCTAAAAGAATTAAACTTTAAAGTCAATATGTTATTTGGTATTTCTATTATCTGCCATATGTTGTATAAATTTTAAGATTATGACAATATTTAATAACACTATGGAAGTTTTCAAACTTCTTCCCAAAACCAATTGTAAAAAATGCAACAAGCCAACATGCCTTGCCTTTGCAGCCCAAGTGTTTCAGGGACGGGTTTTTTTGCATGAGTGTCCCTATATCGATGAAAAATTAATTAAGAAATACGGTGACAAAAGAAATTCTTTAGAATCTGAAGTTGACCTTGAATATCAAAAAAGGCTTGCCCTTTTAAAAAACCAACTTATAAAAATTGATCTGAAAAAAAAAGCCCCTGAACTGGGCGGAAAATTCAATAATGGCAGGCTTACTTTAAAAATTCTTGGGAAAGATTTCAGTGTTGATCAAAAAGGCAATATATCAACAGATATTCATGTTAACCGATGGATAACGCCTCCAATATACAGTTATATTATTCACAGCAAAGGGCTGCCTCTATCTGGACAGTGGGTCTCCTTCCGGGAGTTGGAATCCTCCCCGGACTGGCATCTGTTTTTTAACCATCAATGTGTAAAAGCCTTAAAAGAGCTTGCAGATACCCACACTGAGTTTTTTGAAAATATATTAACACTGTTCAATGGCAAAAAAGTTAAAAAACATTTTGATTCTGATATTTCCCTTGTTATTTACCCTTTTCCAAAACTTCCGATCCTTATCTGCTACAATAAACCCGAGGATGGTCTCACCTCTACTCTTAATCTATTTTTTGACAGTACAACAGATAAAAACATCCACACAAAAGATCTCTATATTTTGTGCAATGGATTTGCTGTAATGCTGAAAAAAATTTCCATTACCCATGGTTAATAACTGATGAACACAGGAGCTGGAATAATTTCATGATCAAAAAACCAAAATTTCTTTCAAAGCACACTCTAGAAATAATGCTCTCCTGGAAAATGCTTGCAATGTTTACATTTGGGTTTGTTTCAGGTTTCCCTTTTTATGTTGTAAAAGATGTTCTTAAGGCATGGATGACAGATGCCAATGTTGATCTTACAACAATAGGTCTTTTTTCAGCAGTGAGCCTGCCCTATACTTTAAAATTTATATGGTCTCCTGCCATGGATAGCATTACCCCTTCATTTTTAGGCAGAAGAAGAGGCTGGATACTCATTGCTCAAATAGGTTTGATAATAACCATTGCAATGATCGGGCAATTTGACCCTGCCCAATCTCTATGGTGGATTGCAATTATGGCTTTGGCAATAGCATTTTTCGGGGCAAGCCAGGACATTGCTCTGGATGCATTCAGACGAGAGTATCTGACCGATGAAGAGCTGGGATTTGGCACAGGAGTCTGGATGAACTCCTGGCGCCTGGGCATGTATGTCTCTGTTGGTGTATCTTTTTTCCTTGCCGACGGCAATGTTGGATGGGGAAACATCCATATGATGCTCTCTTTAATGATGTTTATTGGTGTTATTACAACTTTTCTTGTTCCAGAACCAAAAGTCGATGCTGCTGCTCCTGTTTCCCTTAATGAAGCAATAATACAACCTTTTGTTGAATTTTTCAGCCGGGAAGGTGCCATCCTGGTTCTGCTGTTTATTCTTCTTTATAAACTTGGGGATAACATGGCAGGAGCAATGAACATACCTTTTATACTGAAGATGGGATTTTCTAAAACAGAGTATTTTGTGATTGTTAAAGGAATCGGCATGCTGGGGCTTTTTGGAGGTGTGCTTGCCGGTGGTGCCATAATGATCCGCCTTGGTATTGCAAAATCCCTCTGGGTTTTTGGAATCCTCCAGGCAGTTTCCACAGCTTTTTTTGCTCTTTTAATATTAATCAACCATGACACACAACTTTGGATTCAACATAAAAATCATATTTTAGCTGCAATTGTAGGATTTGAGTTCTTTGCAACAGGTTTAGGCCAGGCTGCCTATGCAACTTATATGGCAATTAAAACCAATAAAAAATTTACTGCAACTCAATATGCCCTTTTAACAAGTCTTATGGCAGTACCAGGGACTATTATTGCTGCAAGCACCGGATATATGGCTAAAATGTTTGGCTGGTCCAATTTCTATTTTATCTGTGCATTCCTTGCAATCCCTGGAATGATTCTCTTATTCAAACTTGCACCATGGAATGCAACAAACAGAGAGCTGGGGGTAAAAAACTGACATGGACAAAAGGATTCAAATAGAACAATGTGAAATAACCAAACTAAAAGTTGATGCAATAGTTAATGCTGCAAACAACTCTCTTCTTGGGGGAGGCGGCGTTGATGGTGCTATACATAAAGCTGCTGGTGCTCAGCTGCTGGAGGAATGCAAAACCCTGAACGGCTGTAAAACAGGCGAGGCAAAGACAACAAGGGGCTATAATCTTGCTGCAAAATATGTAATCCACACAGTAGGTCCAATATGGCAGGGAGGGAACAACAATGAAGAAGAACTTCTTGCCAATGCATACCAGAATGTGATGGAACAGGCACAACAAAACAATATAAAAACCATTGCATTCCCCAATATAAGCACAGGGGTTTATGGTTTCCCCAAAGAGCTTGCAGCAAGTATTGCAATAAATAGAGTAGATAGATTTTTAAAAACTGATTCAACCATGGACAAAATTATCTTTGCATGTTTTAACAGGGAGAACTTTAATATCTATAACTCCCTTTGTTAAAATACTTTTAAATTATTTTTATTTTTTTGAACCTTTTTTAGATTGTGGCTACTTAATGTAAATTCAATGCTTTTCAGGGAAATATGGGTAACTGTGTCAAATCATCTCCGCCCGGATGGACAGGGTGCAGATAATGTTCATGCAATTCTTAAGGTAGAATATTTGATATGGTCCAGAACAGACTTGTAGTTAAAAATATCCCACTTACACTTGCAAAGAATAGAACACGAGAGATTAAAGTTACAAATGGCTTTGTACTTATGAAGAAAAATCCAGGTATAAAAGCAACCATTGAATTTGGCAGAAACAGCATCCCAATAGGAGATTCCTATACTTATGATGCCTATGGCAGATTAGTTGGCAAGACATTGCCTGATGACGGTGTTCTCACTGCTACATACCGCAATGACAATCTGGTTGACACTATTACCCATGCCGATGGAAAAATAATCTCATTCAGTTATGATGCTGCAAAACAGCTCCTGTCTAGCAGTGTGAATGGCAATAATACCATCAACTACACCTATGCACCCACCGGAGCATTGACCCAGGCTCAAAATGCCCAGGCTATTGTTAAATTAAGCTATGACAATGACGGCAGATTAACTAAAGAGCTTCAGGACAGCATTGCTGTTACAAGCAGCTATGATGCAGATAATAACCGGATAAATCTCAGTTACCTGGATCAAATTATAAACTATACCCGTAACAGCATCGGTCAGGCAACCCAAATCAGTAATGCAACAAACAGCTTTACGTTCAGCTATAACGCAAATGGTTTTAAAAGTTTAACCCTTTTTCCCAACGGTATAAATGAGCAGCTTAGCTTTAATGCTGCCTATGAGCTAACAGGGATTTCATCTGGTGGGGGGACAATCAGTTACAGCCATGATAACAGCGGTCTTGTCACCTCAAAGAATATCAATGGTCAAAGCACTGGTTACGGTTATGATGCTATTGCCAGGTTGACCAGCAGTGGCAGTGATAGCTACAATTATGATGTTGCTGGTAATAACCTGCAAAACAGCAGTGTATATAATACTACAACAAATGAGCTTACATCAAACACTGATTTTAATTACAGCTATGATGCTGCCGGAAACTTGCTTTCAAAATCGAACAAGCTTAATGGCAATTACAAGAATTACACCTGGAACAATCGTAACCAACTGCTCAGCGTCAAAAGCTATAACTCCCAGAACGAGCTGACACAAGAGTTGAGTTTTACCTATGGTCCCCTTGGTCGAAGGTTGACTAAGACAGTGGATGGAGTGACCCATAAGTATCTTTATGATGGCATGAGTATTGTTGCTATCATGGATCAAAATCAACTCAGCTTAAGCAATATTTTGCATGGTGATTCCATAGATACACCCCTTGTCATCAACACAGACAATCAGTCTTACTATTATCACCGTGACCATCAAGGAAATATTCTTGCCCTTACAGATTCTTCCCAGATAGTAGTTGAGAATTATTCATATGATGCTTATGGTGTAACCTCACACACTCAAACTATAACCACCAATAACCCTTATGCCTATACCGGCAGGGAATATGATGACAATGATCTTTATTATTATCGGGCACGTTATTATGACCCTTCTACCCAGCGGTTCCTGAGCAAGGATCCCATTGGCTTTGCAGGTGGAGATTTTAATCTTTATCGATACGTCCTAAATGATCCGGTGAATTTTGTTGATCCGCTGGGGTTGTGGACTTTTTCAGGTGGCGGTGGACTTGGATATGGTGTTAAGTTCAAAATAGGTCATAACTCAGGAAGATGGACAATTGGTTTCGGTATCGGCGAAGGTATTGGTCTTACTGGGACCCTTGACCGTAATAACAAACCTTCTTCATATGCAGATTCTGGTCTTGCTGCTCAAATAGGCATATCAATCTCAGGTGATATAAAAATAGGCTCAAAATCTATAGGGTTAGGGGTCGCAGCGAATGCAAGGGCGGACGCGTGCGAGAATTATATAAATAAAGTAGACCTGTCTTTTTCAATTCCTGGTCCCAAAAATTCTTCTCTTGGTGGAGGTA
>Ga0256845_1002373_pt1 | contig 13690 bp, 9 predicted proteins | sample RiftiametaG_FD_189101 | JGI IMG/M metagenome (GOLD analysis project Ga0256845, IMG submission 189101) | Tube worm associated microbial communities from hydrothermal vent at the East Pacific Rise, Pacific Ocean - Riftia | ecosystem: Host-associated > Annelida > Integument > Unclassified ...
GATCGCATTGACGCTGAAGTAAAGGAATTCCTGTCTTTTAAGACAGTAGGCAATCAGGTGGAGACCGTGGGGATGGAGGTGGAGAAAATAGGGCTCCACAACCCGCTCGCCGCGAGCCTGTCGCTCGGCGGTGGTGTAATCGATGCGCACCCGTCGACGCCCTAACGCCGCCTCGATCAATCGCTCCCGCAGACCCTCGTGCACCCTTGGCCTGGAAAAGCTGCTCTGAAAGACATCCGGGAGACGGGCGAGCGCGCGGCGGCTGCTCTCCCGCTGGAGCAGCTCGATCTTGGTGAAGGCGGCCGCCACCGCGTCTGCGTAGGGCGTGCCGTCCAGGGCACTCAACATCGTCCGCTTGCCCAAAAGCAGTGCCACCAGCTCTTCAGCCTCAAAACGCACGTTCGGCGCCCGAGCGCCGCGCATGAGTTCGTAGAAGACATCGATCCCCTCTTGCACCTCGGCGATCGGAAAGACCGAGAGGCTCTCCAGATCGCGGCTGATCGTCCGCCGAGAAACGCCCAACATCGACGCGAGTTCTCGCCGGCTGCAACGCGCCGCCGAGAGGTGGTTTAAGATCGACCACTGGCGGTAGAGCTGCTCCCCTCTGGACATCGGCGCCGAGGTGAATTCTACACCGCGACGCCGAGCCCTGGAACCCGAGGAAGCCGAGCCCCAAACCCCACGGGTCCTGGGCCCCACAGGCCCCACAGGCCTCACAGGCCCCACAGGCCCCACAGACCCCCACGGCGAGAGCTACTCCTGACCGTCGGCGATCATACCGATCGAGAACCACGTTTCCGGCAGATCGGTGCAGTTGATCAGACCGACAAATTTTTGCGCGTGATCGACCCAGGTGGAGATGCCCGGATCGCCGTTGATGATGTCAAAACTGCCGTCGGTGTACCACCAGCCACCCTCCATGCCGCCACCCAGCAAAAACGCGACGCCTAGGCGCTCTTTCTCGCCGCAATCAGAGTCGTGCGGTCCACAGGCCCCCTCTTGGGCCGAAACCTCGAAGGGTGCGAAGACATCGGTCTTGTTGTTGGGACTGAGGGCGCTGCCGCTGACGCCCGCGAGCATCAGGTCGCCGTTGCTGAGCAGTTCGATCCGAACCCAGCGTTCGGTCCACCAGGGGTGCACCTCGCCGTAGATCAGGCGGATTTTCATGCCCGGCGAAAAACCCCAAAGCTCGGTGGCGGGCTTTGCATTGACCATCAGCACCGGGTTTGGGAGGACAACCTCATCACCGTCGGTGCAGCTCATCTCGAGGGCGACGCTGTCCTCGACAGGGCCGACGGAGACAACCTCGCAAAGGTAGTCGACCTCATAATCCTGTTGATTCTGCCACTCGGGCAGGAGCTGAAACTGAAAAGAGACATCCCCCGCCGGCTCGCAGGGCACGACGCCGGTCGAGCCCTCGGTGGCCGTCGCCGTGTCGGTCATGCCTGTGCTGCCCGTGGTTGTGCCCGTCGTTGTGCCCGTCGTTGTGCCTTCGGTTGTGCCTTCGGTTGTCAACCCCGTGCTGCCCTCCGTCGCGGTGTCACTCATCGAGCCGCCCGAGCTGCTCGCCGAGGTGCTGGAATTGGAGTTGGAGTCGGTGCTCGTCGAACCGCTCGTGCTGCTGTTGCTCTCGCTGTCGCTGCTGCCCCCGCTGGTGGTGCCCGAATCGTCGCCAATGCAGCCGCCGATCGTCAGAGCGCCGGCAAAGATGACCAGGACCGAAATGCTGATGGATCGCATAGGCGCGTACTCGAGCAACAAACATGCCAGCGCGATCGAGACCGCAGCGCCGCCATCACACACGCACCGACGATGCACCGCAGCGAATGCGCGACAGCATTGTCGTAGGTGCGACAACGTCGTCAGGGGCGTCGACGCGCCCGCCGTCATCTGCATCTGTGGCACGATGCGATCGGCTTGAGCTCGATCATCGAATTCTCCTGCGGGTCCTGCGGCTCGCTCATCCAGGTCGAAGCTCACCTGCGGACCGCGACATGCCCCTATTGCGCATCGCCGGCGGTGATCGAACGACCCGCCCAGGCCGGGCGACCCAAGCCCCGCTTTGTACTCGCGTTTGTGCTGCCCCATGAGCGCGCGCTCGAGGAGGCCCGCCGCTGGGTACGTAGCGCCTGGATCGCCCCCGAGGCCCTGCGCAAGGCCAAAATCGAAGCCATCCGCGGGATTTACGTGCCCGCCTATCTCTTCTCTGCAACCGCCGATGCCGACTACTCCGCCAGCATCGGCGAACATTACACCGAGACCTACACCAGCAACGGCAAAACCCAAACCCGCACAGTCACCGAGTGGTGCACGCTCTACGGGCGTTACACCGCCTACGTCAGCGACATCATCGTCACCGCTTCTCACGGGATCCAAAACCACGAGTTAGAGGCGATCGAGCCCTTTGACCTCCGCGCCCTCCATCGCTACACGCCGCGCCTGCTCTCGGGATGGATCGCCGAAGAGGCATCACTAGAGCCCGAGACCTGCCAAAAACTCGCGAGCCGCGAGGCGATGGTCGAGGTCAACCGGCGGATCGCAGCCCACCTGCCCGGCGATCGCCAGCGCGGCCTCGAGTTCGACGCCAAGCTCACCGACGTGCAACAGGAGTTACTCCTGGTCCCGGTCTGGGTGCTGCCCGTGATCTACGGCCGGGACAAAAAGACAGGTAAGGACAAAGTCGTACGCCTGCTCGTCAACGGCCAGACCGGCAAACTCTTCGGCAAACGACCCTACTCCTGGACAAAGATCACCGTATTGATCGTACTTTTGGTCCTCTTGATCGCCGGAGGCAGTTACCTTGCATTCGCCTAAAAAACCCTGCGGGCGCTGCTCCTCACCGGTCGAGCTCGGCGACCTGCGCTGCACGGTCTGCGGCATGGCAACCCCCGAAGAGATCGCAGCCGGCAGCGCCGAGATCGTCGAATTCCTCCGCTGCGACGGCTGCGGTGCAGCGGTCAGCTACGACGTCAAAGCGCGGGCGCCCAAATGTTCGTTTTGCGGCTCGGTGATGCATGTCGAAACCCCAGAGGATCCGGTCGAAGAAGCCGACGCCTACCTGCCTTTTACGATCGACACCGGCACGGCCACAGAAGGCCTGCGCACCTGGCTCGGCACCCTCGGCTTCTTCCGCCCCAAGGATCTGCAATGGTCCGCACAGGTCGGCGAACTCAAGCCCCTTTGGTGGGTCGGCTGGGTCTTTGATGCCGAGGTCTTGGTCTCCTGGGCAGCCGACTCCGAGGTCGGCTCGGGCCGCGCCAATTGGGCCCCCCACGCGGGACAAGAAAATGTGCACTTCAAGCGAGTGCTCGTACCGGCCTCCCGCGGCCTGAGCACAGAAGAGTGCATCGCGATCCGCAGCGGATATCTCCTCAACACTCAGACCCCAAAGCCAGAGCCCCGACCAGGCGCGCTGATCGAGCGTTTTGACGTCCAACGCTCCGCCGCTCGCAAGGTGATCGCCCAGGCCCTCGAACAGGCGGCGCTCGCCCAGGCCAATCAATGGGTCCCCGGACGAAAGCGACGCAAGCTCAAGGTCGCGGTGATGCCCAAGCGCCTCAGCTCCGACCGCCTCGCCTTTCCGGCCTACGTGCTCGCCTACCGCTACCGCAAGAAGCTCTACCGCGCGGTTGTCAACGGCCAGGATGCGAGCCTCGTCATCGCCAAGGCGCCCTACTCGATCGCCCGAATCGCCGCGGTCGTCGGGCTCATCGCTGTTCTTATCGCTGCGTTTATCTACTTCGCCAGCTAGCCCTCGGGTGGCGATAGCAAAAACGCCGCGGCTGTCATCGACTTACATCGAAGCTCCGAGACCGTGCGCTCGGAGCGAATGGGCACCTTGTGGATCACATCGTCCAGTCGATTCCTGTACATACAGAGGTCGCGACTGCCAACAGATTGGCGAGCCCCGAAAAATGATGCAAAATAGCTCTTCGACTCTCGCTTTTCTGTGGCATACTCCGCGCCTGCATCATCAGGCTGCCCTTTTTTCTCTTGCACTTGTGAGTTCATCCGTGCGCTTGAATGCACTTTAAATGACATCATCGAAAGGCCCGCGGAGAAATACCTATGCTAATAACACGGAGATTATCACCGGACGTTATCGGATCAGGGCTCGGTGCTGGAGTTGAGTACAGGCCCGGTCCCCTTGATGAAAACGATGCTGCCCAGATCGGCGCCCACCAGAGCGTGTGGGTCCTCGATCCCACGCATATAACTGCCGCGGGAGGCGCGCTGCACTCATGGCTGTCCGCGGTACTCGCCCGTGACGGTCAACCTGCGCTCGTCAGTGATGATCTCGAAGCTCTCGCGGCATACACCGACAGCAACGTCGAGCTTATCGGTCCACTTCGCCCCCAAGGTAGTCGACCGCTCGAGCTAGCACTCCTCGCCGCAGCAGAGCGAGCGGAGCTCCAAAGATGCTGCAACCCGCGGTGGCGGGAACTCGGGATCGGCAGTACGATCGAGCCCTGGCCCACTTCGCGGCGTGTGTGCCTGATCGGCGCTGGTATCGTCAACCTCATCACCGCGCTCGCTCTCGTCGAAGCAGGCTTTACCGTCGAGGTGATCGATGGGGGCTCAGACCCACGAGCACGCGGCAACTGGCAAACCCAGGGAGCGACCTGCGGCGGAGAAAATGCCCGGATGTTCTGCTTTACGGAGGCCGACAACTACAATGAGAAGAGCGATCGAGTATACGCAGATATGCTCACCGCGTTCAATCAGAGGATCTCGGGGGGAGGCTGGCTCGTCGAGACCGAGGGCACAAACACAGACGAATTCAGGGCCTGGCGGGCACATTTCGAGTCCGTGCCAGCGTGGCGCGCAAAGATCTTCGCCGATGATATCCATGAGGTCAATCGAATGAGCGCACCGCTGTGGTCTCGGATGCGCGAGCACCACCCAACACTCTTCGAGGACGTCACTTACACCGATGGTGTGCTCCGTCTCTACTCCGAGGCTGAGGCCTTCGAGGCCGCGATTGCAACACAGACGCGGGTCGGTGCCCTGCGGCGACTGCTGAGGCCCACAGAGCTCGGCCGAAAACATCCCGGATTGGCCAGCGCATGCGCCAATGGGGCGATCGCCGGCGGTATCGAGGTCACAGGTTTCACCCTCAACATCCACGATTTTGTCGACGGTTTGCTCGACCAACTCGAGGCTATGAGCGTACGCTTCACCTGGCAGACGCGCGCGACCTGGGCCCGCGAGGCCGGCACCATCAGCGGCTTGTGCCTCGATAATGGCGAGTTCCGCGTGGCTGACCACTACGTCGCATCGCCAGGCGCCCACGGCAATGAGCTGCTCGTCGGCACCAGCTGCGAGGGCATGTTGACGGGCATCGCGGGGCTATGGATGGTCATGCCCAACCTCGACCCGCCGCTTCGCCACTCCCTGAAGATCCACCGCGAGGGCCATGTCGGCGAGGACTCCAATGTGACCCTCGCCCGCGACCGTCAGGGGCGCGAGATCCTGATCCTAGGCTCGGGTTACGCAGTCATCGGCCAGCAGAGCAAACTCGAGCTCGACGGCGCCGATCTCGACGCGCTCTACGCCGAACTCACCGAAACAGTCCGACGCTTTTTCCCCGACCACCACAGGCTCGGGCCCGAGGTCGGCTGGCGCATAAGTCGACGCGGATGCGTGCGCCCGTTCACGCCGACCGGGCTCGGGCTCTTCGACGGCTTCGCATCGACACACGGCCTCGCACTGATCACTGGCGGCCACAATACCGGCGGCTTTGCCCAAGCTCCGACGATCGCCGAAGCCGTCGTTCACACACTTCGCGGCCAGACCTGCGCAATGCAACACACATTCGCTCCGAGACGGGGGATCACATGAGAGTCGCGCTGCTTGTATCGGATGATCCACATCAGGACTACCTCGTCGCCCTGCTCGACGCGGCATTCGATGTTTGTGGTGTGCTTGTCGAGCCCGGAGGCGCACAAAAAGACCGGCTGTGGAAACGCCGCCGCTACGCCGACTGGCTCTCCCGCCGCTACCACGGGCTCCGCCGCGACTTCAACGGCGACAACCGCTTCCGGGCCCAGCACTTCGCCGACCTCGCCCCCAGCGATCGATGCTTCGAAACCGTCAATGTCAAGTGGATCAACTCGAAGCGGGCGATTTCAACAATGGACCGCTGGAAGCCAGATATTGCCATCCTCTGCGGCACCAACTATGTAAAGAACCGAGTACTGCTCGCAGCTGACCGGGCATTCAACATCCACGGCGGCTGCCTACCGGAGTACAAGGGCAATCACGGGGTGTTCTTCGCCCTGGCCGAAGGCCGCTTCGATCTGATCGGCGCCACCCTTCACGAGGTCAGCGCAAAGCTCGACGCCGGCGCGCTTGTCGAAGTCGTGCGCCCGCCGATCTACCCGAGCGACAACGACGAAACCCTCTATTGCCGCGCAGACCAACTTGCGATGCTCCGCCTCGTCGAACTCCTCCACCGGATCGAGCGCGGCGACGAGGTGCCCGCAATCCGACAACCCGAGGGAGGCCGCATGTTTAGGCACCGCGATCGCACGCCCAGGGTCGAGCTGCGCGCGTGGCTGCGACGGCTGCGCGAACCTCTCCCCTGCGTACCCATCGCCCGGATCGCGACGACGATCTACGACTCGCTCGGCGAGCAACGCCTCGCGGATCCGCTGGTTGAGTACAGCCCTCTGAGGTCCGAGTGAGCCATGGAGCCTTGGAGCCTTGGACAAAGCGTCCTCTGGACACGCCCGATCCGCTCACGGGTTCGCGGCACGAGTGGGTCGCGGTTGGCGACCGATGCCCCCTGCGATGGCGGGGCTACACAGGGCCGCTGAGGCTCGATGCAACTGCGCTCGCCCAGGCCTGCCAGACCCTGCTCGGAGTCCCGTGCTCCCAGCTCCAAAAAACCGCCTGTGCGCACGTCGAGACGGCTGCGATCGCGGGAGATGCACCGCGCCTTTTCCTCCACTCGACGACCCCGAATATCCGCGCATACGAAGCGGACCTGGCAGCGATGAGCGAAGGTCGGATCCCCCTCGACCTCACCACCTATACCGAAACCCGCGCCCTCTACCTCGCACGTCAGGGCGACCTCGCATTCGGTCGGACTGCGGCATGGCAACTCGCGCTCACGGATGCGACATGCGACGGCCACGCAATCGACGATGCCGACCACTACTACCTCTCGCACGCCCTGCTGCAGCGCGCCTGTGCCCGCGGGGCTGGAGACCCGGCGATCGCCCGGATCATCGGGGCCCTGCGCGCGAATCCTTCGTGTGTCGTATCAACCTACTCGCTCGAGCCAGAGTTCCTGCTCTTGCTTACCTGGCTCTCACGACAGGTGGGCTGTGGCCGCATTCGGGTCGATGCCAATGATCCAAACATCGCTTCCATCTGGAATCGCAAGCGCTTATTGCATCCGACCGTCGAACTCGCGTGCGCCCTCGAAACTGCCTGCAAAGGCGCCGATTCCCGGCAGATCCTCGACCTCGAGGCGGGCGCAAGCGAGGCGTGCGCACTCCTCGGTCAGCCATTACCCGTCCTCCCTGGTTATGTGATCGAGACCCAGCCAGAGCGCGAGGCCTTCGTCGCCGAGCTGCTCTGCGCTGGAGAGCTGCTACAGCGCCGTCACGGCCTTTCACGCGCATGCCTCAAGCCCTCCGAAGGTGGTGATGGCGGCCGAATCGTGCCCGGTATTCCGATCGCCGACCACACTCAAATCGAGGCTCTCGGCCGCCGAGCATGGGCCCAGGGCGGGCATTGGGTTCTCGAGGCCCATGTCGACTTCCTCGCGCTCGATCTCGGGGGCGAAAGGGTGCTCACCACGCCCTCGGCACACGTTCAGGAGGGTGCGCAGTTGGACGGTCTGACCTTGCAGTTCATGCGCGGCACCTCATGGAAAGGCAATGTATTCGTCGATGCTTCAGGCTGGCGCGAACTCGGCCTCGCAACCGAGAGTTACGCCCGTGTGGTCGCGACAATGGCAAAGTTCCACCGTGCACTCAGCCATCGCGGGCTCTGTCGCGTCGGTATCGACTTCGCGATCGGCCACCTCACAGATACACCCACGGGTCCTCCCGTCATCGCCGTTCAGGACATCAACGTGAAGCTGACAGGCGCCGCATTCCTCCGCGAATTCATGGCCCGTCACGGTCAGCAGGCGGAGCAGGCGGCAACTCGCGTGTTCTGCCCGCAGATCGGAGTCACGCCTCGCCGACTCCGCGAGCGGCTTAACGAACTCGCGGGGAGCAACTCCGACCACGACTTGATCGCCGTCGTTCCAGGGCGATGGGGCATGCTGGCAAGTGCAGGTGCATGCCCTGGTGATGCTGCGAACCGGGTGCTCGCGCTCGAACGCGAACTCATCAGCGAGGGCCTAGCTCTCGCGCCGACCAACCCCCCTTCGTGACAAGCCACGGCGAGATTCGGATCGGCGTTCTGGCTGGCCCCGTCGTTTTCAGTGAACCAAAGCCGGCGCCCTGCGACTACCCGACCATGATGTCCTTAACCTCCGCTCGCTTTACCCTCGCCCTTCGTCGCGCGATGCGCGTTTTCGCGACATCCACCGCGCTCTCGGCCGCTGGGATGCTTGTCGCCGGAGCGACCACGGGCTGCCAGGGGCTCTGCACCGACAGCTACCAGGCCACTCAGCTCGAGTTTGAGGAGGCTTCTGCACTGCAGATACGCCCGCGAGCGGCGGTGCTCGATGGTGAAGAAAGAGGTCTGCTGGTCGGCGACGCGGGCACGATTCTCCATCAAGACGCAGACGGTCTCTGGATCGACAGGAGCCCCGGCGAGACCGCAGATCTGCACAGTCTAGCCCTCCGCGGGAGCCGAGTGATCGCGGTCGGCAGCGGTGGCACGATCCTCGTCAGCGATGATAACGGGGAGACCTGGGCCCCCCAGATATCCGGCACCCAGGCGACCCTGCACGCGGTCACCTTTCTCGACGAAGGCGAAGCTGTGGCGGTCGGCGATGGCGTCGTTCTCATCAGCGACAATAGCGGTGATTCGTGGTCACCGGCCGATCTTCCAGAGAACACAGGCGTCGAGCTTCGGGCGATCGGCGGGACCTCTTCGCTGGCCTACGCGGTCGGCCTCGCCGGCGCAGTACTGATGAGCGAGGACAACGGCCAGAGCTGGGTCGAGCTCGAGCACCCAACCGAGAGCGACCTCGTCGGCGTCGACCTCCGCCACGCAGTGCTCGCGAGCGACGGCACCCTCTACACCTACAGCGACGGCGAGTGGGTCTGGACTGGGGATTTCGCCGCGCCGGTCGAAGCGGTCGACCCAGGGCTCAGCTGGGTTGTGCTCACTGACGGCACCGTGGCCACGCTGACCCCCGATTGGTACGGTCTGGAGGCCCTTACGCCCCTGCCCGAGGGCAGCGCCACACCGCGGGTCATCCTCCCGCGGGGCGACAGCGCGACCTTACTCGGCGATACCGGCGAGCGGCTCGAGGCCAGCATCACCGAGGAGTGGGTCGACTACAAAACCCGCTGCGTCAATTTTCCAGGGCGGGCGATCGACGGCCGCCCCTTCTACGTCGATGGTCAAGCCCGCACCGCGCCCATCGTCGACCGTGAGGGCTGGTCACAACAGCTCTCGCTCGAGGTCAACGATCTGTCCCCAGAGACACGCGAGGCACTCGCCGAAGCGTGGGCGATCGACGGCGCCTACGAGCACGCCTCGATCGCCTCCTTCGCCCGTTTCATCCTCGACCTGATGGCCGTCGGTGCCCCCGCAAACCTGGTAGCAGCGGCCCAGGAGGCACTCTCCGATGAGATCCACCACGCCCGCGCCTGCTTCAACCTGGCTTCGGCCTACGCCGGCCAAGCTCGGGGCCCCGGCGCCTTCTCCCTCGACCGCGCCTTTGCGGGCAAGCACGATCTGACAAGCCTCGCGCTCTCGACCTTCGTCGAGGGGTGCATCAACGAGACCATCGCCGCGATCGAGGCCGAGGTCGCCCACTCCCTCGCCGAGGTCCCACTCGTCCGCAAGACGCTCGGTCAAATCGCCGCCGACGAGACCCGCCACGCCGCCCTCGCCTGGGACACCCTCGCCTGGTGCATCTCGGTCGCCGGTGAGCCCCTGCGAGAGGCGCTAGGCGAGCATTACGTCGCATTGCAGCAACAGGCCGCGGGCGAGCGAGCCGTCGTCGCGGACATCGACACAACATCGATGAACCTCACCCGCCACGGTCGCCTGGGCGAACGATCGAGAGCATTGATCGCCGCCAAGGTCCGGCACAGCTTGATCCTGCCGCGCCTGGCCAGACTCCTCGGCAAGGGCGCAAGCCCGCAGCAGGCACACGATTCGCAAGTCCAGGCGAATCCGCCAAGCATCCTCACGCCTACTGTGGGTTGATCGGCTTGAGCGCGAGACCACCGGGATAGGCGTAACTCGCCGCCGACGACTGACCACTGACCACAATGCCAAAGGGCTCGTCGCCGGTGGCCTCGTTGGTCCCGGTTTTACACATCGCCTCGCCGGGATTCATGTCGATGGTCGCCCACTCCCAGGTCGAATTGCCGATCGCCGTCCAGCGATCCTCCGGCACCACACCCAGGCAAGCGACGTCGATCGAGGCACCCGCCGGGCGGATCAGTTTGGCAAAATCGTTGTCGTAGGAAGAGTCGACCAGGAAGACATAGTCGTCCTGAAATTGCTCGTTCGGGACCATCAGCACCATGTAGGGATCACCAGGGCAACCGTTGACACCGGTCGAGCTGCAGCCGAGCATATAACCTGCGACCATGATCGGATCGTCGGCGGAGATCGTGAAGTCCAGCTGCTCTTGAAATTCGACGATCTCGCCCTTGTCCATGGTGATGCTTGCACCCATCATCGTCGGCGGATCGAAGTCGACCTTGGTATTGTCTTCGGCCGCAACGATGCGCCAGAGCATCGGCTCTTGGCCGCGCTTGGGGTTGCGAGAGGCGACGTAATCCTTGCCCCAGGTCTCGAGCGGGAAGATCTGCTCTTCGACATGATCGCAGGCACCGATCGACGTGGTTGGCACATTGGCGCAGGAGTGACCGCCAAAGACCGCGACCGGAGCACTGGCGGCGATCGTCGAGCCCGAGAGGCCGACGGAGGTCTCCGCTAACTGGATAAAGTCGTAGCGGTTGATCGTCACCTCGGTCGGCTGCCCTGCGGTCATCGCCGGCAAGCCATTCATGCCGGCCGGTGTATTTGCGGCAGGAGTCACGGTGATCTTTGTATTGTCCTCGGTCGCGACGATCGAGAGCGTCGAGCCGACCCCGTAGCCGCGGTTCCAGGCGAGGTGGATGTAGTCGGGCCCCAAGGTATGAGTTGGCAGCAGCAGCGAGGCATCGGTGGTATAGCCCGAAGCGCCGCCAATCGGATTGAACTGTGTAGCGATGATCGGCAGGTCCGAATTGATCCGAAAGGCGCGGCCGAGGGCGATTCCATTGCCAAGAAAACCCGCGTCGCCGGTGTAGTAGCCCTGTTTACCCTGATTCGAGCCCGAGAGGTTCAGTACCTTGACCTGCCGCGGCGGGATCGACTCGCTGATGATCTTTTGCTCGGCATTGTTGTTATTTCGGTCGAAGACCTCGACATTTACCGTCTGATCAAAGCTCGGGTTTGAGAGCGCGACTGCGTAGACATAGGTATCGCGGGGCGGAAGATTGGCCATATCGACCGCCCAAAACTCGCAGCCGATGTTCGACTTGACGGCCTCTGCTTTATCACAGGCGCTGATGCACTCGCCCGCGTCACAGACAGTGCCGGGATCGCAGGGCATCGGATCTCCGTAGGCCGTGCCATCGGCATTGCAGATCTGAACCTCGGTCCCAGAGAAGCAGCTCTTTGACTCCGGGACACAGAGTAGATCGACGCAAGCGGCGTCGATGCATACCTGTGCATTGGGACATGGTTGTTGCTCGTAGCCAGAGCAATCTTCGGCGCAGACCTCGATCGCACCATCCCCATCGCAGGCCCCAAGGGCGCCTGGATCGCAGGCACAGGCCTCGCAGCTCTCGCTCTGCTCATCGCAGTACTGCCCAGTGAGACAGGGCTCGTCGACCCAGACACCGCCGACGCAGAGCTGATGGGCCCCGCGCTTGCACTGCTCGGCACCCTCGACACAGTCGGAGCTGACGGTTGTGGAGCCCGGTCCAGTCGAACCCGTGGAGGTTCCGGTTTCGCCGGCACTCGCGCTGCCCCCGGAGGTGCCCGTCGCGGTCGCCGTCGCCGTCGCCGTCGCCGAAGAACTACCGGTTGCGGTCGCCGTCGCCGTTGTCTGGCTCGACGTCGTCGCAGTTTCGCCTGAGCTCGCGCCATCATCGCTCGTACAAGCGAGCCCAGCGGCGAGGAGCAAAGCGACAGAGGGCTTCAAGTGCGTGCGCATGCGCCCATGATGGCGACGCAATCGGCCGACGACAAGACAATTACGTGCCGCGTTCGAAATGCGAGGTTTAGTGCCTCCACGAGCGGACACGACACCGGTCGGACCCATTCGGCGAAGATCCGAGACCCGCAAAGCGCCCGCAGAGAGGCCGCGACAAACGCAGAGCGGGGCGAACCCACAGCCCACAAACCGCTAGAGCGGCTCGTAGACCAGCACGTAATCCGCAACCGGTCGATCGCCGTAGCCCTCTAAAAGCAGCTCGTCGAGACCGCCCAGGGGCGTCGTCGTGACCAACACGGGCTCGACGTCGGCGGTAAATTTGGTGACGCTATCGGCAGTCGCGAGCCCGGTCTGCACGTGCCAATCGCCGCCGACCATCAGCACCCGATCGTCCGTGTTCTCGAGGTGGCGAGCGATAAAATAGCCCATCGTATCGTCGCGGATCAGCGCTAAGGCGGTGAAGTAATCGAGCGCTTCTTCGTAGGTCAGCCCCCAATCCTTGCCGTGGCTCTCGTAATCGTAAGACTGCTCAAAATAGCCCTGATACACCACATCCCAGCCATCCAGGGGCCGCGGCGGCAGGTAAGCATCGTAGGGAAAGCTCTCGCCCCAACCGTTAAAGACCTCGAGCGGCGGGCTCGGGAATGCCGCGTACACGCTATCCAGGGCCTCTGAGGGCACATTTACCCCGAGCACCGGTCGCTCGGCGAGCTTCATCGTATCGACCAATTGCTTCCAGTACTTCGAATAATTATTCCACGGATCCGAGGTCGACTCAAAGGTATCGCTGTCGATATCACCGGCTAGGTAGCTGTTGATGACATCCTGCTCGTCGCTTTGAAAGTGCTCCATCGCCAGGGTGACATCGCCGTGGCGAAGCAGCAGGTGCTCTAACATCCAGCGCTGCAGCTCGTGGATCGCTGGCGTCTCGTGTTGCTCGCCGACGAGCACCAACCGCGAAACATCCAGAGCCTCCATCAACGCGAGCTCGTCCATCCAAAGCTCAGCCTCGACATCGTAGATCTGCATGCCGACAAAGGCCTTGCCGTCGTAGCTCGGTGCGTCGTCGGGATTTGGGTAGGTCTGACCGCCACCGCCGGTGGTCGTTCCGGTTTCGGTCTCGGTGCCCGAGTCCGTGTCGGTTCCAGTCGTGCTCGCGTCCGTGCTTGTATCGGTCTCCGAGTCGCCGCTGGTGCTGCCCTCGGTCGCCGTCGCGCTGCTCTGCGAATCGCTGTCGCCAATACCATCATCACCGCAGGCCGAGGCCCCGACTATCAACAACGCGATGGCGCTGCCCGCCCAACGCCGTGCCCTCGTAGACATGACCAGGCC
>Ga0256845_1002374_pt1 | contig 13689 bp, 12 predicted proteins | sample RiftiametaG_FD_189101 | JGI IMG/M metagenome (GOLD analysis project Ga0256845, IMG submission 189101) | Tube worm associated microbial communities from hydrothermal vent at the East Pacific Rise, Pacific Ocean - Riftia | ecosystem: Host-associated > Annelida > Integument > Unclassified ...
TAATCACGCTATTTAACCGATAAGGTCATACTATTATTAACTCACTTGGGGTAAAAATAACGGATATAAAAAGAGAGAATTGACTACAAGGGTTTTGCAACGGTCTTATATAGCATGAGATTTAAAATTGACATATTCATACTACACAAGGCTGACAGTCCTCTTCAAGAGGAAATGATTGAGTCTTTCTCAAACAATGAGTGTTTTGTTCAACTTTTTACTGGTGTCGATAAAATACTAACTTCTCCCAAAAAAAATCCTCGTATTATTATATTAGACGAACCTCTGTCTAACGTAGAGAAAAAAAGAGTGACAATAAAGCTAGAAAACACGTTCCCTTTAGCTCAACTTCTTTTTATATCTCCAGAACAAATCATTACATCTAGTGATGACAATGTGATTCAACATAAAACACGGAAGCAAGAAAAGTTATCTGTTATTTTAGATGAAATGATATATTACATCACCTATAAAGAAGATTATATTGGTGATACTTTGCAAATCAACATTGAAGACCGTTGTGATCAACGAAACTTTTTCACTATAACATTAGGAGTACTAGGATTGATATTGATTGCTTCTTTTATTTATGCTTAAACAAAAGCTTGTTTAACCACTTCAGTCAATACATCTTTTAATATAAGATTATCCACAATTACTTGCTGAGGAATAACACTCTCTTTGGACATTCCTGGAGTAGTATTCACTTCTATAACGTAAGGCTCACCCTCTTGAATAATATAGTCTATCCTCACTATACCCGACAATCCCAAATCTTGATATATCAATTCGGTAAGCTTATAAACCTTATCTGTAAGCTCATGGCTAATTCTTGCTGGAGTTATTTCTTTCGATTTACCTTCATATTTGGCTTCAAAGTCGAAAAAATCATTCTCAGATACTATCTCGGTAATAGGTAATACGTGTAATTCTTGATTTGATTTTTTGAAAATCCCATTAGTAATTTCTACTCCTTTTAGCTCGGATTCAATAATTACTTCTGTGCCATGATCAAAGGCTTCTGATATTGCTTTTTCTATTTCTTCTTGCGTTACTACCCTACTTACGCCGTAGCTACTCCCACCATCACAAGGTTTTACAAAAATAGGCAAGCCTAATTTGTCTACAATTGTTTTTGTATCTATTTTTTGATTTTTACGAACAATGATAGATGCCGCACACTTATAGCCTAAGGCTGTCAATAAAGTGTTACAAGCCCACTTGTTAAAAGTAATTGTAGTTGCTAAATGATTAGGTGTGCTATATGGGATACCTAATATATCAAAATATGACTGTAGCTTTCCATCTTCTCCAGGAGTGCCGTGAATAATTATATAAGCGAAATCAAATTGGATTTTCTCTCCTTCTACTAGAACGCTAAAATCATTCCTATCTACAGGGCTTAACTCTCCTTTTTTATTTTTATAATTCCAGCCTTCCTCATTTATAATAACATGGTATAGATTAAACAGGCTAGTATCAAGATTAGCTAAGATAGTTTTGACACTTTCTTTGGATATAACGGCTTCGTGAGAGTACCCCCCTGAAATAACTGCAATATTTTTCATAAAAAATCTATTTCTTTTACTTTTAAAATCACAACGAAGTTGTGGTTATGCGTGAGGGATTGTAGCGACATCCTTTTTTGTTTTTATGACTTTTGAGCTTCAACAAGCTCCGTATGACAAAAGTCATAAAAACAAAAAAGATACAGCGGAAAGCCCGACCTTATTGAGGTTTTTCAACGAAATAAGGTCACGTCATTATCTCTTTTATTTTCGTTTTTTCTTACTTTTTAAGTTACAGCATTTATCGCCTTTTGTTTTAGGCTTTTTATACTTCACTTTTATGGTTCTTTTATACTTACTACCTAAGTTTACTTTTGAATTCACAAAATTCTTTTCGTGAAAACCACTGCCTTTTTCTTTTTTATTAGGGGCTTGTATATAATGCTTATCTCCTAAATCTGGTCGCTCGCTTAATGTGAAAATATCTGAAATTTCCACTTCTTCAGGTATTGGAAGCATTTCAATTTCTTTGTTCATTAATTCTTCTATCTCCTTTTGATATTTTTCTTCTACCTCATTGATGAAAGTGATAGCAATACCTGCTTTATCTGCTCTTCCTGTCCGCCCTATTCTATGAATATAATGCTCTGGAGTATCTGGTGTGTCAAAATTAATAACGTGCGTCACATCTTGGATATTAACCCCTCTAGCAATCAAGTCTGTTGCTAAAAGTATTCTATGTTCTCCTATTTCGAACCTTCTTATGGCGTTGGCTCTATAATTCTGAGATTTATTAGAGTGGATAACTCCCAATCCTTCTTCATATAGAGGTAATAATTCTTCGGCTAACTTATCAGCTAATTTTTTACTCTCCACAAAAACCAACACTTTAGACAAGCTCTCATCTTTGAGTAAATGTTTTAATAGGCTAAGTTTAGTCTGGTAATTGGGTACGTGATACGCCTTTTGGTCGATCAATGCGAGAGGAGTCCCGCTAGGTGCTATCTCAACTTTGATTGGGCTGATAAAAAAATCTTCAATGATTTCTGCTACATCTTCTGTCAAAGTTGCCGAGAATAATATGTTTTGCCTACGTTGAGGCAATAAGTCTAAAACTGAATTTAATTGTCTCCTAAAACCCAAGTTAAGCATTTCATCTACCTCATCTAACACATATTTTTGAATAGCTTTCATTCTTAAATTTCGAGATAAAATCAAGTCTAACAATCTCCCAGGAGTTGCTACAACAATATCTAAACCATTGTTTATCTGTTCTATTTGCTTGTTTATGTTATCTCCCCCATGAATCCCCATCACACGAACTGTAATGTATTTAGTGAGTTTTTCAATATCCCTCACAACCTGCTCTACAAGCTCTCTTGTAGGCATCATTATCAGTACTGATGGATGCTTTTGAGTGGAATATTTCATTCCTTTCAAAATAGGTAATAAATACGCAAAAGTTTTTCCAGTACCTGTTTGAGCAACTCCCACTACGTCTCTTCCTGATAAAATAACAGGTAATGCCTCTACCTGAATTGGTGTAGGATATATATAAGCCATCTCTTCGAGTACATTGCGAAGAGGTGTATTTAAGTTTAATTCGTCAAAAGTTACAGTAATGCTATTTTTCATACTCGACAAAGTTCATTCTAATCTAGCTAAAAAACAAAGAAAACAATTCTAATGAAAAATTTTAATCTTAATTTAGTGTCATTATTTAATAAGTATCAAATGACATCAACATTCAAAACTTCTTGTATCAACATAAACGGAGAGTTCATCTCTATTTTTACAGAAGAAATTCTCCCGAAAATATCTATTGGAGAAATGATTTTGACAGAACGAATAGATGCTCAAAATTTACGATTAAGAGAAAGAAAAGCGGGATATACTGCCGATTGGCACGTAGCAGGTGACCCAACGCTCATCATTATCCAATCTGGAGTCTTAAGAATTACTTTACAAAATGGTGACTCAATGGATTTTGAAGCTGGGGAATTATTTATCGCCAAAGATTACCTAGCTGATAATATTACATTTGACAAAACAATACACGGACATCAAGCAAGTGTAGTTAGTAATGAAACTTTACGAGTTGTACATATTAAGTTATCTTATTTATAAGAAATTCATTTTTTATAAATAAGCTTCACAATTGTGAAGCTTATTTATTTATATTTTATTAAGCATTCTTAATCTATTCAGTGCTTTCTTCCTCTGTACCTTCTTCCGTTGAAGACTCTTCTCCTTCTACCAACTCCTCTTCTTCTATGCTATCGATTTTGGCTACTGAAGCAATCATATCTTTACCACTTAGTTTGATAAGTTTCACTCCTTGCGTTGCTCTACCCATTATACGTAAGTCTGCTACACTGATACGAATAAGAATTCCTGATTTATTAATAATCATCAGGTCATTAGTATCATCTACTTGCTTAATTGCTACTAGGTTACCTGTTTTTTCGGTTACGCTCATCGCTTTCACACCTTTACCTCCTCTACCAGTTACACGGTATATTGCATCTCCAGTTTCTGGATCATCTAGGTAAGTACGTTTACCATAACCTTTTTCTGACACAACCAATAAGTTTGCCTCTTCTTGGTCTGCTGGGATAGTAACTAAGCCAATTGCTCTGTCTTCGTCATTTTCGAGTCTTACTCCTCTTACTCCTGCCGCCGTACGTCCCATTGCTCTTACTTTAGACTCATTGAACCTAATTGCTTTACCTGAACGCTTAGCAATAATAATATCATCATTACCACTGGTCAACCTTACATCTAGTAAGCTATCTCCCTCTTTAATGGTAATAGCGTTGATACCTGCTTGTCGAGGTCGGCTATATGCTTCCAAGATAGTTTTCTTAATTATACCACCTTTGGTCACCATTACTAGGTAATGGTTATTCATATAATCTTCATTCTTGAAGTCATCCACATTGATAACGGCTTGTACTTTCTCGCCTTGCTCAATCTGAATAATATTTTGAATAGGTCTTCCTTTAGTATTTTTACTTCCTTCTGGTAGCTCATATACTTTCTTCCAATATACTTTACCATAGTCGGTAAAGATAAGTAGCATATCATGCGTAGAAGAGACAAATAGATGTTCTGGAAAGTCAGTGTCTTTAGTTTTAACTGCCTTAGCTCCTACTCCTCCTCTATTTTGCGTACGATACTCATCTAATGCTGTACGTTTCACATACCCTTCGTTAGAAATCGTAATTACCATATCTTCTTTGGCAATTAAGTCCTCTATATCAATATCCTCTGCACTATGAGTAATTACAGAGCGTCTTTCATCACCATATCTATCCTTCATTTCCTGAAGTTCGTCTTTGATGATATTCATTCTTAGTTCTTCACTGGCAAGAATTTCTTTTAACCCCTTGATTGTCTCTTGCAACTCAGAATATTCAGTGTGTAATTTATCTTGCTCCAGCCCTGTAAGGTGTCTCAAACGCATATCCACGATATGTCGAGCTTGTATTTCGCTCAATTCAAATCGCTTCATCAATGATTCTATTGCCTCATTAGGAGTCTTAGAAGCACGTATAAGTTTAATTACTTCATCTATATTATCCGAAGCAATAATCAATCCTTCCAAAATGTGAGCACGTTTTTCGGCTTCATCCAACTCGTACTGAGTACGTCTTACAATTACCTCATGCCTATGCTCTACAAAATAAACAATAAGTTCTTTTAAGTTAAGCGTATGAGGTCTTCCTTTAACAAGGGCTACATTATTAATACTAAACGAAGACTGTAATTGTGTATATTTATACAACATATTCAGCACTACATTAGGCACTGCATCACGTTTTAGGTCAAAAACCATTCGAATACCATCTCTATCCGTTTCATCTCTAAGCTCTGCAATTCCTTCAATTCTTTTGTCGTTAATCAATCCTGCTATTTTCTCTAGCATTGGACCTTTGGCAACCATATAAGGCATATCCGAGAAAATAATTTGAGTTCTTCCCTCTTTATTATCTTCTATATTGGCAGTAGCACGCATTACTACACGCCCTCTCCCTGTTTCGTAAGCTTTCTTGATGCCTTGCATTCCATATATAATAGCTCCAGAAGGAAAATCAGGTGCTTTGATATATTGCATTAAACCCGTAATGTCAATATCATTGTTTTCTATATATGCGATTGTACCATCTATGACTTCAGTCACATTATGTGGTGCCATATTAGTTGCCATACCTACCGCAATACCCGAACTACCATTCATCAATAAATTAGGTAGCTTAGCAGGAAGAACCGTTGGTTCTTTTAACGAGTCGTCAAAGTTAGGTCGGAAATCTACCGTATTCTTTTTCATATCTGCAAGCATATCTTCTGCCAAGCGTTGTAGCCTAGCTTCTGTATACCTCATTGCAGCAGGATTATCACCATCTATAGAACCGTAGTTACCTTGCCCATCTACCATTAAGTAACGCAAAGACCAAGGTTGAGCCATACGCACCATAGTGTCATAAACTGCCGTATCACCATGTGGATGATACTTTCCTAATACTTCCCCTACAATTCTTGCAGACTTCTTGTATGATTGATTGTAACGTAATCCTAAATCATCCATTCCGTACAAAATACGGCGATGCACTGGTTTCAAACCATCTCTAACATCTGGAAGAGCCCTAGAAACAATTACCGACATCGAATAATCGATGTAAGCGGTCTTCATTTCCTCCTCTATATTAATAGGGATTATTTTTTCGTCTTTATTATATTCGTCCATTCAGAATAATCTTATTTTAACCCCATAAAATTAAGCTTTTTACTCTGATTTAGCTAGTTTCAAAAAAGATTACTTTTCCACAATTTCATAGTTCCTTTTTTATGACGAAAATATTAGGGGCTTCCGCCTCGTACCTCGGCGACGAGCTGTACGCACTCACCATCATTCATTCCGTTTCACTTCACTCATTTCTGGTTCAAACAATTGCTTCCATCCCTAAGCCAAATGCTTTGCATTTTTTTTTGCGTGAGGGATAGCAGCGGCATCCTTTTTTATCCTAAAATAATAACAAATAAAAAAGATACAGCGGAAAGCCCGACCTTTGGTCACGCCCAAATATCAGGATCAACAATGATATTAATCACCTAAAAACAAGGTTTATTCGTGACTTTTATTACATCCATTCGTTCAAAAAGCACTTACTTTTGTAAAAAACTTTTAATATATATGGAAAAGATAATAGTAATTGGTGGTTTATCGGCAGGACCATCAGCAGCGGCAAAGGCACGAAGAGAAAATGAAAATGCAGAAATTATACTTTTTGAAAAAGGGGCTAACATTAGTTATGCAACGTGCGGAATGCCTTACGCACTTTCGGGAGTAATAGAAACTAGGGATAAATTGATTGTGGTAAAGCCAGAATTAATGCGTACTAGGTTTAATATAAATGTAAAACTAAATGAAGAGGTTATCAGCATAGATGCCAAAAACAAAACTATATCTACTCCAAAAGCAAAATATGACTATGATAAATTAATTTTTGCTACTGGGGCTCGCTCTATTGTGCCACCAATCAAAGGTATAGAGAAGACAAATAATTGGTCAACTTGCCGTACAATGGGGGATTTTGATAAAATCACCAAAGAAGCGATGCCTAATGAGGCCAAAAACATCACTATTATAGGAGCTGGGTTAATTGGAGTTGAGGTTGCGGAAAACTTAGCGAAGGCGGGTAAAAACGTAACATTAATAGAAGGTGGGGATGCAGTATTACCAATGTGGGATTATAAATTTGGGCATTTTGCTAAGACTACTTTAGAAGAAAAGGGTATAAAAGTTGTCACTTCTACTTTAGTAAAAGAATTTAAGACAAATAATGATAAAATTACTGGTGTTATAATAAGCGATACAGACATCATTGCAAGTGATTATGTGATTTTAAGTATTGGAATTAAACCTAATACAGAGCTATTGTTACAGGCAGGTGCTGAGCATATCGGTAATGGTGCGTTGAAGGTGAATGAACGCATGGAAACCTCTCTAAAGGATATTTATGCGGCAGGGGATAATGTAGCTATTCAAAATTTACAAACTAAGGAATATGATTATTTTCCGTTAGGCACACACTCTAACAAAGGCGGACGAGCTGCTGGTGCTAATGCCGTTGGTAAAAACATACAGTTTAAAGGGGCTTATAAAACAGCTATTATAAAGGTGTTTGATTACACTTTGGCTAGAACAGGGCTAAACGCAACTGCTTTAGACAAATTAAACATTTCTTATAAAAAAGTATTCACAATGGCTGGTTCTACACCAAGCTATTACCCTGGTGCTAAGGATTTGCTATCCGAAATATATTACCATGCTGAAACTGGTGTAATACTTGGGGCAGAGCTATTTGGTGAAGTGGGAGTAGATAAAAGAATTGATGTGTTGAGTACGGCTATTTATGCTAAATTAAAAATCACGGACTTGTCTCAGTTAGATTTGGCTTATGCTCCTCCCTTCTCTCCTGCTAAAGATCCGTTGATTGTAGCTAGTTTTGTGGCAGAGAATATTGCTACTGATAAATGTAATCAATTGAGCATAGCTGAGTTTAATGAATATGTAGCTAAGTATGACAGATCATCTTATACCTTACTAGATGTACGAAATATAGATGAGTTTGAAAGAGGGTGTATTTCTGATGCTATTAATATCCCTCTCCCTCAATTGAGAGAAAGGATTAATGAATTAGACACAAATAAATCAATCATTATCTATTGTCAAAAAGGATTGAGAGGGTATGTAGCTCGATTAATCCTGAAGCACAAGGGATTTAATCATGTAGCGAGTATTGCTGGTGGTTATAAGCTTTGGGAAATGTTAAAATAATTCTTACTTTCTATCAAAATGAGGCTTTTATAATAAGAGCCTCATTTTTTTTTGGGTACAGGGTCATATCCACAAGTACCTCCTGGTCTGCATTTGGATAGTCTTTTAATCCCTAACCAAACCCCATGCAAAGCTCCCCATTCTTTTATTGCTTCTATGGTATATTGAGAGCAAGTAGGTACATGACGGCAACTAGGTGGCATCAATGGCGATATGCTCAATTGATAAAACCTAACCAAAAGGATAAATATAAACTTCATTATTTCATGTTTTTGATAAAACGAAGTTCTTCTTCTTTTTGTTCATAAATACGGTAAAAACAACTGCTTCTGGCTTCTCCTACTTTATTTTTGGTATGGCAAGCTCCTTCTCCTTTTTTCTTAACTAAAAACACAATTGCATCTTGGTCACAATCTACTCTTATTTCTTTGATGACTAAAAAATCTCCAGAGGTTTTTCCTTTTGTCCACAATTCTTCACGAGAGGTACTCCAAAAAGTAGCTAACCCTGTATTGATTGTTTCTTCAAAAGATTCTTGACTAGAGTAACCTAACATCAAAATTTCTTTACTTTCTATATCTTGAACAATCGTAGGTAACAACCCTCTTCTCTTCTCAAATTGTAATTGTAATGCTTTTGATTCTTCTAGAATATTTTTCATAAAGTAAAGATAAATAATATATCATAAAAAAAGCCCTGAAAGAATAAACTCTCAGGGCTTTTGTATTCAATAATGATTTTTAGCCATTCATAGATGCTAAAAACTCTGCATTGTCTTTAGTTCCCTTCATTCTTGATAGTAAGAACTCCATTGCTTCCTGTGGATTCATATCCGACATATGCTTACGCAATATCCAAATACGTTTCAATGCTTCTTTATCCATCAATAAGTCTTCTCTACGAGTACCAGAACCTGGTACATCAATAGATGGGTAAATACGTTTGTTAGATAATTTTCTATCTAACTGTAACTCCATATTACCTGTTCCTTTGAATTCTTCAAAGATAACTTCATCCATTTTAGAACCTGTATCTACCAATGCAGTAGCAATAATGGTTAATGAACCACCATTTTCTACATTACGAGCAGCACCAAAGAAACGCTTAGGCTTGTGCAAAGCATTAGCATCTACCCCACCAGAAAGAATTTTACCTGATGATGGTGCAACAGTATTATATGCTCTTGCTAAACGAGTAATTGAGTCTAATAAAATAACTACATCTTGCCCGCTTTCCACCAATCTCTTGGCTTTTTCAAGGACCATTGTAGCTACTTTGACGTGTCTATCAGCAGTTTCATCAAATGTAGAAGATAAGACCTCTCCATTTACACTTCTTGCCATATCTGTTACTTCCTCTGGACGCTCATCTATTAGCAATACCATTAGATAGCATTCTGGGTGATTAGTAGCTACCGCATGTGCGATTTCTTTCAACAATACAGTTTTACCTGTTTTAGGTTGTGCTACAATCATACCTCTTTGTCCCTTGCCTATTGGTGCAAATAAATCTAAAATACGTGTAGAATAACTGCTTGCACTTGTCGTAAGATTAAGTCGCTCTTGTGGAAATAATGGTGTTAAATGCTGAAAAGAAACTCTATCCTTAATTTCTTCTGTTGTTTTACCATTAATCGTATCTACTTTTAATAAAGCAAAATACTTCTCTCCCTCTTTAGGTGGTCTAATTTGTCCTATTACGGTATCTCCTGTTTTTAATCCAAATCTTTTTACTTGAGATGGAGACACATATACATCATCAGGACTAGATAAATAATTGTAATCTGCCGATCTTAAAAAACCATAACCGTCTTGCATCATTTCTAATACTCCACTAGCTTCTACCATCCCGTCAAATTCTTGTACTGGATAGCTGTTATTTGGTTTTGACTCTACTCTATTGGCACGAGGTGCTGGAGATCTTTTAGGCTCGCGCTCTACCGCTGGCTTATTAGATTCTTTTGGCTTTCTTGGTGCTCTTGGTGTCTTTTCTTCTGCAACCATTGTTTCTGTAGAGGTCGAAGATGGAGGAGTTGACTCCGTTACATTTTGGCGTCTCGCACGAGGACGTGTTTTGTCTACTGATTGTACTGCTACAACTGGTTTAGGTGTAGAGACTTCTTCTTTTACTGCTACAGGTATAGCTAATTCAGTTTTTTTTACTCTCTCAAAAAGTTCTGGCTGTACTGCCTGCTCTTCTAAAATTCTGTAAACAAGTTCTTGTTTAGATAAACGTTTTGTTTTTTTCAATTCCGCTCTATCAGCGATTTCTTTTAGTTCTGTTAGAAGGTTTAGCTCTAACTCATCTTTGCTATACATAAAAAATTATGTTTTAAATTAATATAATAAATAGTTTTGATTTTACCTCTCGGCTCTCAATAAGGAAACAAACTTCAAGCCACATTTTAGATTAAAATGCTTAGAGATTGTCGTTTTGACTCTGCAAGTATAAGCAAACTGAACGAGATAGCAAATATTGAACGTTTTTTTCTCTCTATTATGTAAAAAAACTGTTGAAAATCACGGTCATTTATTCAGAATCCTGTATTTTACCGTTCAAAATATTTTAAGATATGCTTCAAGTACAATTTATAAAAGAAAATAAAGAGAGAGTAATTAAAGGACTTTCTAAAAAACACATTAAAAATGCCAAGGAATTAGTAGAAACAGCTATCAGTCTTGACGAACAGCGTCGTGCTGTACAAACTGAATTAGATAACTCTCTTGCTGAATCCAATAAAATCTCAAAACAAATTGGTTTATTGATGAAAGAAGGTAAGCGCGATGAAGCAGAAACTGCCAAGCAACAAACATTCAAACTTAAAGAACAATCTAAAGAGCTTAGCCAAAAACAAAGCGAATTAGACAGTCAACTACTTCAAACATTATACAAAATCCCTAATGTGCCTAATAACAGCGTTCCAGAAGGAAAAAGTGAAAAAGACAATATAGTACTATCAGAACATGGTGAGATAAAAACATTAACAGAAGGCAACGCTCCTCACTGGGAATTAATCAAAGAATACGACATCATTGATTTTGATCTTGGCAACAAAATCACTGGAGCTGGATTTCCTGTATATAAAGGACAAGGAGCAAAGCTACAACGAGCGTTAATCAATTTCTTTTTGGATCAAGCAATAGACGCAGGTTATCAAGAAGTAACAACGCCTATACTTGTAAACGAAGCATCTGGATACGGTACAGGGCAACTTCCTGATAAAGATGGACAAATGTATTATGCCAGTGCGGACAACCTATACCTTATCCCTACTGCCGAAGTACCTATTACTAATATATATAGAGATGTAATACTACAAGAAAAAGAATTACCAATTAAACACGTAGGATACAGCCCTTGTTTTAGACGAGAAGCAGGCTCTTGGGGGGCCGATGTTCGTGGGCTTAATCGCTTACACCAATTTGACAAAGTAGAAATCATACAAATCACACATCCTGACAATTCTTACAGTACTTTAGAAAACATGAAAAGCCATGTAGCTATGCTACTAGACAAACTAGAGCTTCCATACCGATTGCTTAATCTTTGCGGTGGAGATATTAGTTTCACTGCTGCTGTTACATTTGACTTTGAAGTATATTCTGCTGCACAAGAACGGTGGCTAGAAGTAAGTTCTGTTAGTAATTTTGAAAACTACCAGGCCAATAGACTCAAGCTACGTTACAAGGATGAGAATAAAAAATCTCAACTATTACATACACTTAACGGAAGTGCTTTAGCTCTGCCTAGAATCTTAGCTGCGCTTCTCGAAAATAACCAAACAAAAGAAGGGATTAAAATACCTAAAGCTTTACAGTCTTATACTGGCTTTGATCTAATTACAAAATAATGTTAAAAAACGAGCAAATACAAAGCCTTAATCACATCGGGAAATGGCTCGTTATAAGCATTATCATTGCCTTGTTTGTAGGTGTTGCTGGTGCTTTATTCATTACAGGGCTACAGTTTGCTACCGACTATCGAAATGCTAACTTGTGGATTATCTGGCTACTACCTTTAGGTGGCTTATTTGTTGGCTTACTATATCACTATCTTGGAAAAACATCCGAAGGTGGAAACAACCTTATCATCGACCAGATTAACAAACCTACAAGAACAATACCTTGGGCAATGGGACCTTTGGTAGTGTTCGGAACAATTATCACTCACCTATTTGGTGGCTCAGCTGGGAGAGAAGGAACAGCTGTACAACTAGGTGCTTCTATTGCGGATCAATTCACCCATTTATTCCAATTAAAAAAAAGAGACAAAAAAATTATACTTATCTCAGGAGTAAGTGCTGGATTTGCTGCAGTATTTGGCACTCCTTTGGCAGCAGCGATATTTGCATTAGAAGTGTTCCGCATTGGTAGGACAAGATACGAAGCTATTTTTCCTGCTTTTTTAACAGGTATAATGAGTTATATAGTTACAAGTTACTGTTTGAAATATGTTGGGCTAGAGCACTCTCATTATCACATTCCTAATATACCTGAGCATATAGCGTTCATCCACGTTGGTATATGCATAGTTGCAGGCATTGTTTTTGGATTGGCGGCATTGGCTTTTAATAAAGGTACTAAATGGGTCAGTGATTTTTATAAAAAAATCATTTCCTATCCACCACTAAGACCAGTTGTAGGTGGACTATTAGTAGCCATGCTTATCATTTTTTCTGATGGGTATAAATTTGCGGGGCTAGGCATCCCTACCATTCAATCCGCTTTTGATATCCAAATGCCCGCTTACGATTTTATGGTTAAGCTTGTACTTACTTGCCTGACCTTAGGCGCAGGATATAAAGGAGGAGAAGTAACTCCTTTATTCTTTATTGGTGCAACTCTGGGTAATGCCTTAGCATACATCCTCCCACCAGAAATAATACCAATGGGCTTACTCGCAGGAATGGGGTTCGTAGCGGTATTTGCAGGAGCTGCTAATACTCCTATTGCTTGTATTGTAATGGGGGCTGAATTATTTGGGATGGAACCAGGTTTATATATCGCAATTGCCGTAATTGTTGCTTACCTAGTAAGTGGGCACAGTGGTATCTACAAGTCCCAAGAAATCGGCATTAGTAAAATCCCTCAATTACTTTTACATCAAAACAAGAAGTTGGGAGAGCTAAAGGATTAACGGAATTTTAAAAGATAAATTTTATTTAGATATTATATTTTTTTCTACCAAAATCGCACAAAAGGCAGTCAAAAATGCAATTAAACTATATAACTTGTATTCAAGTAGTAAATGCAACTTTTAGATTTAGTGGTCATCTATTTTATAAAACTAAAGGAGAGTACTCTCCTTTAGTTTTACTGGATTAGTTATTTTACCACTTCA
>Ga0256845_1002375_pt1 | contig 13689 bp, 7 predicted proteins | sample RiftiametaG_FD_189101 | JGI IMG/M metagenome (GOLD analysis project Ga0256845, IMG submission 189101) | Tube worm associated microbial communities from hydrothermal vent at the East Pacific Rise, Pacific Ocean - Riftia | ecosystem: Host-associated > Annelida > Integument > Unclassified ...
TTTAGCCTTACTTTCTTTTACATATTTTAATAAGCCAGATGTTGAACCAACATAATTTGCTGCTTTTAACAAATGTCTTTGCGATTCTGGATGTGCAATTATTTCTGCATCAGGGTTTTCTTCGTATAATTTTAATATCTTTTCTATCGAGAATGCTTCGTGTACCAAACAAGCACCATCCCAAAGTAACATATTTCTACCTGTTTTTCTAATAAGCCAATCGCCTAAATTTCTATCAGGAGCAAAAATAATGGGTTTCTCTTTCGGTATAGAATCTATTATTTTTTTTGCATTAGATGATGTACATACTATATCTGTTAAAGATTTTATTTCTGCCGATGTGTTTACATAAGAAACAACAATATGATCTGGGTGTTTTTCTACAAATTCTTTAAACTCATCATACGGTGCAGAATCTGCCAAAGAGCATCCCGCCTTTAAATCTGGTAAAAGAACTTTCTTTGAAGGGTTTAAAATTTTAGCAGTTTCTGCCATAAAATGCACGCCTGCAAACACAATTATATCTGCCTCTGTATCAGCCGCTTTTTGTGCCAATGCCAAACTATCGCCTACAAAATCAGCAATATCTTGTATTTCTGGTCTTTGATAATAATGTGCTAATATAATTGCATTTTTCTCCTTTCGTAATCTGTTTATTTCTTTTTCAAAATCAATAGCATCAGTATTAATATCTAAATACCCAACTGATTTTATTTTTTCCTTAGCTTTCGTAAGATTCATAGTTTTTTTATTTTTTCCTTTGTAAAAGTAATTATTTTAATTTTTGTAGTAGAAATAATTCTATATAAATTTTATGCATAGATTCAAATTAAGCCCTTTATATTTCTTCATTAGTATCCTAGTTATAACCTGTAACCATATTCGAAAGTCATGATTTCTTAAAAAACTATTTCTCTGTTAATTACAATCAGGGTTTTATTCTTATGTCTTTTATAGGACAACAGTGATATTTCTCTTTTTTATTTAAAGATAATCTTAAAGTTAGTACTTTTTACTAAACCTAATAGTACCATACACAACACTAAATACGTTTTTGTAACAATTAAGGTAATCTATATTTGTTCTTTATAATGATGTGTAATAATCGTTTTAAAATTACTTTTTACCAAATAAATGGGGAGTATGAACGTTTTTACCTTTTTTTTTGTTAAAAAAATAGGTATTTATACGGGATGTTTTTTTTTAGATTCAAGATAGTTTCACTGAAAGAGGTAAAATTTAAGACTTGGTTTTGGTTGTTTGTTATTCGTTGATGGTTAGTAGAGAAATGAGATTTCCACGTCGTTACTCCTCGCAATAACAACTCTTTACTGTTTTTTTTTAAAATAAAAAAAGCTCCAAGAGTATTACCTCTTGAAGCTTTTAGAAACTAAAACTTTTCTTTTTCAATCTTAATGAACTCTTTTTATTATTTTCAAATTCATAGAAATTTTATTTTTTTCTTAAAACCCTACTCCAGGATCTTCTGGAGAAGCCGCTTGTGCTTTTTGTGGGTTTAGCATCATATATGTACCTAATGCAGTTAATGCTGCATATTTACCGTAATTTCCTATTTTCTTTAAGGCATCCTTACGAGTAATGTCTGTATTATTATTAGCTGTATTTTTTATATCTTGAGTTTTCATACTGTTTATCTTTTCTCGTTAGTTATTGGATGATAATTTTCTTAGTTAAAGTACCTTGTGCTGTCTGTAGATTTACTAAATAAACGCCTGCTGATACTTTTGGTAAGCTAACATCTTTTACGCCTGTACTTTCAAAAGAAGTTTGTATCACCTGTTTGCCTAACAAGGTAAACATTTTTACAGTAGCTTTACCTGATTGTAAACCAATAATACGCAACGTTTCTTTGTTAGTTGAGTACATACTTACACCTTCTAAAGCAACAGTCTCTAATCCTAAAGCACTACTACTTGTTCTTAGATAAAATTGACCGACTCCATTACTGTCTACATCTAATATAATGGTATAATTTCCGTTATCATTTAACTTGGTAAATGTATTGTCTGTTCTATTCTCTAAGTAAATATCCATTCCTGATGGAATGTTTTGTGCGGCAATAGAAAAGGTGATTTCTGTTCCTGCAACGGCATTTACACCTACTGGAATCGTCATATTCTCATAATCTGCATCTGGTAACGATTGAATCCCTAATTTTCTACCTTGACTATCGCTTACCGTTTGGGTATAGACCATAAAATCATTATTAGCTCCTCCAAAAATTGAACTGTCATAGCCATTATCAAAACTGGTAGTTGTTCCGTTTATATAATAGATTTCTGTGTTTTTGGTTGCTGTACCATCTGTCATTGCTAAGTTGATTTCAAAACGATTGTTGGTCGTTCTATTAAATTCATCGTATGCTTGATGACTTTGCATTGCTTCTGTAAAAGAAAACGTACCACCTCCTATTTGTGCATTGACAAAGAACCCTTGTGCTGGGGCTATAAACCTTGAGGCAGTTCCTAAGTTTACTATTTTATAAGTAATTGATTCTTCATCCCAAAACCAAAGGGTGTTTTCTTGTAATTGAGCCGAATTGACGGTTAAAATGTTATTCGCTGCATCTGCATTGGTATTTGCAGGGATATAAGAAGGATACGGATTACCAATTAAATTAAGCTCATTAGCTGTACCATCTGTAATGGCAATGTCTACATCTGTATTTGGCATTGTTCCTTTAAACTCAACATCTCCAGCACTTGTTCTTTTCATAGAATACCCTTTACCTGCTATAAAATTGCCTGCACCTGCAATATCATTAGTACCAGCAGCGGTAGTATAATAATCCCAAGCGGTACCATTATTATCATAAGGTGCCACTCCATAATTTGTACCACTCGTTGCAATAGCATTGGTAGCTACATCTGTTACCGTAAATGTATTAATACTATGCCCACTAAAAGGATTAGATAACAAGTACCAATTGGCTGTAAACAAATGCCTTTTGTAAATAAGACTTCCATCCCCACTAAAAGTACTTTTTGAAATTAAGGACCCTCCAGGATTAATAGTCAATATTCCTGCACCAATAATAGTTAAAGAAGCTCCTGGGTCAACCGTAAGGTCTCCACCATCGTTTATAGTTAAAGTAGCAGCGCCACCAATAGTCAAATGACCTATAGCTATGTGCGTACCTGAAACTATTACTGGAAAAACAGTTGCACCATCATAAGAAGTAATATCTACTGCTTCTGTAGCAAGAGGTACAGATCCAGAATCCCAATTAGTTGCTGTATTCCAATCTGTATTTGTGGCTCCTGTCCATTGAGTAGCAAGAGGTGGTCCAAACTGAGCAAACGTTGTTATACTACCTAAAAATACTGTTAAGAACAGTAGTAGGTGTTTTTTTGTTTTGTAAAATAATTGTTTTTTCATAATACTTATGTTTTAGTTTATTTTACACAAGAGTAATTGAAAACCGTGTTTTTACAAAAAAAATGTGAAGTATGGGCACTTTTTTGGGAAGTATGACCTTTTTTGCCTTTTTTTTGTTAAAAAAACAGGTATTTATACGGGGTGTTTTTTTTAAGACTTAAGACTGTTGCGCTGAAAGATTGAAGATGCAAGACGTAAAATTTAAGATGTAAGACTAAAGACTTGGTTTTGGTTGTTTGTTATTCGTTGATGGTTGGTAGAGAAATGAGATTGCCACGTCGTTACTCCTCGAAATAACACACACAGTTTTGTCATTCAGACAGAACGACATAGGAGTGACGATGAATCTTAAATAGATTAACAAAAATAAGATTGCCACGTTGTTCCTCCTCGAAATGACGGAATATCATTACGAACGAAGTGAGTAATCTGTTTGTATACTACTGTGAGATACTTCGCTCTGTTCTAAATGACAAATTGCTTGTTTCCCTTACTAGCAAATCGTTAGGCTTAAATAAAAAAAGATAACAGATTTGCAATCTTATAAAAAAGAAATGCTCTTTTCTATATCTTCTTTATATTTCTTAGAAATAGGGATGTCTGTATTATTTATAGCAACAAAATCTTTACCTAGAGTTTCTATTTTAGTGCTATTAATAATATAACGCATATGCGATTGATAAAAAATATTAGGAGGTAGTAGTTTTAAAAACTCTGTTAATTTACCTCTTACTACATGCGTTTTATTTTCTAAGCGAATTTCTAAATAATTTCCTTCAGACTTTATAAAATAGATGTCTTTTATCTGCAACTTAACACGCATAAATTTATCTTTAATAAAAATAGTATTATGCAACGCAACTCCTGATTCTGATGAAATCGTTTCTTTATGATTGTCAAAAAAATTAGCAAAAGCAATAGATATTGTAGTTAGAAGTGTGGGTTCTTGGTAGGGTTTCATTAAATACCCATTTGGCTTTGTTGCTAAGACTTCTTTTACCGTTTGTTGGTCTCCGTAAGCTGTGAGGTACACAAACGGAATGTGTAACTGGGCTCGTATTTGTTGTGCCAACCAAATGCCATTTTTTTCTCCTGCTAAATTAATGTCTAACAAAACCAAATCTACTTCTGAGTTTTGTAAATCTTTCCAAGCTGTTTCTGCTTTTGCTGCAGAACCTGCTACTTGATACTCATTATTAAGTAGCATTCTTTCTAAAGATACTCTAGAAATTGCCATATCTTCTACTACATATATTTTTAATGCATTATCCATTTAATAGCTGTTTTGTTTTGAAAATTAAGGTGTATGAAAGTCCGTTATTACTTTCTATACTCAAATTTGCATCCATTTCTTCGGCAAACATTTTAACTAATTTTATTCCTAAAGAATTTACTGTTACTTTAGAGACATCTAACGCTAAACCAATACCGTTATCTTTATAAGTAAATTTATACGAATTATTGGCTTGATTTTCTAAAGTTAAATGTATTTCTGGTTTTTTTATATTTTTAAATGCATATTTTATTGAATTTGAAAACAGTTCGTTTACAATAAGTCCTAAAGGAGTTGCATGGTCTATTGATAGGGCTATATTATTAGTTGTAACACTGTATATGACATCTTGTTTTGATGATATTTGCATCATTTTATCGCACAATGTATCCAAATATTTTTTCATTCCTATAATTGATAAATCATCATCTTGATATAACATTTCATGAATTAAAGCAATAGAGTCTATGTGTTTTTGAGAATCTTTTACCATTTTATATATCTCTGGTTGTTGATGCTTATCTGCTTGTAAATACAATAGGCTAGAAATGACTTGTAAATTATTTTTAACTCTATGATGAATTTCTTTTAACAACATTGTTTTTTGAAACAAAACCTCTTCTATTTTTTCTTTTTGATATTTAGATTTTTTTAAAAAATAAAATAAAGACAAGATTGAAATTCCTAAAAAAGCCAACCCAACATATTGAAATTTAATTTCTGATTTGTTCTGTTTTATTTCCGCATCTTTTTTTTCTGTTTGGTACTTTCCTTCTATTTCTGCAACTTCTTTGTCTTTGGCTTTTTTTAATCGTTCAATTTCATATTTATAAGCTATCTTACAGTATTCCATCGCTTTTTTATACCGTTTAAACTCTCGGTAACTTATATACATAAAGTAAGAAATATCTCGTTGCTTTACAGTATATTTTAATTTTGAAGCTAATTCTAAAGCCTCCTTATGATAATTCTCATATTCCTCAAATTTTTGAAAAGCTTCTTTTGTTTTTCCTGCATTTTTTAAAATTTTCGCAGCATTTACAGTACTAATTCCTAAGGTAAATAACACATCGCAGGTTTCATACTCTAAATGATACTTTCTTGCTATTACTAATGCTTCTGTATATCTTTTTTTTGCGTATTTTTTGGCGTTTTTTTCTTTTGAAAAATCGTAGGTAAATGCCATTTCATTTAAAATAGAAAATTGCAATTTATAATCCTCTATTTCTTTGGCTAACTGCAAGCCTTTTTTACACCATTCAAGTATTTTTGGGGCTGTTTTTGCTGTTTTTTCTTCTAACGCTATTTTCCTACTATAATATCTTCCAATTGTTTTTTTACTAATAACATGTTTATCAATAATTTTTTTAGCTTCGTGTATGTACTCTTTTCCTTTTACATACTTATTATTAAATCGATACAATTCTGCTAAAGCTATTTTTGTCTCTACAAGACCTTCATGATTTTTAAGTTCCTTAAATATTTTTTCTGCTTTTAATATTTGTAGCAATGCTTTATCTTCATTTTCATTTATTTTATAAGCTTCACCAAAATGCAAGTAATAATTGGCAATTTCTATTGTGTTGCAATTGGTACACGCTGTAAAACCTTTTTCAAAATAATAAATAGCAGCATCGTTTTTAGATTGACTAAAAAAAACGGTTGCTTTTTTTAAAGCATCTAAATTTTGAGCAGTAATTGTTAAAGGAAATAATAGTACTACTAAAAACTTTTTAACCATAATTAAGGGTAAAACAGCACTGATAAAATTGTTGTCTATATTTTACGGTTAGCAATGTGATACTTTTTTTTAAATTTAGTACAAAAAATGTGAAGTATGGGCACTTTTTTGGGAAGTATAGTTTTTTTTAAAAAAAATTATAAAAAGTATTTTACTCCGTTTTTTTAGTGTTTAAAAAATAAAGAGAAGAACTTAAAAGTTATTGATTAGTTTTGCACTATGAAGAAAACTATTTTTTTATTTTTTTATTTGGTGTCTTTTTTTTCTTGGTCTCAAGAAAAAGCACCTATTGTTAATAGCAAAATAACGTACACTTCTAGAGAAGGATATCAGATTTCCATTCCTTTTAATGCTGTATATGATGGTTTTGGACGATTATGGATTGTTGGGGAGACTACAAGTACACCAAACTATGTGCTTGGACAACAAAACAAAATTATTATTCAAAAATTTAACGGAACTTCTTTTACTAAAATAAACCTTCCTCATAAAGAAAGAGAGTATATACACGCATCATTATTTAAATGTTACAATAAAAAACTTTACTTAGTTTGTAATACAAAAAAAACTACTTATTTCTTCTCTGTTAATAGTGCTACCTCAAAATTTACAGAAATTCAAAATTTTAATCTTTTAAACACAAAGTATCAACATATAAAATTATACAATGTTAAAAAGCACTTACGTCTTTTTGTTCTTAATAAAAATCAAATTATTCATCAACAATTAGATGGAAAATCTTTTTCTGTGATTGATAGCATTCCTATTCAAAACAATGACAAGTCTTTAAATCTTAAAAAAGTGATTACCCTAACTAATGGCGCTGTTATTTTAAATACAAATAAAAAAATTATTTTATTTACCCCAGAAGGAAAATATGATAAAACTTTTTATCATAAAAACATTAACAAGTCCAATTCCTCACTCAAAACCATTGCTTTACATTATAAGATAAATCAAACAGATTATATTATTTTTAAGCATTCAAACGATATTTACACCTATCGGCCTAAAAAGAAGCAATTTACAAAAGTTAAAGACTTGCAATTCCCTATAAACCCTTCTGAAACTGTTTATCACTATCAGAAAAACAACATATTGTACGTACTAAGCAAAAGGAAAAACGTGTACAAACTTCATTTTTTAACACTATCAGAAAACTCGTTATCAGAAGTCTCTTTACTTAGAACTTACACCAAACCCATCATTACTTTTAGAGATCCTTTTAAAGAAATCTTATTTGTAAGCAATAAAAAACTGACTCATTTTTTTTTAAAAGATAATAATAACATTGCTACATTTTTATCGCAATATTACATCACCTCTGTCAAAGAATTAGACTCCATTCATTTTCTTGTAAAAACAAAAGAAAACGGATGGCATAGTATTAATACCAAGAATTTTACACAAAAACCGTTTACACTAAACAAAGAGAACCTTTTTAATTCTACCGAAAAAAAAGCAAAAAAAATTATTACAAATTACAAGCAAAACTCACTACAAATTGATAGTAATTTAAAATCTATTTTTTCAAAAAAGGTTACTTCTGATGCCATTTTAACACAATATAATGGTACTCCTCAAAAAATATTGATTGGAACAAAATATGGTAAATTCTATCAATTTGACACTAAAAACAATACCTTAAAACTGCTATTTACCAATAAACTACAGGCTTCTATTGTAGGAATTCTTGTTGATGCAAATAAGAAAATTTGGCTAAACACGTATGATGGTATTTTTTCATACAATCCTACATCTCAAAAAACGACTCATTTTACTAAAAAAGATGGAATTCTAAATTTAAAAGGCAGCTTAAACAGTTCTTTTATAAGTTCAAAGGGTTCTTTTTTTATGGGTAGTAAAAAAGGTCTTAGTTATTTTAATCCTGCTACTTTAAAAAAAAACAAGTTACAACTTACACCTTCCTTTACTGCTATCGGCTTTTTTAATGCAAAAAAAGGAATTTGGGAAGAAAAAACAACACCTAAATACTTAAATAACGTAAAAAAAATTACTCTTCCTGCCGTTTACCAAAGATATCAAGTAAAATTTGGAATACTTGATCTGGTGAATAACACAGAGTTTCATTATAAATTTAAAGTGGTAGGAAAACATAGCGAAAATCCCAATTGGACTTCTTTAGGACGTAAAAAAGACATTTCTTTTGCCAATGTAGATCCTGGTGTTTACCATTTAAAAATTGCTGCTTTTTCTAACTCAGATCAAAAAATTGGAAAAACACTTTCTTTAACCATTGTTTCTAAAACTGTTTTTTATAAAACTTGGTGGTTTATGACACTTGTAAGTATCTTGTTTATTCTGTTATTAGGTTATTTTATTTATCAATTATACAAATATCAAAAATTAGATACCAAAAGAAAAATTGCTCAAAAAGAGGCTGAAATAAAAGATAATATGATGAGAGAAATTCATCATAGAATTAAAAATAATTTACAAGTAATTTCTGGTCTATTAAACTTGCAAGCTACTAACAGTAATAATAAAAAATTGAGCTCTAAACTACAAGATAGCCAAGGAAGAATTGAAGCTATTGCAGGAATACATAATATTTTATACAGTAACAATAATACCACAGCAACCACTGTAAACGATTTTTTTAGCAATATTATTTCTTATAATAAACAACTATTTCCTTTAAAAATAAATTTTAAAACTCAAATAGACAATGCGACTTTGCAGATGGAAAAAGCAAATCCATTAGCCTTAATTTTAAATGAATTAATTAGCAACTCTTACAAACATGCATTTACTAACACTAAAAAACCAGCTATTACTATTCAATTTTACACAAAGAACACAGGGTTTACTTTTTCTTATAAAGATAACGGCTTATATGAGAGAAAAAATCAAAAAAATTCATTAGGAATGCAAATTATTTCTTTAATGAGTGAAGAATTAGATGGGGTTTTAAAAATTCATAAAACAAGTAACTTTGCTCTAACTCTTTCATTTAGAGCTCAGGTTTAAATTTTAATTTTAAAAAAAATAAAAATAAATTTTTAAATATAATTTTTCTTGTTTTTTATTTGCAATAACTTTTAGAGTTAGTACTTTTGCCCAAACCTAACAATACCATGCACGATACTAAATACGTTTTTGTAACAGGAGGCGTAACTTCATCACTAGGAAAAGGAATTATTGGAGCTTCTTTAGCTAAATTACTACAAGAACGTGGCTACTCGGTAACCATCCAGAAATTAGACCCTTATATAAATATTGACCCAGGAACTTTAAATCCGTATGAACATGGCGAGTGTTATGTAACTGATGATGGCGCTGAAACTGATTTAGATTTAGGGCATTACGAGCGTTTTTTAAACATACCTACATCACAAGCAAATAATGTAACTACAGGTAGAATTTATCAATCTGTTATTCACAAAGAACGTAGGGGAGAGTTTTTAGGGAAAACGGTGCAGGTAATTCCGCATATTACTGATGAAATTAAACATCGAATACAATTGCTTGGTAAAACGGGCGATTACGATATTGTAATCACAGAAATTGGAGGAACCGTAGGAGATATAGAGTCACTACCTTATGTAGAAGCTGTACGACAATTACGATGGGATCTAGGTGAAGAAAACACTATTATTATTCACTTAACACTAGTTCCTTATTTAGCTGCAGCAGGAGAATTAAAGACCAAACCAACTCAACATTCCGTAAAAATGCTGATGCAAAGTGGTGTAAATCCTGATATTTTAGTATGTAGAACAGAGCATCACCTTACCGAAAGCATCAAAAGAAAATTAGCTTTATTTTGCAATGTAAAACAAGAATCTATCATAGAATCTATCGATGCAGAAACTATTTACGATGTTCCTAATTTAATGTTCGATGAGAAATTAGATGTCGTTGTATTGAATAAATTAAACCTTTCTTCGGATAAAAAGCCTGGTTTAAAAAAATGGAATGAGTTCTTAACCAAACATAAAAACCCAAAATCTACTGTAGAAATTGCCTTAATTGGTAAATATGTAGAATTACACGATTCATACAAATCAATTACCGAAGCGTTTATACATGCTGGCGCAACCAACGAAACCAAAGTAAAAGTACGTTGGATACATTCAGAAGAATTAACCACCAAAAATGTGGTTAAAAAATTACAAGGTGTTAATGGAATTCTAGTTGCTCCTGGTTTTGGAGACAGAGGGATTGAAGGGAAAATAAAAGCCGTTCAATATGCTAGAGAAAACAACATTCCTTACTTTGGTATTTGCCTCGGAATGCAGATGGCAGTGATTGAATACGCAAGAAATGTTTTAGGCTTAGCTAATGCCAACTCTACAGAAATGAAAATTGATACCGAGTATCCTGTTATCGATTTAATGGAAGAACAAAAAACAATAACCAATAAAGGTGGTACAATGCGCTTAGGTGCTTGGGATTGTAAATTAGACGAAAAGTCTAAAGTTTTTGAAGCGTATAAAAATGATTTAATCAGCGAACGCCATCGACACAGATACGAATTTAACAATAATTATTTAGAGCAAATTACAAACGCTGGTATGAAAACTACAGGTGTAAATCCAAAAACTGGCTTGGTAGAAATTATAGAACTCCCAAAGCATCCTTGGTTTGTAGGTGTGCAATATCATCCTGAATATAAAAGTACCGTGCTAAACCCACATCCATTATTTATTAGTTTTGTAAAAGCAGCTTTAAAACAATCTAAGAGTTAGTATAAAAAAAGCGAAAAGTGAAGTTGACTCCCTGTTGAGTATTCTTCAATTTTCGCTAAGAACTCTTTGCTAATTCACTTTTACACTATTTTTTTGGAATACATTTTGAACTATATACATCACTGGAATTAATTCATACAAAATCGTTAAAAACATCTCGATTTTACTACATTTGTCGCGTTTTTCTATCGAAAAAAAGAAAAATGACAGATTGACACAATAATTTATATCAATGGAAGAAAAGAAATTTGACAAAAATTCGTTTATAGGAATGCTTTTATTAGGCGCCATTATGCTTTGGTACTTATATACCAACAAACCTACAGAAGCCGAATTAAAAAAACAAACCACTACAGAGCAAGTTGTAGATTCTACAAAAACAACTACTCCTAAAAACACGATTACACAAAATCCTATTATTACTAATGACTCCTTAAAACAAGTCGCTTATCAGAACAAATTAGGGGCTTTTTCTCATAGTGCTATTATGGGAAAAGAAGGTGTTTCTGTATTAGAAAACAAAGTTTTAAAGCTTACTATTGATAATAAAGGGGGACAAATTATTGAAGCGCTAATTAAAAGTCATAAAACCTACGATTCTCTTCCGTTGTATATGATAAAAGATAAAAATGCTTCTTTTAACATCAATTTTGGGACAACCGATAATCGAATTTTAAATACTACGGATTTATTTTTCACTCCAAATCTTACCAAAAACGGAGATAATCAAGTGCTTTCTATGAAATTGAAAGTATCAGACTCAAAGTTTTTAGAATATCGCTATGAGATGAAACCAAACGGGTATATGGTTGGTTTTTCAATTAAATCTCAAGGGTTAAACAATGTAATTAATAGCGCTACTCCTATCAATTTAGATTGGTCTTTAAAAGGGTATCGTCATGAAAAAAGCATGAAAACCGAAAACATGTACACTACTTCTTATTATAAATTTGATGATGAAGTAGATTATTTATCAATCGGCGGCGGTAATGAAGTAGTAAACAAATTACATTGGACAGGTTTTAAACAACATTTTTTTAGTTCTATTTTAATTGCTGATAAACCGATGGATAATGTTACGCTTTCATCTACCGATTTAATGAAAAGCGATGATACCAATACTACTTTTACAAAAGAATTTGGTTTAAAAACACCTTTAGTTTTAACAAATGGCGAGTTAGATTATAACATGAGTTGGTATTATGGGCCTAATGATTATAAAATTCTTAAAAGCTATGAAAACAGTAATTTAGAAGAAATTGTAGATTTAGGATGGGGAATTTTTGGAGCCATCAACAGAGCTGTTTTTATCCCTATTTTCAATTTATTACAAGGCTGGATGTCTAACTATGGGTTAATCATTATTTTGTTAACCATTGTAGTAAGAATCATCATGTCTCCATTGGTATATAAATCGTATTTATCGAGTGCAAAAATGAAGGTAATTAGACCTGAATTAACCGCCTTGAACGAAAAATATCCTGGAAAAGAAAACGCTATGAAACGTCAACAAGAAACCATGGCTATACAACGAAAAGCTGGTGTTAGTATGATGTCTGGCTGTATACCTGCATTGTTACAAATGCCTATTTTCTTTGCATTATTTCGGTTTTTCCCATCAAACATAGATTTACGTCAAAAAGGATTTTTATGGGCAAATGATTTATCTTCTTATGATGCTGTTTTTCAATTACCATTTAAAATTCCTTTTTATGGAGACCATGTAAGTCTATTTCCAATTTTAGCTTCTGTAGCCATTTTCTTTTATATGAAAATGAACCAAAGTCAGCAAGCAAATATGCAAGCACCCACACAAGAAGGGATGCCAGATATGACAAAAATGATGAAGTATATGATTTACTTCTCACCTATTATGATGTTATTTTTCTTTAACAATTACGCCAGTAGTTTGAGTTTATACTATTTTGTATCAAACCTATTAACTATTATTATTATGTTAGTAATTAAAAACTATGTGATTGATGAAAAGAAAATTCATGCACAAATAGAAGAAAACAAAAAGCGTCCAGAGAAAAAGAAAAGCAAGTTTAGACAACGTTTAGATACAGCTATGAAACAAGCGCAAGAACAACAAAAACAAAAGAAATAATATTTTTCATTTTGACAATAACAAAAAAAGCCTCCAAAATCTAATTGATTTTGGAGGCTTTTTTTGTGACTGTCATTGCGAGGCACGAAGCAATCTTATTAGAGTAAAATGACTTCAGTCATACTCTTTCACAATGATAAATTACCCTTTATTAAAATAATTAGAAACTACATTTTTATGCGCATCATTTTGATACAATCGATAACTAAACCCTTTGTGTATTGAATACCCACCTGTTTCTCCTTGTTTATTTACTGCAATATAAGCAACTTGAAAATTTTTATAATTTGGGTTAGAAGTTACAATTCTATCAACAGCTTCTTCACAAGCTTTTTGTGGTGATTTTCCCTGACGCATCAACTCAACAATTAAAAAACTCCCTACGGTTTTTAATACCTCTTCTCCCATTCCTGTGGCAGTGGCACCACCAATTTTATTATCGATAAACAAGCCC
>Ga0256845_1002376_pt1 | contig 13687 bp, 11 predicted proteins | sample RiftiametaG_FD_189101 | JGI IMG/M metagenome (GOLD analysis project Ga0256845, IMG submission 189101) | Tube worm associated microbial communities from hydrothermal vent at the East Pacific Rise, Pacific Ocean - Riftia | ecosystem: Host-associated > Annelida > Integument > Unclassified ...
GCAGCAATGATCTTGCGCTGGGTACGACTTCCGGCTTTATCGGTACGATGAGTGGAGCAAGCGGTACAAGCGATGTGATCGGTACTTCCTGCCAGCCTGATTAATAAATATTGTGAGCAGGGATGCTTATTTGCCATAAGAAACTTGGCTCAATCCTCGTCTGAGCCATACTGATGCTTACGTATAGCAATATCTTCATCGCTTCGTTTTTGCTCATACTCAATCTGTTTGCCAAGATTTTCTATATATTTCTTGGCAAATTCCTTAACGCTAGTATTTTCATCTTCAAGCCAAGATTGTATTTCAACAATCTTTCTCTTATAGGCTTCTACAAATCCGTATTCCCCGCTCACTACACCGGTACTTTGAAGAATGACGCTTAATTCATTTGTAAGACTGCTATTCTCAGGTATGATTTTCACTAATTCCTTACACAGGTCAAGAATTACGTTCTCTCCATCGTAATTTCTGAGAATGGCCATTACAAAAAGGATATCTTTTTCATCTTCTGATTGGGTAACTTTCAGAAGTTTTTGTTGAAATTCTGATGGAAAATTTGGAAACATATTTTTCAATAGCTTCGCTCCACGGTAAATAAACATACCGTAATTACCGTCATAGTTTTTCTGAATTATTTCAACAGCTAGATCTGGATGTTTCGATAAAGGCTCCGATAATTTATGAAAGCTGAATGGAATAGCATCATATTTTTCTGGTTCTTCTTCGTCCTTTTCCTTTGAGAGGCGATCAACAAAAAACTGTATTACCATTTCTGCTGATTGATTTGCTATTTCGCATAATATTTCCTCTGCATGGTAATCAATTTCTTTTAGCCAGAACAAATTGTTTAGGATTGCTCTATGCTCCACAAGTTCCATGTCAGCAAGAATATCGCTGCGCTGTTTGCGAAACCAGAAACCAAAAATCCAATTGGTATTTGTGTGTGTGGTTAGTACTTCTAGTGCAGGCATAAAGAGCGTTTTAATTAGGTGTTTGTTATTTTCACTGTATTGTGCTGAAATAGAAGAAATAATTTGGTTTAATGTGTTCAATTCATTTGATGTCTTAGCTTTATCCAGTATTTTTGTTAGCAGCCCTTCATTTACTTCCGAAGAATATTCAAAGAATCGGGCGAGGCTGAATAAATATTTTCCTTCATCGCACCAGCGATCAATTAGAGCATATGCATCATTCTTATGTTCAGTTTTAGCAATTCCACAAAATAATGCTACGAGGAAATTCTCAAGCTGTTCTGAACTTTCAGATAGCAATCGGAGAGCTAAAATCGGTGAAGTCTCACCGAAATGTTCTAGAAACTTTCCAAAGTAAGGAAATGTTGCCATATCGTTTGATTTAATACCTGCATATTGAATGATACGGCCTTTCCATTCCTCATAGGTTACAGTATTGATATTTTCTGCTAATTTAAGGACTTCTTCTTCCCGGAATTTATTTTCCTGTTCGATATCATTACGATCATTTTCCCAATCATGGAAGATGCTTTCAAATCCAATTAGGAATCGAAATTTTTGGTATTCATCATGAGCATAAAGTTGGTCACGAATTTCTAAACAAATTTTGTGAATCCTATTATCAAGTTTGCCTTTGTGATATAGCATCCAGTAAGCATTATGTTCAATTTTTTGCATTATTGGCATATCTTCAGTTAAGGCAACTTTCTTCATGAATTCTGTCACAGTAATAGTGTTAACTACAACCATTGCCAAAACGTCATCTCCATATTCGCCCATATGAGGTGTGCGTGTTGCAGTATCCATAGCATTTAGCACAGACTTTTTTTGTTCAATATCTTCCGCTACTTCATAAAGTTTCTGAAGTTCTTCTAGGGTTTTTTTCCTGATTTCATTCATGCCTTCTTTTGCAGGTACGGTACCGGTTCGCCATGTTACCGTTTTATAGGTAGAGCTTGTTCCTGAGATAGTGGGAGAAAGTATTTTCTGACAGGCAGCTATAATACCGGAGAAGTATTTTTGCTTATTCTCCACGCTAAAAGATGAAATAAATTCCAGAACCTTTTCTTGTGGTTCCCATCCAAGACCAGCCCAATTTTTTCCGTCACCATAGAAAATATCAAGATTATATTCAGCAAGTTTTTCTATGCCAAATTTTGCTTGTTTGGAGATACCTTCATTCTCATGACAGGAATACTTAAAAAATATGTCTAGGATATCCGAAGATTGGTGATATCGAATTCGCTCCAGAGTCTCGATTGCTTTGATCATTAGTGTATGATTATTTTGATACTTGCTTAATTCTCTGGCAGGATAGTCGGGTGTTTCTTCATAGGTAAGCTCCAGTGTTTCCAGCCTGTTTAATAGATTGCGAATAGTATCAACTGCTTCTTTATAAACTCGGTAGGCAATAATCTGTAGTAGTTCGATTTGGTGAGAAATATCATCGCATCTAGTTTCATTTTGAAGCGAACTAGTGATGCTGTTACACTCTTTTTGTATTGCTTGCAGTGCTGCCGAGTCTGGCTCGGCTTTTTTCGCTAGATGAGTAAGTATACTTTTCTTTTGGCTGATATCCACTATGTTTGCTCCAACAAATCTATGATCTCTGGTGTAAGCCGTTCAGCCGCATCTTCACAAACTTCTTTATTTCCTACAACATAGTGACTTCCAGTATCTTTAATATATGGCTCTGAACTATCGGATAATATAACTGCGCAAGCCTCTGTTAATTTGTGGGTAAAACCTTTAGATACTACAGCGTTAATGAGAGAATCGTGTGATGGTGTATCGAGTGCGACAACAAATCCGAGCAGTCTGAGATATATTTCTCCAACTGTTTTACTATGAGTTTGAGAGAGTAATCCGTCCAACGAACTTAGTTGATCAAGTTCGATATTTCCCTCAGCTATTATAGAGGGTTTGATCGTTGGTTCTGGTGGGAACAAAATGTCTAGTACATCATTAGAAAACTTGAATGCTTGGTGACCATGAATTTCTAAAGCTTTAGAAAGGTTGGTATCTTTGCACAAACATAACATTGCATTGCCTGATTTGGTTTCATCAATTGCAGCTTCAAGAATCCATGCATCGGGTATGTGTGTACGTCGTTTCATTCTAACATTAGGATCGTCTTTATCAGAATCGCTTGAGACATTGAATGGAGGCTCCCAGTTAAAATATTTTTCTAAGACCTCTTCGTTGTGATGTTTTTGTATATCAAGCTGATTAATACCATTGCGAAGTAGTGTGGCTATAACGCGATCAGCAGCAAATTCAATCTCCTCCGTTTGGGGAAAAATGCTTTCTTCCCATGTAAATGGCAGGGCTAGCTCCTTGGCAATATTATTTCCTTGCCACTCTTTCTGAAGATCGCTAATTCGAGCGTTTACCTTGGAAATTTTTGATATTAAGTCATCTCTCATTTTTCCTCGATATTCTCGTAGGGAAATTTCTGAGATATGTATGTCTAATCGTGGTGAAGTATCTAAATTTTCCACGCATCTCTTCGCGTGTTCCAATAATCTATTCCAATCTGCTTTTTCAGCCGCAGGCATATAGGTCAGATACGAAGTATCTACAAAAACGATAAATTTTTTCTCGTTTTCATCCATTATATGATTGATAACCTATATCGAGCTAGTTTCTATTAAAGGTCATGATCGACCTTTCTAACATAATCCAATATAGATAAGGGTTATCCGTGTAATAATCAAGCTGGATCAGCCAATTAATGGAAAGATTTAAGGTTCTGCTCGTTGGCGAACAACCTAAACCCAATCCGCGCGGGTTCGATTCCCAAACAGCATTGAATTGAAGATGGAATTCATTGTACAATAGCGTTCTCGGTGTTGCACCGATACCATCTCACTGTCATTGCGACTATGCTACGACTGAGGTTCTATAAGTTACTGAATCTACAAGCTATTTCGATTCCGGCCCCGGGCACCAGATCTTTGTCAGATAAATTAACCTAGAAAAATCAGAGAACGTGAGATGACGGCTATTTTGCCTTATAACTATAGTGCGATTCAATTTTCTCTTTGGTCAAAATGCCATAAATTTTATCTTCGGTTGCTGTGGTGGTTCTAAAAATATAGATTGCAGCAACCTTTTCTCGCTCCATCGTATCCAGCGCTTCCTCTAGATTAGCCTGTAAATAGACAGACGCCACATCTTGTCGATCGGCGGGGATAGCTAACAGATCAATTTCTTTTTCGATTGGTCGGGCCACTCCGTCGTTCTCTTCAGCATCTTTAATCGTCTGGTGCTCTTTTAGCTCCAAAACAAAACGAGCAAGGTCGTTAGCAGCCAAAAGGGATATTGGTACCAAGTCTTGCCGAACTAAGATCCATTTTGGCACGGTCTCTAATAGTTTCTCGGCCTCTTGAAAGCTAATAAATTTCTCCTGAACGGACAATTTTCTTTCCATCAAACCTGCTACGCCGACACTACGCAAAAATTGCGACAGCGGATTGATCCGCAAATCTAAACCTTTGGCGCGTAGTTGAGAATGGAAAATGGACGTTTGTTTAAATACCTGAGAAACGACTAAATTGCTGATCACCACGGCGATCATTCCGGGTAATAGAACATTGGGATTGTTCGTCAGCTCCAATAATGTCATCAGTGCGGTTAAAGGAGCTTGAAGGATTGCACTCATCATGCTTGCCATACCGACCATTGAATAGAACGCATATTCAGAGGCGTATTCGGGCAGTATTATTGCGCCAATTGAACCGATAATTCCACCCACCATCGCACCAATAAACATGCTGGGACCGATGGCTCCCCCGGGCAGTGAAAGTCCGGAACAGAGAATGGTGGCTAAAAGTTTGCCCACAAAGGCGACGGTTAATATTTGTAAGGTTAAATTGCCATGCAGCGCTGAATTGACCGTATCATAGCCGATCCCCATAATTTGGGGAGCTGCTAGCGCTAAAATTCCGACACCCGTTCCTGCTACGCTACACTTGAGCCAAGTGGACCAATGGCTGGATTTAGCGCTGACAATGGCGGTGCCCTTTATAAACAGGCTAGCAATCGTGCCAATCACCAGACCGAGTAGTATAAAATTAGGAATTTCCCAAAGAGACTGGAGATCAAGAGAGGGGACAATAAAGGCAATATTGTTACCAAAAACAATGCGAGATAATATTGCGGCGGATACTGAGGATAAAATTAACGGAATAAAACTGCTTACGGTATATTCCATCATGACGACTTCCATAGCAAAAATAACTCCGGCGAGCGGGGTATTAAAGCTGGCAGATATGGCTGCGGCTGTACCACAACCCACCAAGATACGAATGCTGTTATTGGGCAGTTTCATTCGCTGGCCGAGCCAACTACCCGACGCCGAACCTAAATGAATACCGGGGCCTTCCTTACCTACCGATTGTCCAGTGGCGATGGTTAATCCACCAATCAGAAATTGGACCAGTGCATTGCGCCAATTGAGATAACCTTGGTGAAAGGTCATTCTTTCGAGAACATGACCAACGCCGACTTGACGGTAATGTTTGCCGACTTTATGTAGAATAAAGCCCACCAGAATACCGCCCAAAGTCGGTAATATTAACCTGAACCACCAAGGAGCCGACTCGAAATCGCCAGTTGAATCACTGGTATGCCAGAGGATAAATCCACTTTCAATAAATAGACGGAATAACACGATCACACCGCCTGCCAAGATGCCGCTGATAAATCCTAAAGCAGCAAGAACGGGCAGTGCATCTAAGCTGCCAAGCCGGATTCTTATGGACTCGAAGAACGACATCGTTTGGTATTAAGGGTGCTTTTGGTTGTTAATTAGCTAAATCACTTTAAGAATAGGATATAACCTATTGATAAAAAAGACAAAGACTTTAGTAAAATATAAAGTAATATTTTGGTTTAGCGGCTGTAAAGATCAATGTTTTTTTCCACATTAATGAGTAATTCAAGCATGTTTTCATACAAGCAGTAGGGATATCGTCGCTCGCCATTCATACTATCGCCAAATCTGGTTTTTTCATCTTTGCAGAGTTTTGTATTCGACTGGATTTTATGATGAATATTTTTTAGTATTTTTTGTTTCTTCACGTTAGCAAAGTTTCGCATCTGATGTTCGCTCTTGCTTAATAAGGTCTTCTTGAGTCGTTCATTGTTTAATCGCATGCACTCTGAGTAAATATGGCTTTGTTGAGCTTGGCCGCAAAGATTGGCATTATCCATTGCCTGATTGACTTCATTTGATAAGAATGCGCGACTTGGAGTCGATACTATTAAGGCGATAAAAAATAAGCAAAGGGTTAAAATAGCTCTAATTGAATAAAGAGACATCGTATTCCTATTGTTGAATGTTTACTGAATGGTTTCAGTATAGCGGAATAAGTTGGTACTATGCGGCTTGATTTATATGGTCTGTCACTGCTCTGGCGGTTTTTTTGAGCTAAACTACATTCAGTGAAGACAACATTCCAACATAAACTGACAGAATAATAACTGAAATAAAAGGTATAATGAGTCATTCTAATCTAATTATTAAACCGCAAAAATCTCGGCTTTGGTATATTACTGTAGGATTTTTGTTATTGTTCCTATTGGTAACTATATATGTAGCAGGACGGTATTTGTCTCTGGCTGATTTGGCATCTACCAAAGAGGAGTTGGTAATATCACAAATGCATCTGGCTGAAACTCAAAATGCGCTCGATAGAGCTTCTGAGAGCTTGGTGATGCAAAAACAATCTTCACAGGTCGATAATCAGTCCAATCAGGAGCTGGTTAATAGCGTTAAGAATATGCAACAGACTCAGAATGACCTGGAAGAGGAACTAAAATTTTATCGTAAAATAATGGCTCCAGAGCGCGATCGGGAAGGTTTAGCGATAGATGCTATGAAGATATCCCAAGCCGATCGGAGCGATGAATTTCACTTTAGATTGACCCTGATCCAGGCGGGTAAGCAGTCACAATTCTTAAAAGGCGATATAGTTTTGAGACTTTCTGGACTTTTGAATGGTAAAAACACAGAATATGATTTTCGTGAACTAGGTACTTTTAAAGTGAAACATTTTCAGTTTCAATTCAAGTATTTCCAGAACATACAAGGATTTATCCATTTACCTTCAGGATTTGAAGCAAAAAAACTGACTGTAGCAGCAAAAACCAAGGGACGACGGAAAAATCAAAAGGTAGAAAAACAGATGGTCTGGCAACCTGAGGAGAGCCAAAATTATGTTCGGCAATAGAAATAAAGGACCCAAAAAAAATAGTTCACCCAAAGCAAAAGCTGGAGCCGCAGACACGCTTATTTGCAAACAAACTAAAATTACCGGCAGCATTAACTTTACTGGTGTGCTTTATGTGGATGGTCATATAATTGGTGATATTTCAGCTGAGGAAGTCGAGAATTCACTACTAACCATTGGAACCAATGGTTATGTTGAAGGGCAAATCAATGTGCCCCATATCATGATACTTGGCCGCGTCAAAGGGGATGTCCATGCGTTAGAGCATGTTGAATTGATGTCTGATTCTAGGGTAGAAGGTAATGTTTATTATAAACTGATCGAAATGGCGATGGGAGCAGAAGTCAATGGACAGATGTTACATACTGTGGAAAAACAGAAGTTATTGGGTCATCATCTGACTGACACTAAAACGAACGATAATAAAAAGAAAGATAACACTTCAACATTAGACAATGATAAAATGCTTAAAGATTAAGTATTTTAAGATTTAACAGAGAATCCACATGTCAGAGAACTCCAATAGCGGTTCAGGAGTTGCCAAGGCTAGCCCGATTATTTTTACCCAAGCGGCTAGCGCCAAAGCAAAAGAACTGATCACCGAAGAAGAAAATCCCGATTTAAAATTACGCGCCTATGTTACGGGCGGTGGTTGTTCGGGATTTCAGTATGGTTTTGCTTTTGAAGAAGCACAAAACGAAGATGATATGGTGATTGAAAAAGATGGTGTTTGTTTATTGGTGGATGCCTTAAGTTTTCAATATTTAGTCGGATCAAAAGTGGACTATAAAGAAGACTTAGACGGCTCTCGGTTTGTGGTAGAAAATCCTAATGCGACTACCACTTGTGGATGCGGGTCTTCTTTTTCAATTTAAGGATAACAAAAGATAAAAAATATTTACCACGGAGAAACGGAGGAAAAAACAATATTAATAATTTTTTTCCGAAACTCCGTGCCTTCGTGATGAAATTGTATTTAAGACTTTTTCAGTCTAATTATGAATGAATCAACGCCATCTGTTGAAAAACACTTAACGGTTTGCAAAAGCGAGCAAACTATCCTTGATTGTTTATCTGAGAACTGCCCACAAATTTCTAGGCAAAAACTCAAACTCGCGATGAAATATGGTGCCGTTTGGTTAACCCCAAAAGCTCAAAATAACCAATCTAGGAATACCATCCGAATTCGGCGCGCAAAAAAACTCCTGCAAAAGGGCGATCAGGTACACCTTTATTATAACGAAGCGATTTTATTCTCTGAATTTAAGCCAGCCAGACTAGTTTCAGATGAAGGCGAATATAGCATTTGGGATAAACCTTGCGGAATGTTTTCACAAGGGACTAAATGGGGGGATCATACTGCCATTACTCGCTGGGTTGAGCTATTTGGATTATCACAAAATGACCTATTAGAACGATCTTGTTTTTTGGTGCATCGATTGGATAGAGCGACCAGTGGTCTAATCATCGTTGCCCACAGTAAAAAAGCAGCACAATTATTAAGTGAGCTATTTGAAAATAGAAAGATCGATAAACAATATAGTGTGCGGGTAAAAGGTCAATACCCTTCAGCGACCACCATGCAGCGTCTGACAAGAGATATTGATGGCAAGTCGGCAGCGACCATTGTGATATCTTCAGAATACCTGGTCGATAAAAATCAAACGTCACTTATTTTAAAAATAGATACAGGGCGAAAACATCAGATCAGAAAACACCTAAGCGAAGTGGGGTATGCCATTATAGGTGATCGGTTATATGGCGAATACATCATTAATGGTGAAGGGCGATCGGACTTAATGTTGAAATCTTGTTATTTGGCATTTGAATGTCCTATTACTCAAAATCAAATGTGTTATCAATTATCGGTTTTGTGATTTGGATCAGCTTCAAGTTTATTCTCCGTATCGAGTTTATTTGATTTTTATATTCGCTCCAATATTGAGTTTCGAGTACGTCTGATAGGGTATATAAAAAATTAAGACTGGATTCGAAATTCCGCCACTCGTTTTAACCTGATTAATTTAAGGCAAATAAATGCATCCGAGTATTTTTTCTCTTGATGCGCCGGTAACAGAAGGTAGGTTACCCGGTAGTTGATCTAAGCGCTGTTTTGCCAACCAAGCGAAAGTCATGGCCTCAAGATAATCTCCATCAATACCGATATCGTTGCTAGTTTGGACCGGTTGTTTGAGCTCTTTGGACAATTGTTCTAACAAGAATCGATTGTGCATACCTCCGCCACACGCGTAGATATTGTAATTATTAATGGGTATATTTTTGATCGAATTGGCAATGGTTTTAACGGTCAATTCGAGTAAAGTTCGTTGAACGTCCACAACCGCTATTGGAGCTTGAATTTTGTTGACTTGTTTTGTTAGCCAATCCAGACTGAAATATTCTCGACCGGTGCTTTTGGGTGGAGATCGTTGAAAAAAAGGATCTTTTAATAATTTATTTAACAGTTCCCGATGGACCTGGCCCTGTTGGGCAAATTGTGAATCACGGTCAAATTCATCTTTTGCGTCAGGCCGGTGGATTAAATACCAAGCATCCAACAACGTACTGGCGGTGCCTGTATCAAATCCGATCACCGGCTGCGATATGTCCTGTGGTAAATAGGTGATATTGGCAATACCGCCGAGATTGAGGATGATTCTATTTTCTAAAGCACTGCGTAAAATGGCATTATGAAATGCTGGTGCTAATGGTGCGCCCTGTCCTCCCACTGCAATATCTGATCGTCTAAAGTCGGCCACTGTTTGTATCCCTGTTTTTTCCGCAATTACATTGGCATCGCCAATTTGTATGGTAAAAGGGGATTGGTTGTTGGGTCTATGACGAATGGTTTGGCCGTGGTTTCCGATCGCAATAACTTTGTCAGCTTCTACTTGATGGATATCAATTAGCTGATTGACCGCATCAGCAAAATAGTGCCCCATGATCACATCTAGCTCGGCCAGTAGCTCGATTCTATTGGTTGAACGTATTTCAAACTGACTAACCGGACTGGATATTTCGACCAGTTTTTGTTTGATTCTGGCATCGATGGGGTGATTGTAAGTCTGTAAAAGTTCACAGTCATCTTCTTTAAATTCAACTAAAGCAACATCAATTCCATCAATACTGGTGCCAGACATCAGGCCAATATAAAGCGCTGCAGGTTTACTCATTATTTAGCGACTTGTGCAGTGGATTGAATATGTTTGCGGGTTTCTAATTGGGTGATTAAATTTTCACTTGCGATTAAAAAATTGGTTATTTCTGATTTGGATATCGGCTCCGCTTTGGGTAGTTTTACCGTTCTTGGATTTCGATGTACACCGTTCACCACAAATTCGTAATGTAAATGGGGTGCTTCAGACATGCCAGTGGTTCCCACATAACCAATGACTTGCCCTTGTTTGACGCGTTTTCCTCGACTGACTGCTCGCCTAGACATATGCAGATATTTGGTTATGATGCCTTGACCGTGCTGAATAAAAACGTATTTTCCGTTGTACCTATTATAGCCGGATTGAGTTACTTTTCCGTCTCCCGCCGCTCGGATCGGTGTGCCTCTTTTTGCCCGATAGTCGATACCTCGGTGGGCTTTCCAGCGCTTTTGAATGGGATGAAAACGGCGCAACTTGAATCCCGAACTGATATAGGAAAACTTAATAGGTGCACGTAAAAAGGCTTTGCGCATGCTTAACCCATCAGGTGTGTAGTAGCTAGAATGACCTTTAGAATCTTGATACAAAACGGCTTTGTAGCTATCTCCCTGATTGACAAATTCTGCGGCGATGATATCGCCATTACCTATTTTTTCACCACCGAGAAATTTTTCCTGATAAAGTACTGAAAAGGCGTCGCCAGAACGAATATCCAGTATAAAGTCGATATCCCAATCAAAAATATTGGCCAAATTAATTAATAGAGTATCGCTAAGCCCAGCTCTCTTGCCAGACATAAATAAAGAATCGGTAATAATGCCGCTGATGTAGGCAGTACGAATTTCGATGGTTTTGTTAACAATTCGACTCTTAAAAAGAATGTTCGATTGACTATTCGTGTCTTCTGCCTGTTTCATTGACTGAGGGTTGGTCTCAATATAGAGCGTATTTTGTATATCCATCACATATTTTAAAGCGGTGAGTTGTTTATTTTTATCGAGTTGATAATGAATAACTTCACCGGGGCGTAAATTCTTTAGTTTCTTAGTATTGTCATCAAGGGTGATAACTTTATGAACCATTTGTGGTGATAAGCCCATTCGTTTGAATATTAATGAGAGGTTGTCACCTTTTTGAACCGATTCTGCAAGCCAGTTATCGGGACTATCTTGCAGTTTAATTCGGCTATTTTGATCAACCATTGTTTCTAACTGTAAAGGGATCTCAATGGGGTCGGTGTAATTGCCTTGAGTCTTGCTTATAGAAAATTCACTGCTTGGCGTCAATTCCGTTGCCTGGATAGTAATTTCGCCACTTTCATATTCTGCGGCGTCTTTGACAGGAATTTCTGTTTGAGGTGCACTGTCTTGTGATAACAGATAAGCAAGCATACTAATTAGCACTGCCATCGACAAAATCATGTAAGGATGGGTCGCCCAAGTAGGAATATAATCAAAAACGGCTTTGTTAAAGATTCTTTTGTTATTTTGGGGCTTGTAATCGTGTTTAATCATACAACTTTTATTCAGTTCCGTATAAAATGCGCGTTGAATTCCCAGCTTGATTAAATTAGAAAATTTGGGAATAGAATATACTGCGATGCATAAAGGGCAATTTTAGCCTGTTTTTAGACATCAAGAAAGTCAAAGAATTCAAACATAAAAGATTGGTTAAGATATGGCACATCAGGGTTTACTACAAGATCTAGGTTGGCGAGGCATGATTCAGCAAATGACCGCTGAAGAAGATTTCAAAGCACATCTGGCTGAAGGCATGAAAATCGTTTACTGCGGTTTTGATCCAACCGCAGATAGTTTGCATATTGGCAGTCTGGTACCTCTGTTGGCATTAAAACGCTTTCAACAGTATGGTCATAAGCCGATAGCGTTAGTGGGCGGCTCTACCGGCCTAATTGGTGATCCATCTTTTAAAGCGAGTGAGCGCCAACTTAACTCCGAAAAGATCGTAGGTCAATGGGTGGAAAGTCTAAAAAAGCAGGTTAGCCAATTTATTGATTTTGACTGTGGTGATAATTCAGCAGTGGTCGCTAACAACCTAGATTGGACTAAAGGCGTTGATATGCTTTCTTTCTTACGAGATGTCGGCAAGCATTTCTCTATTAATCAAATGATCCAGAAAGAGTCGGTTAAACAACGAATTGATCGGGATGGCGAAGGAATTTCATTCACCGAATTTACCTATATGATTTTGCAATCATATGATTTTGCTGAGCTCAACAAGCGATTTGATTGTACGGTTCAAATTGGTGGAAGCGATCAATGGGGTAATATTACCAGTGGTATCGATTTAACAAGACGAATGAATCGCCAGCAAGTTTTTGGTATGACACTACCACTAGTGACTAAATCAGATGGCAGTAAATTTGGTAAAACCGAATCGGGCACTATCTGGCTGGATAGTCAAAAAACCAGCCAATATGCTTTTTACCAATTCTGGATTAATACTGCGGATACGGATGTGTATAAATTCCTTAGGTATTTCACTTTTTTAAGTGAGGAAGAGGTTAACGCAATAGAAGCCAAAGACAAAGAGGCGCAGGGTCGTCCAGAAGCTCAGGAGGTTTTAGCAACGGAAGTAACAAAATTAGTTCATGGAAAAGCAGGGTTTGAAGCCGCTAAACGTATAACTGAGGCAATGTTTAGTGGCAGCTTAACTGATTTATCAGAAAGTGACCTAGCTCAATTAGCACAAGATGGATTGCCTTCGAGCCAATTACCAGATGACTTTGCCGATAAACCCTTAACCACACTTTTAACCGAATGCGGTATGGTGAAAGTGGGGCGTGAGGTGAAAGATGCGTTAGGACGCAATGCTGTTTGGGTTAACGGTGCGGCTAAAGGAAACGATGATAATCTGATGTCAGATGAAACCTTTTCTTCGACTAACGCATTATATGGCCGTTTTTTTCTGGTCAAGCTAGGTAAAAAGAAAAATCATTTGTTTACCATTTCTTAACAAGTTCAAAGGAATGACCGCTTTTCACCGGGAGCGTCCACACAACAGTCCTGATCCTAACGGGTGTATATGTCTTTCTGCCTTACATCCACAATAACTAATTAACATTTGCTGTTTAGATTATTTTTAGTTAGCGATCCAATCTTGATGAAAATAAATATTGATGAAAAATATATCTAATTTGGGATGGCTTTTTCGGATATGCTCAATCAATAACCAGCTTTGAAAGTTAATTTCCAATAAAGGGAAATATTACTTGCTAAGCCATCGAAAGAATCTATAATGCGGCGCTGGTTGAGAGGGATCTTGAGAGGTCTGAAGGAAGGTTTGTCTTGTCTTTAAAAAGAAT
>Ga0256845_1002377_pt1 | contig 13684 bp, 9 predicted proteins | sample RiftiametaG_FD_189101 | JGI IMG/M metagenome (GOLD analysis project Ga0256845, IMG submission 189101) | Tube worm associated microbial communities from hydrothermal vent at the East Pacific Rise, Pacific Ocean - Riftia | ecosystem: Host-associated > Annelida > Integument > Unclassified ...
TACCAATAATTTCTTTTTGTATGGTAAAATAATCTCAATATCATTATCTGTTAATATTGTTTCTTTACTATATTCTAATAGTCCGTTGTTAACATATTTAAAAAGACCTTTCCCTTTTTTATAAACAAAAATATCTTTATTTATTTTATATAGTTTATACCCTGCATTGTTTGTATCTATTAAATAAACAGTGTTGTTATTCCAAAAAAACAAACTATTCTTATTTGTAAAAACAACATCGTTTTCTACAGCTTGCACATAGTTTATTTGTCCAATTGATTGATATTCTTTAGGAAATTTATCAATTAAAGAATAAAAATATAGTGTTCCGTTATTATGTTTTTTAAAAACTCCAAAATTATTGTATCCACCAGCATATATGTCGCCTTTTTTAGTTTTTGATAGATTTGGACCACCAGGCATATCAATAAATTTCCACGATTTTCCATCAAAAATTAATATTCCATTCAAATTACCTGTATAAACCACCCCTTTATCATCAGTAATAATTGAAAAATTTTGTCCTTCGTAGCCATAAACATTAGGTGGGTAATTAACAATTTTAGGTATTCCCTTCTCTTGCTTTTGCCCAAAGGCACTAGCTATTGTTATAAAAAAAAAGGATAATATTATAAGAATTTTTGGCATCAATATAGTTTACAAAAGATATTTTTTTTCAAATGCAATATACAAGATAAAGCTTAATTCAGCAAGAGAATAAATGTTAATTAGATTTTTAATAAATATTTAAAACTTTATTTTAGAGATTCAATAATCATATTTGTTGTTGAAAACTAAAATAGTAGACTATAAGAACTACAAATAAAATTTGTTATACATAAAAACAAGACCTTAGATATTAGACTTTAGACCAAGAGAAAAATCTTCAGACTCATAATTACCAGATGATAATAAATTAAATTATTGTGAAAATCGGTCAAGCTTATTTAGGGATTAACATTTATCTAAGGTCTAACGTCTTATATCTTTCTTCATTTTAAGAAGCTAAAAATGAAATACAAAAAAGTGCATTGTTTTAACTATATTTGTAACCAATAAAATTTTAATGATATGCAGCAATATTTAGATTTACTTGATAGGGTTATAAAAACGGGGATAGCAAAGGGAGATAGAACAGGAACGGGTACAATATCTGTATTCGGACATCAAATGCGTTTCGATTTGCAAGATGGATTTCCTTTGCTTACAACTAAAAAATTACATTTAAAATCTATTATACACGAATTGCTTTGGTTTTTAAATGGAGAAACTAATGTAAAGTATTTACAAGATAATGGCGTGCGAATATGGAACGAATGGGCTAGGGAAGATGGCGAACTAGGTCCAATTTATGGATATCAATGGCGTTCGTGGCCTACGTCAAACGGAAAACATATAGACCAAATTTCGCAAGTAGTAGATTCTATTAAAAATAATCCTAACTCTCGCCGACATATTGTTAGTGCATGGAATGTTGGTGAAATAGAAAACATGGCCTTGCCTCCTTGTCATATTTTGTTTCAGTTTTATGTTGCCGATGGTAAATTATCGTGCCAACTATATCAGCGTAGTGCCGATGTGTTTTTAGGTGTACCTTTTAATATTGCTTCGTATGCAATTCTACTACAAATGATGGCACAAGCAACAGGTTTAAAGCCTGGTGAATTTGTTCATACTCTTGGCGATGCTCATATCTACAATAATCATATAGAGCAAGTTAAACTGCAACTTACTAGAGAACCAAAACCATTAGCTCAAATGATAATAAATCCTGATATTAAAAATATTTTTGATTTTAAATTTGAAGATTTTTCTTTAGAAAATTACGATGCTCACCCTCATATTAAAGGTGCTATATCGATATAAATATAATATAGAAGTGCTTTACGAACTACTAAATAAATATTTAGGGTCTGTTGTTAAAGGGTTAATCTTTAATTTCGTTAATCATTCGTCAAATTGCTAAAACTTATATTCCCTTATATGTCTTATATGGTTTAGTTTAAATTGTTAAAGTGTTCTATTGTTAAACCGTTAATCTTTAATTTCGTTCGTCATTTGTCATTCGTCAAATTGCTAAAACTTATATGCCCTTATATGTCTTATGTGGTTTAGTTTAAATTGTTAATCTTTGTTGCTCAAAATCCAAATCCTCAATACCTTAGTATTCTGCGGTTTAAATTCCTTACACGCCCCCGAAATAAATCGGGACAGGCTTTGAACTCGAACTTTATAGTTCAATCTCTTAACTTTATAGACAGATACTCTAAACCCTTAGCCCAACTATTAGAACATCATCTACTTGTTCGTTTTCACCTTTCCATTTTTTAAAGAAAACATTTATATGTTCTTTTTGAATTGTAACAGGCAATGTATTTGTTGTAATCAATAATTCTTTAAATTTTTTACGTTTAATTTTTTTATTATTTAGTCCTCCAAACTGATCTGCAAAACCATCAGAAAATAGATATATCATGTCATTTTCTTCAATATCAAATGTATGATTTGTAAATTTCTTTTCAATCTCGAATAATCCTATAGGCATTCTATCACCACTTATATTTATTAATTCGTTTTTGCGTACAACAACAAATGGATTATATGCTCCGGCAAATTCAATTAATTTATTCTCTTTATCATATATTATTAACGACATATCCATTCCGTCTTTCGACTTATCTTCGCCATTAGAATGTGATAATGCAGTAACAACTCCTATTTTTAAATAATCTAATATTTCACTAGCTTTTAAATCGGCATATTTTAAAGTAATTTCATTTAGCATTGAAATACCAAGCACACTAAGTAATGCAGCAGGTATGCCATGGCCAGTACAATCAGCAACAGCAACAATAACTTTATTGTTATATGTATTTGTCCAATAAAAATCTCCACTTAAAATATCTTTTGGTTTATTAAAAATAAAAAAATCATTAAAATAAGAATATAAAATCTTACTCTGTGGAATTAAAGATTTCTGTATTTTTCTGGCATATGTTATACTTTTAATTATTTCGCTATTTTTATCTTCTATTTTATCTCGTTGAGCACGGATTTCTTCTAAATATGTTTGCAGTTCTTCATTTTGTATCTGAATTTCTTCTTTGTATTCTTTAAGCTCAATATTATGTTTATCTAAAATATTATTTTTTTCTTTAATTTCATTGGTATATGTTTTTTCTTTTTCAGAACTATCTCTATATTTTGTTAAAACAGAATGTATTATGTAATTTATAACTATAAAAACAATAATATAACCTAACTTAACTATAAAAAGGTCGTTACCCAATGCTTTTGATACACTTATTTCAGGATTGTAATAATCATAAATTATATCGGTATAATACAATGATAAAAACAATATTACTAAACTGCTTACATAAAAAAACTTTTCTTTTTGATAATCAAATATTAACTGAGAAATAGTTCCCAATAAAATAATAAAAATAGCATACAATAAATTTACATCTAAAGTTAATAAGGAAAGAAATAATGGATAATAAACAAGAAGAAATAATAATGGGAGTATTATTAGTTCTTTTGCTAGAATTTTATATCCTTTTTTGTGCAATAAAAATGCTAAAAAATTAAAAATTGATAAAAACAAAAGTCGTTCTAAATCAAAAGGGATATATTCTATACCTACTAAAGTATTTCTTAATAAAATAATAAAATATATAATAATAGACGTTGTTCCTATTATTAAAGAAATATTATTTGTTACTCTACAGCTTATATCGCTTTCTTTACAATTATTATGCGTTATAATCCTGTTAAAAAAATTGTTGTTTTCCATTATAAGGATATTTTAGACTACAAATTTACACTTTATTTATAATAATTACAAATAAAACAAATAAAATTTGCTAAAATCTAAAATTTATAGCTTTATTCTAATAGATATGTCACTCAAACTCTGATGCTTATCATTTTGTGTCTATGCAAATTAAGAGGTACTAAATGAATTGAGTATACTATTAACCTTCTATGTTGTATTCCAAATATATTCACTACTTTTTTATTAAAATCAAAAATAAAGGACTCTGAGGGCTTTTTAAAATTCTGATTTTTGTATGTTAGTGAAGAAAATAAAATAAATTTATTAAAAATATTTAATAATTAGATTTAAATCATTAAATATTATGATAAAAATTATAATTTTACAAACGATACAATTTTATGTTTGTATTAAATTTTTTAATTGTGAAACTTAATAATTTATAACTATGAATAACGCAATTTTTTCGTTTCCATATCCCGGAAACGAGCCAATAAAAGGATATGCACCAGGTTCGCCTGAGCGTAAAGAATTACAAGCAAAATTAGCTGAATTAAAATCTACAGAGATTGAAATACCGTTAATTATTGGTGGTAAAGAAATAAAAACAGGTAATTTGGGCAAAGTAACAATGCCATCAGACCATGGTCATGTATTAGCAACTTACCATAAAGCCGGAGCAAAAGAAGTGCAAATGGCTATTGATGCTGCACTTGAAGCCCACAAGAAATGGGAAGAAATGCCTTGGATAGAACGTGCTTCTATTACTTTGAAAGCTGCTGAGTTGCTTGCAACAAAACACAGAGCATTAATTAATGCTGCAACAATGTTAGGTCAAGGAAAAAATGCTTTTCAAGCAGAAATTGATGCTGCCTGCGAAGCAATAGATTTTTTAAGATTTAATGCACATTATGTAAGTCAGATTTATGCTGACCAACCAAACTCAAGTGCAGGTGTAATTAACAGAATGGAATACAGAGCATTAGAAGGATTTGTATTTACAATCACTCCTTTTAACTTTACTGCAATTGCATCTAACCTAAACATGGCTCCTGCATTAATGGGTAATACAACTGTTTGGAAACCTGCTACTACTTCAATTTTATCAAATTATTATTTGATGCAAATTTTTAAAGAAGCCGGTTTACCTGATGGAGTTATAAACTTTATTCCCGGACAAGGTTCTGTTATCGGAAAAGAAGTTTTTGCACATAAAGATTTAGCAGGAATACATTTCACAGGTTCTACAAATACTTTCCAAAGATTTTGGAAAACAATTGGCGAAAATATTACAAACTATCGTTCTTATCCAAGAATTGTTGGCGAAACAGGTGGAAAAGACTTTATCTTTGCACATAAATCGGCAGATGCTAAACATCTTGCAACTGCAATAACAAGAGGTGCATTTGAGTATCAAGGACAAAAATGTTCTGCAGCTTCACGTGCTTATATCCCAAAATCTTTATGGAATGATGTAAAAGATTTTGTAAATGCTGATATCGCCGATTTCAAAGTTGGTGATGTAACAGATTTTACAAATTTTATGAATGCTGTTATTGATGAGGCCGCTTTCGATAGTATTACAGATTATATCAGAATGGCAAAAGAAAGTGCTGATTGTGATATAATTGCAGGTGGAAATACTGACAAATCTAAAGGTTATTTTGTTGAACCAACAGTTATTTTAACTCGCGACCCACATTTTGTAACTATTGAAGAAGAAATTTTTGGACCAGTTATCACAATTTATGTTTACGAAGATGATAAGTATGCCGAAACCCTTGAACTTTGCGATAAAACATCGCCTTATGCTTTAACAGGTGCATTATTCTCGCAAGATAGAGAAAAATTACTCGAAGGATATAATGCATTGCGTTATTCTGCAGGAAATTTCTACTTAAACGATAAACCAACAGGTGCTGTTGTTGACCAACAACCATTTGGTGGAGCTCGTGGCTCAGGAACAAACGACAAAGCAGGTTCTTACTTAAATTTAATTCGTTGGGCAAATGCCAGAACAGTTAAAGAAACTTTAGTTACTCCCACAGATTATCGTTATCCTTTCTTAGGTGAAGATAAATAAACAATAAATTTGTTTCATAAAAACCCTCCAAAATATTAAATCTTGGAGGGTTTTTTATATGAAAAAACTATATAATTTAAAGAATATCTTAAAATCTGCAAAATCAGGATTTAGCTCTATTGATTTACAAATAGTTTAATTTATCCACACACACACACACAAAGAGGATAAGGTGTAATTAGGGTCTGTCCATAAAGTCAAGAGATTTATAAAATCAGTTACATTTCCTTATAGATTTATCTTCTATTTCCCATATAAATCATTATATAATAAAGCAAGGTGGCTAGTGATGACAAAGCTGCTACAACATATGTATAAGCTGCCCACTTCAAAGCATCTTTTGCTTTGTCTTGTGTTTCGTAATTTGTTAAGCCTGAATTTCGTAGCCATGCTAAAGCTCTGCTACTTGCATCAATTTCAACAGGTAGTGTTATAAAACTAAATAAAGTTGTCATTGCAAAAAGTATAATTCCAAAAAATAATAATTGTGGATAAGAGTGTATTAATAATATTCCTGCAAGTAATACCCATTGCACCCATTTACTGGCAAAACTAACTATTGGCACAAGTTTAGAACGCATTGTTAAAAAACTGTATGCTGTGGCATGTTGTATTGCGTGTCCGCATTCGTGTGCAGCAATTGCTGCCGAAGCTATGCTTTGTCCATTATAAACACTAGAGCTTAGATTTACTGTTTTGTTCATAGGATTATAATGGTCGGTTAAACTGCCTTGCACCGATACAATTTGCACATCAAAAATTCCGTTATCGTGCAACATTTTTTCAGCAATATCTCTACCTGTCATTCCGTAATTCAGCGGAATTTTAGAATATTTTTTGAATTTAGATTTTAATGTACTACTTATTATGTAGCTTAACAACATAAAAAAACCAAATATTATCCAAATAGTCATAATTTAATAATTTAACAATTAATATTATTGGATAATCAATTTTTATACCATTGTAATTTTGTCAGGTCTTGTTTTTTTATGAGTTAATAAATAAACTATTGGCAAAATACCAATAGTATTTATTATTGCAATAAGAATGAACCAAGCAATATCATTATTTCTTGCAGAATGCCACATTGCAATAATTTTCCATACAGTTTCCCATAAAAATAGAACTGCCACTATCGGTATTAGCCAAATCAAAAAATCAGGTAATTGAAGTGTTTCCATTTTTTTATTTTAATCCACGAGCATTTAATAAAGCATCAATATGTGGCTCACGACCACGAAATTTAATATATAATTCCATTGGGTCTTCGCTACCGCCTTTTGATAAAATATTATTTCTAAATTTTTCAGCTGTTTTTTTATCGAAAACATCGCCAGTTTCTTTGTATGCGGCAAAAGCATCAGCATCGAGAATTGCTGCCCAAATATATCCGTAATAACCTACGGCATAGCCTGTTTTAAAGACATGAGAAAAATAAGTAGTTCTATATCTAACTTTAATTTCGGGTATTAAGCCCATTTCTGCTACAGATTTATTTTCAAATTTACGAACATCAATATTATTAAAATCGGTTATTTTTGTATGCCAATCCATATCTAAAATTGCAGCCGATATAAATTCGGTTGTAACAAATCCTTGGTTGAATTTTGATGCTGCTTCAATTTTTGTAATTAAGCTATCAGGAATTGCTTCGCCTGTTTTATAATGTTTTGCATAAAGTTTAATAACCTCGGGGTCTCGTGCCCAATTTTCCATTACTTGCGATGGTAATTCTACAAAATCTCTTGATACCGATGTGCCAGAAAGTTTTATGTATGTGCAATTAGAAAGTAATCCGTGCAATGCGTGTCCAAATTCGTGAAAAACAGTTTCTACATTATCAAAAGTTAGTAATGCGGGTTTTCCGTCAACAGGATTTGCAAAATTGAAAACTGTTGAAATAATAGGCTCTATATTTTTACCATTTTCTTTATATTGTTTTCTGTAGCTTGTCATCCAAGCACCAGATTTTTTACCTGGGCGAACAAAAAAGTCCATATAAAGCAAACCTATTTCTTTGCCATCGGCTTCGCTTACTTTGTAAACTTCTACATCAGGGTGATAAACAGGGATAGAGTCTAATTTCTCAAATTTTAAACCATAAAGTTTGTTTGCTACCATAAATGCACCTTCACGAACATTATTTTTTTCGAAATATGCTTGAAGAATTTCATCACTTACATTGTATTTTTCTTTCTTTAATTTCTCGGCATAGTACCACCAATCATAATATTCAAGTTTAAAATTTTCACCGTCTCTTTCTATTAATTTTTGCAGTTCTGTTCTTTCTTCAATGGCTTTTTTTGTAGAAGCTGTCATAATTTTATTAATTAGCTCATAAACTTTATCAGGAGTTTTTGCCATATTTTCTTCAAGTACGTAAAAAGCATAGTTCTTATAGCCTAAAAGTTCTGCTTTTTCTTGACGAAGTTTTATTGTTTTAGCAACAATTTTTTTGTTATCGTTTGCATTATCGTTATCGGCACACATTAGATATGCATCTTGCATTTTTTTGCGTAGTTCTCTGTTTTCTGAGTACATTAAAAAAGGAATTAAACTTGGTTTTTGAGTGGTAAAAATCCATTTGCCTTTTTCTCCTTTTTCGTTGGCTGTTGCTGCAGCAGCATCAATAATTCCTTGTGGCAAACCAGCTAAATCTTTTTTGTTATCAATAACAAGAGAAAAAGCATTTGTTTCTGCCAAAACATTATCGCCAAATTTTATCGAAAGCATTGCTAATTCTTTGTTAATTTCAATTAGCTTTGATTTATCTTCTTTGTTTAGATTAGCTCCGCCACGCACAAAACTTTTATAATATTTTTCTAATAAAGCTGTTTGTTCTTGATTTAAATTTAGTTCATCTTTTTTGTTGTAAACAGTTTTAATTCTTGCGAATAACTTATCGTTTAGTTTAATTTCATCTTCGTGAGATGTTATTAAAGGCGAAGCTTCTTTTTCAACTTTCATTAGTTCTTCGTTTGTTTCTGCCGAAGTAAGATTCTCTAATATTGGTATAATTTTTCGATATAAAGCACCACTGTAATCAAGGGCTTCAATGGTGTTTTTAAAGTTTGCTTCTTCGCTGTTATTAGCGATTTTATTAATTTCGTTGTTGTGTTGCTTAATTGCTTCTTTTATTGCCGGAATATAATGTTCTGGTTTTATTAACTCGAAAGGTGGCACTCCATAAGGAGTGTTAAAGTTTTTTAACAATGGATTTTCTATCATATCAGTAGTTTTTTTATCGGTTTTTTCACTTGTGTTACAAGCAAACATTGTTGCTAATAAAACAAAAAAGATGTATTTTTTCATATAATTAATTTTATGTATTTCATCTGTAAAATTGCTGATTTTTTCTGATTTTGCAAAATAAATTAATATGTTTTATATTTCAACACAATAGTATCTTAAATAATTTTTAAATATCTGTTAATTTCTATAAGCTTGACCGATTTTATAATTTGCTTCATTTTGTGAGTTCACAATGACAGTAGAATTAGTAAAGTACTTCTTTTTGTAAAAGCAATGGTTTAAATAACAGTATTTTAAAAGTAAGTTGTGGTGGTGGGGTAAATAAAATTTTATCTTGTTAAATGAATAAAACTTCTGTATTGTGACTTTTTACCGTCGAGGTCAATACCTGTTATAACATAATAATATACACCTTCTGCAGCGGGGCTTCCATTTTTTAGCTTGCCATTCCAACCTTCATATTGGTTATCCCATTCGTAAATTTGCTGACCTGTTTTATTAAAAATAATACCTTTAAAATTCTTTAATGGTTTTGGGTTAATAACTAAAATATCGTGGATACCATCGCCATTTGGAGTGAAAATATTTGGCATTATATTTTCTTTTTCGTTAATTGAAATACTGCTTTTATAAGTATTTGCACAGGCATTTTTTGTGCTTACTTTTAATGTAACTTCATATTTTCCTGCTTTGGTGTATTTGTGTTCCGGATTAATTTTGTTAGAACTTGTACCATCACCAAAATCCCATTTGTAAGTAAGCTCATTTTTATCTATGCTTGTTACTTTGGTTCTGTCAGTAAAATAAATTGGATTGTTTATTGCCGAATAAAGTTCTGTGTGATAAAAGTTTACGTCAACACTTTCGGTATTAACAATTTTGATATTGTAATTATAACTACAACCATTTGTGCTGCTTACTGTTACAGAATAGTTTCCTGTAGACAGGTTCTTTCTTGTTGGATTTGAACTTATTTTATTATCGCTCCATCTAAATTTATAATTTCCGTCTTTTGTAACAAATTCTACAATAGCATCATTTCTTCCACAATGTTCGTTAATTGTATTAATATGTAAAGAATTTGGGACTTTCTTAAAATTAATAACTACAGTGTCTAAGATATTACCATTATTTGTTTTTTCTGACCATATAAGTACTTGCTTACCAAAGCTTTTACTTGTTATAAAAGTTCTTGGCTTGTTGATATTGGCAAATGTAATATTGCTATTTGCTAACCAATTACCAATTTTTATATTTGAGTTTTCACCTAAATTACATTCTTTTCCGCAAACCGAAATATCATTACCTGCATTTATTTTAGTTATATTTTTGTGTGATATTAACAGCTTGTTATTCTTTACAATTTTGTTTTCTTTGTTGTTTGAATTGTTTTCTTTTATAGTTTTCTGTACAATATAATTATTATCGATAGCTTTGTTTGTTTTAGTTCTAACAATTTCTTTTTTTTCTGTTTTAATATTGTTTTGACTTGGTTTTTGCTTTTGTATTTCTATTGTGTTTTTTACATCAGTATTGCTTATTAAATTATTATCTTGTTTTTTTGTAAAAACGAATACAGCTATTATTGTGCTAACAACAGAAGCTGCAATAAAATATTTATGCTTAACTAAAAATGACTGTTTTGCGAAACCTAAATCTTGTTTTAGATTTTGCAGAATGTAATCTGGGGGTTTTACCTCAAAATTATCAAATTTATTTTTTATTTCTTTGTTCATATTACTCAAATACTAATTTTTTATTCGACCCTTTATTATTTTCTTTAGCTTTGTCAATTAAGTTAGGATAAAGTTTTATAAGTTTCTCCATTAATTGTTTTTTAGCTTTTAACAATTGGGTTTTTGATGTGTTTTCTGAAGTTCCAATCATTTCTGCAATTTCGTTATGTTTGTATCCTTCAATAACATGTAGATTAAAAACTAATCTGTAACCCTCTGGTAATTCTTGTATTAATTTTAATATCTGTTCTGTTTCAATTTTAGAGAAAACAGTTTCATTAACAACATCATCAATAATATTATCTGTTATAATAACTTTTTCTGTTTTATTTTTCCGATAATAATTAATACAAATATTTATTGTTATTCGCCTAAGCCAACCTTCTAAAGAACCCGAGCCATTAAAGTTTTTTAGATTTTTGTAAATCTTAACAAAACTTTCTTGCAACAAATCTTCTGCATCGGCTCTATTTTTCGAATATCGTAAACACAGCCCAAACAGTCGTCCAGAATACATCTCATACATTTGAACAAATGCAGATTCATTCCCTTTTTTTATCAATTCTATTAAGCGTTTTTCGCTGGGCATATTTACCTATCTAATTTGTATGACAAGTCTCGATTAAAAATAGTTGTCTGGCAAAATAAAGAAATAACTATTTTTTTATTAAAGCTGAAACTTTTATTAGCATTTTTCTTAGAGTAATTTCATCATTGCATTAACAACATTAACAGCACCATCATGAATATCAACTACAGTTGCATCGAGCATATAGCACGGTGTTGTTGCAACTTTGTATTTTGTGTCAATAATTACTTCGCCATGGTTTGTAGTTTTGTGCTTTGCTCCAATTTGTTCAATTGCTTTTGCTGTTTCTTGGTCTTGCCCAATAGTTAATTCTACTGCATCAAGTACTTTTGCAATAACAACCGGCGAAATGCACAAAGCTCCAATAGGTTTTTTTGCTTTAGCCATTTCTTGTATCGCACTCTCTATTTGAGGAATAACTTTCATATCGACACCGTTAAAAGCAAAATCGCATAAGTTTTTTGCAACACCAAAACCACCAGGAAAAATTATTGCATCAAAATTATTTACATCAAAATCTGATAAATCTTTAATTTTTCCCCGTGCAATTCTTGCCGATTCTATTAAAACATTTCTTGTCTCATTCATTTCCTCACCGGTAATATGATTAATAACATGATGTTGATTAATATTTGGTGCAAAAATATCGTATTCACCGCCGTTTTTTAAAATGGCATATAATGTAAATGTTGCTTCATGAATTTCTGCTCCGTCAAATACTCCGCTACCCGATAAAACTACCGCAAATCTTGGTTTATTCATAATATTATTCGTTTATAATTTAAATGTCTAAGTTATAAACTTTATTTAAAAAATAAAATACCATTATTGTTTTTTTATGAAATAAATAATTTTATTAATAAAATGAATTTTATTGTATAATTTTGTATTTTTACAAAATGTTAAAAAACAAGGTTAGCAATACAAACAATAAGCTAAAATATTTAATGCTTTTCATTATTATTTTAATGACGAGTATTTCTATTGCACAAAATCAACCACGCAGTTATGTTAAAATTTCAGGTAATGTTAAACATGAAAAAAAGAATTTATCTGGCGTTTCAATTGAAATTTATGATGGTCCAACTAAGAGTGGGACAGTTAAATCTAATTCTATAGGTAAATTCAGATTTAATTTAACCTTTGATAAAATTTACATTGTGGTTTTTAAAAAAGCCGGTTTTACTACAAAAAAAGTTGAAATAAATACTTTTGTGGAAGAAAAAGATGTTAGTTGGAATTATGAGTTTGAAATGCAGATGTTTGAAATGATTACAGGGCTTGATATTTCGGCTCTTAATCAACCTGTTGCTAAAATTGGTTATGACGAATCTGAGGGGGATTTTGCTTCTAATGAAGCCTATTCCAAGTCTATGCAAACAAAATTAAATAAAATTATTGCACAATTAAAAGATCTTAAAAGTAAAGAATATGAAAATTTAATTGCAAGTGCGGATAATAATTTCAGAAATAAAAATTATAAAAAAGCTATTGAATTATATGATAAATCCTTTGATATTGACCCTTATGCTGATTATCCGGAAGCACAAATTATAAAATGCGAAAAATTGCTTAGAACTCCGGTAGTTAACGAAGAAGATTATAAAAGGGTAATCTTATTAGCTGATAAAAGTTTTAATAATAAAGATTATGAAAAAGCTATTGGCTTTTACGAGGAAGCAATGGATATTGATCCTTATGCTGATTATCCTGATTTACAGGTAGATAAATGTGAAGATTTACTTGCAAAGTTGAAGGATATAAATAAAAATTATAATAATGCAATTAACAAGGCTGATAAATTTTTTGTAAGTAAGAATTACGAGAATGCCAAAAAAGAATACAATAGTGCCCTTACAATAAAACCTGAAGAAACTTATCCGAAAAATAAAATAACTCAAATTGATAAGCTTTTAGCTCAAAAAGATAATGACGAAGCTGCTGCTGCGGAATTAGCTGCAAAAGAAGCCGCTGCCGCTGCTGCCTTAGCCTCAAAAGAGAAACTAGATGCCGATTATAACAAGTTAATTGCTTCTGCCGATGGCATGTTTAAAGGAAAAAAATATAACGAAGCAAAAAATAAATATAACGAAGCCTTAAAATTAAAACAAGAGCAATATCCAAAAGATAAGATTTCGGAGATAGATAAATTAATAGCCGAACAAAAAGCTGCCGACGAAGCCGCTGCTGCGGAATTAGCTGCAAAAGAAGCCGCTGCCGCTGCTGCCTTAGCCTCAAAAGAG
>Ga0256845_1002378_pt1 | contig 13676 bp, 3 predicted proteins | sample RiftiametaG_FD_189101 | JGI IMG/M metagenome (GOLD analysis project Ga0256845, IMG submission 189101) | Tube worm associated microbial communities from hydrothermal vent at the East Pacific Rise, Pacific Ocean - Riftia | ecosystem: Host-associated > Annelida > Integument > Unclassified ...
AAGGAGTAAATGTTGATATTTATAATTTTCAACAACAACTTATGACTACCGTAGTTACCGATAATAGCGGTAAAGCTACTGCTTCCCTTTCGGGAAAACCGTTTTTATTGATTGCCAAAAAAGACAAACAACGCGGATATTTACGTATTGACGATGGTTCGGCACTATCAATGAGCATGTTCAACGTAAGCGGAAAGAAAAACAAAAAAGGATTGAAAGGTTTTATTTACGGTGAACGTGGAGTGTGGCGACCCGGTGACAGTATTTACATTTCGTTTATTCTTGAAGATAAAAATAGAGTACTGCCCGAAAATCATCCTGTGGTATTCGAACTTTATTCGCCCGACAATAAACTGTATTATCAAAAAATAGCAACAAACGGATTAAACGGTTTTTATGATTTTAGAACAGCAACAAAAAAAGACGACCCAACGGGCAATTGGCTTGCAAAAGTAAGCGTAGGAGGTTCTGTTTTTACAAAATATTTACATATAGAAACAATAAAACCCAACAGACTGAAAATAAATCTTGATTTTGGTTCTGAAATACTGCACGACAACAACTTGCAAAACGGCAAGTTAAATGTAAAATGGCTTCACGGAGCACCGGCAAAAAACATAAAAGTAAAAATTGACCTTATTGTTTCAAAAGTAAAAACAACATTTAAAGGTTATGACAATTATTCGTTTGACAATCCGTCGAAAGAATTTTACTCTTACGATAATACCGTTTTTTCGGGCTATACCGACGAAAACGGTAATGCATCGGTAAAAACAAAAATAAATTCGGGAAGTAAATCGCCGGGAATGTTAACCGCTAAATTTAAAACTTTTGCTTTTGAAGAGAGCGGAAATTTCAGCACCGATATTTTTTCGTTAAAATATTCACCTTATAAAAGTTATGCAGGTGTGAAAGTCCCCGAAGGTAAAGGCTGGAATAATGCTCTGTTTTCCGATAAGGAAATTTTAATTCCTATTGTAACTCTTGGCGAAAACGGCAATCCGGTTGACCGTAATAAAGTAAAAATACAAATTTATAAAATTGAACGCCGCTGGTGGTGGGAAGATGCAAGCGATTACGAACTGGCTCGCTATGTGAGAGACAAAAGAAAAAATCTGATAAAAACCGATTATATTGATACTCGCAACGGAAAGGCTTTGTATAAACTAAAATTTAACAAAGAAACATGGGGCGAAAAATTGATAATTGTAACCGATCCCGTAAGCGGACATTCTGCCGGAAAACTGTTTTTTACAACTTACAGCGGTTGGTGGTATGACAACGATGTAAATACCGAAGCAGCTGAAATACTTAGTTTTACAACCGACAAAAAATCATACAATACAGGAGATATTGTAAATGTGGAGCTTCCGTCGTCGCAAACAGGTAAAGCATTTGTAAGTCTTGAAACAGGTAGCAAAATTCTGAAAACATTCTGGGTTGATGTTGCCGAAACAGGCAATAAATTCACCTTTACTGCCGAACCCGAAATGTGTCCTAATGTTTATATAAATATATCGTTTATACAACCGCACAATCAAACAGAAAATAACTTACCCATAAGGCTTTACGGAATAGAGAGTGTTTCGGTTGAAAATCCGCAAACCCGTTTACATCCTGTATTATCAATGCCGGATGTATTGGAGCCGAATCAAAAGGTAACAGTAAAAGTGCAAGAAGCCGATGGCAAAAAAATGACTTACACAATAGCTGTTGTTGACGAAGGATTGCTTGACCTTACTCGTTTTACTACGCCTGATGTGTGGAATGCGTTTTATACTCACGAAGCTCTCGGTATTAAAACATGGGATATGTATAAATATGTTATGGGAGCATCATCGGGAGAAATGTCGGGATTGTTGGCTATTGGCGGCGACGAGGAGATAAAACCCGTTGATGCAAAAAAAGCCGACAGGTTTAAACCCGTGGTAAAATTCTTTGGTCCGTTTGAATTGACATCGGGAACAAACAAACATACTTTTGTGATGCCCAATTATGTAGGTTCGGTAAAAACAATGGTTGTTGCGGGCAATAACGGTGCTTACGGTAAAACCGAAAAAATCACACCCGTAAAAAAACCATTAATGGTTATTGCCACCATGCCGCGAGTGATAAGCCCCGGCGAAGAAGTTCAACTTCCGGTTACTGTTTTTGCCATGGATAAAAAAGTAAAAAAAGTGATACTTTCTGTTGAAAATAATAATCTTCTTTCCCTTTCGGGAGAAAAATCTAAGACTATAACTTTTACCGAAACAGGCGACAAAACAGTTAATTTTAAAATAAAAGTTAACGACAAAACAGGCGTAGGCAAACTAAAAATTATTGCAAAAAGCAGAGGTGAAAAGGCTTATTATACCATTGAACTTGATGTAAGATTACCCAATCCGCCCATTACAAATATTATTGATGCGGTAATTGAACCCGGTAAAAAATGGGAAACTCAATACAGTGCTTTGGGCGTAGCAGGCACAAACAGCGGAGTAGTTGAGGTAAGCAGAATTAAACCCATGAATCTTGAAAACAGGTTGAATTATCTTATAAAGTATCCGCACGGATGCATTGAGCAAGTTACATCGTCGATATTTCCACAATTATATCTCGAAAATTTGGTGAAACTTACCGATGCTCAAAAGCAAGATATAGAAAATAATATAAAAGCGGGAATAGCAAAAATAATGACATTCAGTCTTAACAACGGCGGATTATCGTATTGGCCCGGACAATCGGGGTATGCAAGTAACTGGGGCACAAGTTATGCAGGCCATTTTTTAATTGAAGCAAAGGCAAAAGGTTATGATGTTTCCAACGGTTTTATGAAAAAATGGATAAAATATCAAACCAAACAGGCAAATAATTGGTCGGCAAGCAGTTACCATAACAGTTACTATGGCAGCAACAACGATTTAATGCAAGCATATCGCCTTTACACTTTGGCTTTGGCTAAAAAACCTGCCACCGGAGCTATGAATCGACTGCGTGAAATCGACAATCTTTCGGTAAGTGCCAAATGGCGGTTAGCTGCTGCTTATTACCTTGCGGGACGCAAAAAGGTTGCCGATGAACTTACAGCAAATCTTACCACAAAAATAACTTCTTCGTTGAGTTCGGCAATGTCATACTCTTTTGGCAGCAACATCCGCAACGAGGCTATGATTCTTGAATACCTTACCCTTTCGGGAAATAAAATTCAAGCGGTGCAAGTTGTTGATGAACTGTCGTCGGCATTATCGTCACAAGAGTGGATGAGTACACAAACAACAGCTTTTTCATTGCTTGCAATTGCAAAATTTGCAGGGAATTTACTGGAGCAAGGCAATCTTGAATATCACATCTCAATAAATAATAATTCACAAACAATAAATGTAGAGTCGCCTGTGTATCAGCACGAAATATCTTTCAGTAAAAGCACAAACGGTAATGTATCAATAGAAAATAAAACCGATAAGTTTATTTATGTAAAGATTCAATTTACGGGAACACCTTTGGATGCACAAGTGGAAGCTGATGCTAATAATTTGACAATGAAAGTGAAATATTACGATTTGGACGGTAAACCGTTAAATTCCGGAAAAATTTATCAGGGAACCGATTTTATTGTAGAAGTTACCGTTCATCATCCGGGTGTTATGCGAAGTTACAGTAATATGGTGCTTTCGCAAATATTTCCTTCGGGATGGGAAATTCATAATATAAGAATGGAGGGTAATATGCAGTATTCGGGTGATACACCGCAATATCAAGATATCAGAGACGATAGAATTTATACTTATTTTGATATTGCACGCGGAGAGACTAAGATTTTTAAAGTTTTACTTAATGCGGCATATCTTGGCAAGTATCATCTGCCGTCGGTATATTGCGAAGCAATGTATAACAATAAAATAAATGCTCACTCTGCAAACGGTTGGGTTGAAGTGATAAAAGAATAATAAAAAAGCCGGCTTTTGCCGGCTTTTTTATTATATTAATTATAAACAATTATTTAAGAATAATTTTTCCTGTATAAACATTATCTTTATTATTCACTCTAATAAAATAGATACCGGGCTTGTTACCTGATAAATCAATCATATTTTCATTTTGATTAATTTTCTTATTTACAATAACCTTACCTCTCACATCGGTAACAACAAGCTGAATATTGTTTATATTCTTATTAAAATTAACATGTATTTTACCATTCGAAGGATTAGGATAAATATCAAATAACAACGATTGATTTTCATTAATTCCAACAGCTGTTAAAGTTACATCAACAGTTACATCGGCATCGGTAACAGTAACCGTTCCTTCGTAAGTTTGATAATTTTCTTTTACAACTTTAAATGCTGCATCGGTAACAGGTTCTATATTATTAAATACAGCTTTGCCGTCAAAACTTGTTGAAATTGTATCTTGATTAAATATTACCTGTGCATTTGATAAAGCATTAGAATTTTCATCGGTTACATTAAATGTAACTTTATATACACCTGTATCAAAATTCAAATCGTCAGAATTTCTTGCAGTAAAGTAATTACCGTCATTACGTTGATTAACTATACCTGTAACATTTCCTTCTACATCGGGAATAACAGTTCCAATATAATCAACTCCGTAAAATGTAGTTCTGAAAGCAGCACTGTCGCCATTATTTTTAACAAAATAAACTTTTCCGTTTTCGAAAATTGCTGTTCCATCGGCTGACACAAATGCAACATTCTTAATTGTAATTAATTCACTTTCGTAATTTTCAAAATTAGAATTAAATTCAGTAATTGTTATTACTTGTGGAGTTATTTCTACTCCGGTTGCTGTAGGTTGTCCAGGGTCAGCTTGAGGAATAAACTGAAGCATACCACCGTATTCGCTGAGTTTTCCTAATAATCCGGTCATTTGGTCGCCTACTGTATATGTTGTTGTAATAACTCCGGGTTGGTCATCAATTATAATAGCTGCATTTGCATCTTGAATATATTTTTGATGACGGAAATTTTGTGCATAAGTAACAACTGCATTGCCGCTAAGTTTTACAATATCGCCTAAATTATTGTTGTTACGCAAATCTGTAATAGTTGCGGCAACTGCTCGAATTTCAAAGTCATTTGTTTCAGAATTTACAGTAGTATCAGTAACATATGCAACCATTACTTTATATGTTGTTCCGTAACCGGCATCTGCAGGTATTGTTAATTCTTCGGAACCATCCGAATCAATATTATTTTCAAATAACATCCATTCATTATCAGACGGGACAAAAACATAAACATTTACTTTATCAACATTGTTTGAATTCCATGTTAAAGTAACATTGTCGCCTGCATAATAAGGAGCAGATTCGGTAATTGCAACATTTGAAATAATCGGGTCTGATTCACCAATAGTTGTAAAGTTTGTTGTGTCGGCTTTATTTTTATTGCCTGAAGCATCTGCAACACTATTTGCTTTTAAAATAACAGAGTATTGAGTACTGTAATTCAAATTGGCAGTAGGTATAATTGTTATTACTCTTTCGCTGATTGTTGCTGCAAAAGTAACAGTGTTTTCAGGAGAACCGGTTTCAAAAAACGAAATAATACCGGTAACATCTTCATCTTTTGATGTTTTAAATACATCCTCATTAAATGTAACAGTTGGATTTACAGATGTTGCAACACCGGTTGAATTGTTTTCGGGATAGAAAGTTGCAGTAGGAGCTGTAGTGTCGGCGGCAACAGTATGTTGTCCGGGAGTCATATCAGCAGCATCTGCAGGTTTGGTTATAGTCCATTCTGTTACTGTCCATGTAGCATTAGGCGACATAATAGTTGATATTCTTTCGGCTCTGCCGTCAGTATATTCCCAATCTTTACCTGTTCCGTCTTCATCGGGTACACCGTAAGCATCAAGTAATGTTCCTGATGATTGGTCTCCATTGTAATATAAAAAGTATCCGTCGTCGCCGTTTCCGTTAACATTATCATTATCAATATTTGGATAAAAACCATAAGCTGTATTAAATTCCACAGAATCATAAGCTACTACATAAGTTGATGAAGAAGCAATTGTTCCGTTAAGTTGAATATTGTAATAGCTGCCTGCATTTGCTTGTTTTACAAGATAAACATTGTTTGCAGTCAGGTCAACAGCGGTAGAACTTGCATTATAAATTTCAATAAATCGTGCTTTATAATTATCGGCGGGGTCGGCAACTTCCGAAATAAATATAGCAGGAGCAATAGGCTCAGAATTAACAGTAACTGTATATGTTTTTGTTGCAGAATTATCTTCTGAAGTTACTTTTACAAGATAACCCGTAAGGATAGTATCAGCAATAGTTGTTCCGTCAGATTGATAAACTTCAAATGTTGCTCCGTCGGTTCCGATTAAATTACCTTTAAATGTTGTAATATTTGTTCCGTAAAGCACATCGGTAATTGTATTTGCAGTATTATCAACAGTGTAAATTAACGATGAAACAGTTGCAACACTTCCTATTGGAATGTTGTTATACCAAACAGTTGTGTCATTATTGCTTGATTCAACAACAAATACTCTGTTCGGTTGTCCGCTGAGTTCAGTTGTGTTGTTTATTTTAAATTTATATTCAACATTTGAACCAACAGCAATATTTGTAGCAGTAAAAGTGTAAATACCATCTGCATCGGAATCGTCACAAACATTATCAGTCCAACTGTTGAATGAACCGGTAATATTTACAACATCGGAACCGGCAGTAAAATTCCCGAGTTTTATCTGTTTGTTCATATTTACATTAAATGTAACATCAACAATTTGTTGTTTAGTTACTGTTACTGTCCATGCTTTTATTGTTCCGTTTTCAGCAGTAACAGTATAATTTACAGGATTTGTAAAATTTTGGCTTACGCCGGATGCAGGACTTATTGTTGCTCCTGCCGAAATAGTAATATCAGGAGTTAAATTAGTAATATCAGCATTCCACGCAACTTCAATATTTACGGTAGCATTTGTAGAGTTAATAACTGCTGAACTTGTTTGTTCGGGTATTGTAAGTGCTGTAATTTCAGCTTCATGACTTTGTTCTGACAATACTGTTACATGAACCCACCACTCTTTTTCAATAGTTTCGCCGTAGGATGCAATATTGTATTTTACATCGTTTCTGAAATCTTGTGCTTCGTTTGTTGTGGGTGTTACCATAGCTCCCGGTGAAATGTCAAAATCGGGAACCATATTTGAAACATCAGTTCCGAAAAGTACTGTAACATAAACAGAATCTTTATCAGTTAAAATCTGTTCGTTGCCAACTTGATTATGTAATTTAAAATATTTAAAATTAGCTTCTTCAGTGGGTGTTTCATTATTGTAAAATGCAGTAAAATTTTCGCCTTTTACTATAGTGTATAAACGTACTAACGCTTCCTGATCAGATGAGCCGTTTTTACGAAAACGAAAATGCACAACATCGTCAACTGCTAATCTATCAATAGTTGCCGAATAAGTTAAATCTTTATCGGTATCGGTCATTTTAATTGGCGAATAGTTGTTGGGATCACCGTAAATATCAAGATTATTTGCGGTAGAATCCCAAGAATGTTCATAAAACTCAATACTCATATCAACATTAAAAGTAACACTAACTAATTCATTTGTAGTAAAACTAACATCACTTATTTCGTTTCCGTTTCCATTAGCATCGTAATAATTATTCGTTTGTATTTCAACTTTTATTGAAGTGTTATAAGGCAAATCGGTATTTAATGTTATTGTAACAGTATCGTTTAAAATTGTAGCTGTAAAATTAGCGGTTAAATCTGTCCATCCGCTACCTGTATTTGAATAAAATTTTATTGATGATGAAACATCTTCGTTATTTGTAAAAGCTGTTTGCGAAGCATCTTTATAAACATTTTCGCCAAATGTTACAATAATATCTTTGGCAGGATGCACTTTTGTTTGCCCTTCGGTAATATTAAAAAAAGCATTTGGTCCGTAATTATCTGCAATATTAGTATCACCGCAAGCAGTAATATAATCATTGTCACGAGCATTAAGAATGCCTGTTATATCTAATTTGCCGGAAGGTATTATTGTTGAAATATAATTTACATTGTAAAAAGATGTTCTGAAATCAAAGGTATCGGTGCTGTTTGCTAATGGATATACACTGCCGTTTGCAAAAGTAGCCGAACCGTCGGCTGATGTAAACTTTACACCCTTAACCGTTACCAGTTGAGCTTCGTAATTTTCAAAATTACTGTTTAATTCACTTAAAGTTAGCTCTGTAGGAGTTACGGTAAGCCCCGATGCCGTTGGATTACCCGGATCGGCAATAGGAATAAATTGTAACATACCGCGATATTCATTAAGTGTTCCTTCAAGCCCCGGCATTTCATCTCCGGCAGCATAAGTTGATGTTATAATTCCTGAATTATCATCAATAAGAATTGCAGCATTTGCATCTTGAATATATTTTTGACTACGATAAGATTGTATGTAAGTAACTACTGCATTACCTGTAAGTTTTACTTTATCACCAACATTATTATTATTTCGCAAATCGGATATATTTGCTGCTACAGCACGAATTTCAAAATCACTTGTTTCAGAATTTACAGTAGTGTCGGTAACATAAGCTACCATTAATTTATACGTAGTGCCGTAAGATGCATCCGCCGGAATAGAAAGAACTTCTGAACCATCGGAAGCTGTGTGTGAAAGAAACATTTCCCATTTGCTATCTTCGGGAATAAAAACATAAATATTTACATAGTCAACATTGTTTGAATTCCAAGTTAAAGTAACATTATCACCTGCATAATAAGGAGCAGATTCAGTAATAGCAGCATCGGAAACAATAGGAGTTGATGTTCCTGTTACTGTTCCGCTGCAAGCAATTGTTTTGCTATCGGCACCTGTTGAAGCACAAGTTATGTTTTCGTTGTAGTTACCTGCTGTTAAACCTGCTTTTAAGCGAGTGTAGATAGTTGTAGAAGCAACTGCTCCGCTTGATTGTGTAAGTGTGATAACAGTAGATTGAAAAGTTGTATTATCGGTTGAAATTTCATAATTAGTAGATGGAGTAACCGCAATATCAGTTGTAAGGTTACTGCCTTCAACAGTAAATGATTGACTGCTGCTGGGTCCCGAACCTTCAACATAATCTAATCCGGTTAATGAAGTTGGTGATACTGTAATTGTTGGGGAGGAGGATGAAGTTGGTGCTTCTCCGAACCCTGTTAGCGAATTATCTGTGGTTATTGTTTCAAATCTCTCACTTGGATCTGTCCATCCGTCTGTATCTCCTGTTGTAATACCCGATTTTAATCCGATATTTTGATCTTTAGTTGATACACCGTTTCCTGTCCATTCAGAACCAGGATCACTTTCAGGATTACCAAAGACATCAACTTTTACACTACCTAACCAAATTTCTAACGCATCATCACCGTTGAAAGTAAATGCTTTTTCAGTATAATTAGCTGTTCCTATTCCTTGATTTGTTAAATATGTTCCTATGTCAGATGTTCCTATAACCCAAACATCTCCATTATTTAACGTTCCTGAACTTATTGTTATATCAACAGAAGGAGTTCCTCCATTAGTTCCTTTTTTTACAATTAAATTTGTTGTTGAAAAATCAATTGCACTGCCTGAGTTATTCCATACTTCAATGCCTTTTGGAGATGTTCCTGAACTTGTTTCAATATATTGGCTAATCATAATCTGACTTAAGCCGGTATAATTAAACGATAATAACATAAACAAAATCGGTAATATTTGCCGTATTTTGTTTTTTAAAAAAGTAGTTGTATTCATAATTAATAAATTTAAGTTAAATATTTATATTTTAAATTATTTTGTTACTATTTCTTTGGTAAAATTAATAATCTTTTATTATTAAAATGTTTATAAAAGGTTAAATTTAAGTTTTCTATAAATATATTACACAGTTTTAGTTACAATATTCAGTTAATCAAACTAATTAATGTATTATAAATAATTAATTATAATTGTAACATTTTTAAAATAATTGTTACTAATCACCAAAACATTTACTTGTTCATATAATTTACTAATTAAAATACATAAACAACATATTAATATAATTGTATTTAAAGAATAATATATTTTACTTTACAGGTTTTTAATCAAAAGTGGAAAATTAACACTATAAAAATAAATAATTTTTTTTAATTCAAAAAGATAAACAGATGAAAAAGATTTCATTATTCCTGTTAGGATTTTTATTATCGTTGGCATCTATGGTAAAAGCCGATGAGGGGATGTGGTTACCTATTTTGATAAATCAGAATATGGCAACCATGACAGAAATGGGTTTTAAACTTACTGCCGAAGATATTTACAGTATTAATCAATCGAGCATAAAAGATGCTATCATAGCACTTGATCATGGAAGTTGTACTGCCGAATTGATATCAGGCGAAGGATTATTACTTACAAATCATCATTGTGGTTATGGCGAGATTCAAGCTCATAGTACCGTTGAACACGATTATTTAACAAACGGATTTTGGGCAATGAGTAAAAAAGAAGAGTTGGCAAATCCGGGAAAAACAGCTTCGATGTTAATTAGAGTTGAAGATGTTACCGATAAAATTTTGTCGGCAATTCCTGAAGGAACAAATCAAGCTGAGAGAAATCATATTGTTGACAGTGTAATGACAGTTATTGAAAAAGAAGCTAAAAAAGATACTGATTACGATGCTGTTGTTGAGAGTATGTTTAAAGGTAATAATTATTATCTTTTTGTGTATGAGGTGTTTCGTGATATTCGCTTAGTAGGGACACCACCTGAATCAATAGGAAAATACGGTTCGGATACCGACAACTGGATGTGGCCTCGTCATACAGGTGATTTTAGCATGTTCCGCATATATTGCAGTCCTGATGGAAAACCTGCTGATTATGCTGAGGAAAATGTACCGTTTAAGCCTAAGCACTATCTTCCTATCTCGCTTGACGGTTATGATAAAGGAGATTTTGCTTTTATAATGGGTTATCCGGGACATACAAATCGCTATATGACTTCTTACGAACTTAAGTATGTTATGGATTATGAAAACCCGAACAGAGTGAAAATAAGAGGTCTTAAACAACAAATTTGGAAAGAAGATATGGATAGAGATGCAAAAGTAAGAATTCAATATTCTTCAAAATTTGCTCGTTCTGCCAACTATTGGAAATATTCTCTTGAACAAAATAAAGCACTAAAAAAGAATCATGTGTATGATGAAAAAGTTGCTTTTGAAAAAGAATTTACAAATTGGATTAATCAAAATGCCGATCGCAAAGCAAAATACGGGAATGCTTTGAGTTTGATTAAAGAATCAGTAGATGCAACAACAGCTTCAAAAAGTGCCGATCAATATCTTCTTGAAACTCAAGTAATGGGAGCAGAAATATTTTTGTTTGCCTATAGAGCTTCTCGTTTAATGGCAGCTCTTTCTACTCCTGACAGTACTGATTTGATAAACAAAAATATTGAAAGTTATAAAAAAGCAGCTGATGAGTTTTACAAAGATTATAATGCCGCTACCGATAAAAAAGTTACTGCTGCATTATTAAAATTATATATTGCCAATGTTGATAAGCAATTTTATCCGAGCTACATCAACAATATTATTATGAAAAAATATAAAGGTAATGTAGATAAATTTGTTAACGATTTGTTTGCAAAATCAATTTTTACCGATCAAGCTCGTTTAAATGCATTTTTAGAAAAACCAAGTGCCAAGAAATTGGGTAAAGACCTTGCCTTTTCAAGCGGAGCAAGCATTGTTCAACAATATTTCTCATTCAGAGATAAGGGTAAAGATGCTCGTTTGAAAATGCAAGAAGGAATGCGTTTGTTTGTTGCAGGTATTATGGAAATGAACCCCGACAAACTTTACTATCCCGATGCTAACTCTACAATGAGATTAACTTACGGAACTGTTGGAGATTATTATCCTGCTGATGCTGTTCATTATAATTATTATACAACTCTTAAGGGAGTTATGGAAAAAGAAGATTCTTCTGTTCGTGAATTTAATGTTCCTGTAAAACTTAAAGAAATTTATAAAAATAAAGATTACGGACAATACGGCGACAAAGACGGTACAATGCACGTTTGTTTTACTACAAACAACGATATTACAGGCGGAAACTCAGGAAGTCCTGTGATGAACGATAAAGGACAATTAATAGGTATAGCTTTTGACGGAAACTCTGAAGCTATGAGCGGTGATATTTTATTTGATAACAATTTACAGAAATGTATAAATGTTGATATTCGTTATGTATTGCTTGTAATAGATAAATATGCAGGTGCAACTAACTTAATCGACGAAATGAATATTGTAAAAACAATGCCTAAGCCTGCTCTTCCTGTTGAAGGTGAAAATGTTCCCGAATTGCAAGAAGCAGAATAAATTATAATTAAATCATAAAAACAGAGAGCCGCATTTTTTGCGGCTTTTTGTTTTTATATGTTTTGTTTACCTTTGATTGAAGTATTGTGAGTTATGAGTAAAAAGAAAAAAATAGTATTACACGGACTGAATAGAGATTATATCTTTTACCCTTATTCTACAAAATCATTTATACGGAAAGCATCTAAATTCAGTAAAGTTTACAAAGGCGAAACTTCTGAAGGAAATACTGTTGTTATTAAATTGTTGCCATCGGAATTAGCAAAGATTCCTGAAAATATTGAAACTTTTAAAAATGAAATAAACTGGTGTGGTATGCATCAAAATTTACTGGCTCCATACGAATATCTTTATCAAGATGAAAAACATTACCTTATTTCTGATTTTGTAAAAAATATAAATATAGGATATTACATCAGATATAGATGGAAGTTTTTGCAAAAACGAATAAAATTAGCCATAGAATGCGGCTTACAATTGCTTGATGCTGTTGAAATAATGCACAATAAAGGATATATTCATACCGATATAAAACCTGCAAATGTATTGTTTGCATCTAATAAACTAAAAATACCTAATTATAAAAATCCTCATTTTTATTTAATAGATTTCGGTATGGCTCGCAAAGCGGGACAAAAACCTTCGTATGTGAGTAAAAACTCAAAACGACAATTTGTTTTGAGCTACAGTCCTCCCGAAATGGTATTGGGCTTTTATGATTTAACAAGTTTTCATTCCGATTTATACAATATTGCATTTATTATTTACGAGATGATAACAAAAGAACCAGTATATAAAAGTGAAATGTCGGTTAAGGTTATTAATTTACAAACATCGTATCCATTGCCCGAAAAAAAGATTATTCCCAATGATTTAATGCGTATTTTGTCGAAAGCGGCAAATAAATACCATTTTAAAAAACCTCCTGCTTATTATTCACAAGCCGAAGTATATGAAAAAACAAAGTATGCAATATTACAACGGTATCAAACAGCAGCTGAATTTAAAAAAGATTTAATTGAATTTAAAAATAAGTATTTTAAAAATCAAATTAAATAAATTACTTAACATACTGATTATGAAATAATAAAAAGTAATATATTGCTTTGTTTGTTAACTGTTTAAATAAACAGTATTTATAAAAATAAAAAATAATAGTAAAAACGTTTGCAAATAAACAAACTATATGTATTTTTGCAACGCTTTAAAAATAAGCATCGGGGTATAGCACAGTCCGGTTAGTGTACCTGCTTTGGGAGCAGGGGGTCGCAGGTTCGAATCCTGCTACCCCGACAGAACAAG
>Ga0256845_1002379_pt1 | contig 13673 bp, 9 predicted proteins | sample RiftiametaG_FD_189101 | JGI IMG/M metagenome (GOLD analysis project Ga0256845, IMG submission 189101) | Tube worm associated microbial communities from hydrothermal vent at the East Pacific Rise, Pacific Ocean - Riftia | ecosystem: Host-associated > Annelida > Integument > Unclassified ...
GGGGTCGGCCGTTTTTGCGTTTGTAAAATAGAACGAATTTTCTAAGAAACCCTAGCAGCGGAGAATCTTGCTCGAACTCCAGAGACAGCGCTTACTTGAGAGTGAAATGAGTAAGACTAGAATTATCCAACCAGGCTTCTACTTGGTGAGCAATTAGATATCTAGTTCATGATTCTCACCCTCTAGGGCAGGTAATAACATGTGGAAACGTTCCTTCCCTGGTCCTTTGCCGCTGCCTTCAGGTAATATTTGAACAAGCCCCGGATCCCAGCGGACTTCCCGCTCGTGAATTTTCCATTCATCGTACGATCTGGTCGCCCGAATATCTGTGGCAAAAGAGAATAAATTCGGAACATTTGGTGGAGTCTACACCCCCTCCCTGCTCACCATTCTCGGCGTCATCATGTATTTGCGCCTGCCCTGGGTGGTGGGGCATGCCGGGCTCTTTGGGGTCATTGGCATCATATTGGTCGCCCACGTCATCAGTATCGCCACTGGGCTGAGCATCTCATCTATCGCTACCGATAAGAACGTAGGTGCAGGCGGTCCCTACTACATCGTTTCTCGTAGTCTCGGCTTACCCATTGGTGGAGCGCTTGGGTTAGCGCTCTTCATTGGGCTCTGTTTTAGCACCAGTCTTTATGTGATTGGTCTCTCCGAGAGTATTTTACTCTCCCTAGGAATAGAGGCCACCCTGCCAGCCGTGCGAATCACGGGCAGTATCGCTCTTGTGGCTATCACTGCAGTCACGGTGATCAGCACGGCCTTCGCCATAAAAACTCAATACGTGGTTCTGGTTCTCATCGCGTTTTCCCTGGGTGCCATCTTTTTAGGAGACCCAAGCGGTACCGTTGTATCGCAAGGGAACTCAGGTCCTGCTCCAGAGATGGCCATGCTCTTTGGCATCTTCTTTCCCGCCGTCACGGGCTTTACGGCGGGGGTGAATATGTCGGGGGATCTCAAAGATCCTAAGCAGGCTATTCCCCGGGGGACCATGGCTGCCATATTTAGCGGCTTACTCGTCTACATTGCTCTCGCGATATTTCTAAGCACCCAAGTCTCCCGCGAGGCTCTCATTTCAGATCCTAATTTGCTCGCCAATTTTGCCAAGTCATCGCTTTGGGGCAGTGGTGGAATACTAGTCCTTCTGGGTATTTGGGGCGCTACATTCTCCTCCGGCTTGGGAAGTATCATGGGCGCGCCACGGATTCTGCAAGCACTCTCTGTAGATCGCATCACCCCCAGTCTTTTTGCAAGAGGAACTGGCCCGACCAAAGAGCCTCGTAATGCCCTGGTGCTCGCCTTTCTTATTGCCGAGGCGGGCATCTTAATAGCAAAGCTCGATACCATTGCGGCCATCGTCTCCATGGTATTCCTCACCATGTACGCGTTTCTCAATCTGAGTTGCGCGATTGAAGCAAAAGTAAGCCCGGACTTTCGACCAGCATTTCGCATTCCTGCAAGTGTGAGTGTGATAGGTGCAATCACCTGCATCGTCATCATGATCAATCTCAATGTGGTGGCCATGATTGGGGCAACCATCATCATGGTTGGCCTCTTTTTCTACCTACAGCGCAAACAACTCACATTAGAAACGGGCGATGCTTGGGGAGGGGTCTGGTCCACCATGGTACGCTCGGGCCTTTACCGAGTTACAGGGGACAAGAAAAAACAACAGCGCAATTGGCGTCCAAATATCCTCTCGTTTCGTACAAAGAGCACCGACTCGTCTCGCTTCGAACAATTCGCCCAAACCTTAGTTACCGGCAACGGTATTCTTACAGATTTCGAAATTGTTGGGGATAAAAAGCAAAATAACGCTCGAACCAAGAGTGATGTATCAGAAGGTCCTCGGGCAAAGGGAAAATCGGACGAACGTCCCGTTGGAATTTTCAGGAAAACTCTCCGCATCAAAGATCAGCCTTTTGACAAGATACAAACCCTCTGCAGCCACTATGGCTTCTCGGGATTGGAGCCCAATGCACTGCTACTTCCCTGGAAATTTCACGAAATAGATCTACAGAAATTCGCTGAAACAATTGATATTGCTTCGGAGCAAGACTTCAACGTCCTCGCTTACCAGCAGGCAAACGCTCATCCCACAAACGCCTCAAAAATCGAAAAGAACGAAACTCGTATCGATGTCTGGTGGAGAGTCGAGGCAGGAAACGTAGCTTTTTCAATTGCTCTCCTAAAATTTCTCACCAAAGCAGCTCAATGGGAAAATGCCCCCGTGCGCTTTCTCCTTTTGAGTGCGGACAGCGCCAACAATGACAACTTGAGGAGCACAATGCGCAGGCTTCTGCGCGAAGAGCGCATCGACGCCCAGGTAAAGATCGTCAATGATACCTTTGGTGATCGCAGCTTCGTCGATCGGGTTCTTGACCTAAGCTCCCAAGCGGCTCTCACCCTCATTGGTCTGCCCCACGCAAACGAAGAGCTCGAGGGAGAGATTTTGGAGGAGCTCCAGACTCTTTGTATGGGTCTAGGGCGAGTTCTACTTTTGCGCGGCTCTTCGGCCTTTGCGGAAGTTCTGCCAGTGGGTCGCTCTGCCGCTATCTCCGAGTTGCCGCCCATGCCAGCCGACGGCAAGACGCCCAGGCTCCCCCAATTGACGGTCTCCGACGTTCCCGACATTCAGAACGCAGCGCGAGCCAACACCGAAGCATACCAGCGCCTCGTGACGCGCCTCAGCGAACGCTGCCTTAAGAAACTCTACGGCAGGCATATTGAGCTCATTCGTGGTTTAAAATCGACGGCCCGCAAGCACCTTACTGTCGACGAGGCCACCAAAACTGCCAATCCGCGAAGAGTGCGCACCGCATTCAATCGTCAGCAGAGTGCGTTTCTACTCGAATGTCAGGACCACCTAAAAGACTTTACAGAGAAACAATTGCCCGACCTGCATTCAATTCTTGAAGGAGGCATTGACGGCTACCTCCACGACGACGCCGTTGTCTCCCCCAGCGATACGTACCTACGCATCACTCGACCCAAAAGCGACCTCAAAGCAACCCCCCAAGATACTCCCTACATACGTCGCTTTAAACGCCAGCGACGAATTGGGGCCTGGCTCAAACGTCGCCCCCCACAATACACCCTCCCGATTTCTGACCTGCAAAAATACTATTTTCGAAAGTCGATTGACGAGCATTTACGTCCAGCTATTCAGGCATTTGTGACCGAGAGCCATCAACTGATGGTGCAACTGGGTAAATTGCTCAACTCAAGCCGCATCACCCTGCCCTTAGAGGAAACCGAGTACTGCTTGGGTGATCTCTTTGACAATCAGCGCGAGCTCCTTTGCTCCCACTTGAACGATTTGGACGCTCAGGCCAAAGGCATGACTCAGCGACGCAACTGGGCATTGATCACCGATTCTCTAGAAATGAGCCAAGCTTATGCGATCGATATCGCGCGCTTTGATTTCTTGCCAACGCTTCGAAAATCGCGAGTTTTAGCGGCCCATTTTGAAACGAAAGATCTCGAAGAGACATCGGCTCAATGGATAAAAAACCAGCAAAAGCTCACAGAACGAGCCAATCTCGCTCTGATTTTATCCGGATTGCAGCATCGCCTACGAGCTATTGTTGTAAAAGAACGAGAGGCTCTTAAAATAGCACTTTCCCATGGCGCCCTTGCGGAATGTAGTCGCATCAAGAAAGACTTAGAGACATTAGCGGCTTCGTTGACAGAGGAGAAATTAGGCTCTCAGCCGACTCAGCTGCAAACCGAGCTCAAGACTCCCTACGATCCTCAATCGACCATTGAGAATCTCATGCAAGAATGTGGTGGCATTGCTGATGAGCTTCCCATTTCGCTACAGACCCTCAGCGACGAATCCATCCAGGCCCTCGAAGAGGGGCATGATGAGGGAATCGACACTGTCGACGTACCCCTCCGCCGCCTGATGCAATTTTTAACCGAAACAGAACTCATTGGAGGTTTAGAAGAGTCTCTTGCAAAGCTCCCACCGCAAGAATTACGCGCCATGGGGGTGGCCCAAGACGTCGTGCGCTTGGTCAATTTTCAGCTTGGAGATCTCGACTCGGCCGAAGACATCGCTCGTGAGGACTTTGCAAGTCAAATGCGCCCCGCAATCGAAAATGGCATCGAACGCATCGAAACCGAGATAAAGGCGCTGGACTCAGCAATTCGCGATTTATTTGAAGTTTTTGACAATAAGTTGCACTTGGTAATTGATGGTACCAATGCCTATGAACTCTCGGGGCACACCGACAAACTCGATCAGCATATACGAGTTTATCATGGACGACTCGCTGTTTCAGGAGCCCGAGGTCTGCTCACGCGAACTGTGGGCAGGCTACGTGCAGCCACGGTAAAACTCATGTACCGACGCAGCGAGGGTGTCCTCCTCGCCAAGGCTCGCAAGGGAAACCTACGCTCTTCTGAGCGTTCTGTGGACAGAATTGCTCATATGGTCCGTTCGCATGTTCCTCGCCCCGAAGTGCTCGCCAATCTGCCCTACTACTATCGACAGCTTTTTTTCGGTCAAAGCGGCATCAATGAAACCTTCTGGGTAGGCCGTGAACAGGAGTTAGCCCGGGCAAAACAAGCCATTAGCCAATTTGATAGTGGTCAGGGTGGCTCCTTGTTGGTCGTCGGAGACAGACTTTCTGGTAAAAGCGCGCTCCTGCAGAAACTTGGCAATGATCTTCTTTACCGCCGCAAGGTATCACGAGTGCATCCCATCACCGGGGGGAGTATCGACTTACATGCATTCGAACGCGCCTTAAGAAAGTCTTTGGGAAATGGGGGAACAAGTGCGGGAGAAACAGGAGTCGCAAGTGCCTTCTCTTCTTTTCCCAACAACTCCGTGATCATTATCGATGATCTGAGTCTTTGGTGGGAGCGTAGCGAAAACGGAAATCGAGTACTTGATACCATCGCCGCAGCCATTCAGCGGCACGGCAGCCGTCTGCTCTTTGTTCTTGCAATAGAGACCCAGGCATTTCGACTTATCAATCGGCATCTTGCTCTGTCGGACATGGCTCTCTGCGTTCTCCAATGCCCGCCCTTACCTGCAGAAGCACTCAAATCTATCATTACCCTGCGCCATAGTTCTACAGGGCTCAAATACCGCTGGGGTAAAAAGAACGAGGATGACCTAGGAGAAGTCGCCTTGGCTCGCTTATTTTCGCAACATTTTGAACACTCAGGGGGCTCAGTGGGGGGAACCTTGCGCAGCTGGATTTCGGCAATATATAAGGTAAAAGGGGATATTCTAGACATTGGTCCTCCTGCCCGCCGGGACTGGGAGTCCCTCGATTCATTGAAAGATAGTTGGGTGGCACTCCTCCTGCAGCTAGCGCTGCACAAACACATGAGCGTTGACCGTTTACGAAGAGTCAGCGGCCTACCTCTTCATGAACTCAAGGATGATTTAGAAGCCCTTACCCGTATGGGACTAGTCGTAGAAGGGCAACGACGTGTGTTAGAGATTGAACCATCCATCTACTCGGCACTTTCGGAGCGATTCAGCAAACGGGGAGTCTTTGCATGAGCTGGGGGCACGGTGGCTTGGCCCTCGACCTTTTATGGATAGTCCTCTGGGGGGTGTTGCTCACGTTTCTCTATCAAGGAGCATTTAGAGCCGTCGAACTTCTCCCTCTCGGAGACGATCGCAGAGGGGCTATTGCTCGCTCAAAACCCCTGGCGGGTCTTTTTGTGGCCCTCATCTACTGCCTCTTCACCGCGCAGACTCTTTTTGCCCAATTTGGCAATATTCAACCCATTGCGTTGCTCTTGGTGGTGACAGCTTTTTTTGTGGGCTCTCGCAATCTAGTCAGCGATGTATTTTCTGGAATTGCTCTCCGGGCAGAACGCAGCTGTCAAGTGGGAGATCACGTACGCATCGGCTCAATCCAAGGAAAAATCACCGCGATGGGTACCCGTGCAATTTCCCTCGAAACACAGGAAGGAGAAAATGCCCTGATCCCCTACGCCGAAGCCACTAAAATTCCGATTGTTCGCATTCAAGCGGTCGAAGGCGGGGCCTCTCATTCCTTCGACCACCAAGTGAGCGAAAAACTCTCTTTTGCAAAGTTAGTGCAAGTAGTCGAGCGGGCGGCACTGGCTCAACATTGGGGTAGCATCGCGCGTCCACCAGAGATCAATCGGGGCTCCGAAGGACTGATAAAGATCACAGTGTTCTCTCTCAGTTCGGCGCATGTTGCAGAGGTCGAACTTGCCGTCAAAAAGGCCCTGACTAAGGCGGAGGCTTCTTGAGCGAGCAAGAGGGCCCCTCTCCCGCAGAAAGCAATCCGCGAACTATTGGGCTCCTAGGCGCCACGACCGTGGGCATGAGTGCGATTGTAGGAGGCGGCATCCTCGTACTTGCAGGCGCAGCATTTCAAGCCACGGGACCCAGCGCTATCTTAGCCTTTGCGTTCAATGGTCTCCTGGCCGTGTTAACGGCCCTAAGTTTTGCCGAAATGGCAACAAAGTTTCCGGAGTCAGGAGGTGCCTACAATTTTGCGAAACGGGTGCTCTCGGTGAGATCTGCCTTCGCTGTTGGCTGGGTTCTCTGGTTCGCATACATAGTCGCTGGCGTACTCTACGCGCTAGGCTTTGCCTCTTACGCAGTAGAGCTTCTGCGCACGCTCTTTTTCTCCGATGAGATCCCCTCGTGGCTCCAGGGTCGAACTCCCGTCGTTCTCATCGCTCTGGTCCCCACCCTGCTTTACTCTCTGTCGTTGATTCGTCGCGCATCGGGAGGAGGCGAATGGGCGACCTGGGGCAAGCTTTTTGTTTTTGCCATTTTGCTTCTAGGGGGATTTTGGGCAATATTTTTAAGTGATCTCAGTGAGACCACGGGCAAACTCTCACCGTTTTTTCCCAAAGGAATGAGTGGGTTGATGCAAGCGATGGGTCTAACATTCATTGCTCTTCAAGGCTTTGATCTGATTGCGGCAATCGCCGGAGAAATTAAAGACCCTACGCGCACAATACCTCGAGCAATGCTGCTCTCGCTTGGAGCAGCTCTTGGTGTCTATCTCCCCCTACTTTTTATTGTCTCCACAGTAGGCACAGCTCCTGGAGAAAATATCCTCGCGATGAGTTCCAGAGATCCAGAAACTCTCATGGCTAGGGCCGCTGGAGTCTTTATGGGAGCTGGAGGCTACTGGATGGTCATGGCCGCAGCCCTACTTTCGACTCTTTCTGCCCTGCAGGCCAATCTCCTAGCCGCTTCCCGAGTCGCCCAATCAATGGCCGGAGACCGGACTCTTCCCGCAATTTTGGGAGCGATTCACCCGCGATTCAAAACTCCCCACATGGCAATTTATGCCAGTGCACTCACCCTCATTGCGTTGCTCCTAGCTGTCCCTGACCTTGCCGGAGCCGGCGCAGCGGCAAGTCTCATTTTTCTCATCGCTTTCGCCCTGGCTCATTGGACCAGTATCCTCGCCCGCAGACGTGAGGGGGAGCGAGCTAGTATGTTGCCTCCAGGCTCAAGCCCCACGCACCAGGCGCCACAACAGAGGTCTTTTCAGGCGCCTTTCTTTCCACTTATTCCGATAGTGGGTGGAGTAGCCTGCGCGGGCATGGCCATATTTCAGGCACTCGCGGCCCCCGCGGCAGGAGGAATTGTTGTAGTTTGGTTAGGTTTGGGGGGCCTGCTCTACGCAGCACTTTTTGCTGATCGAGCTGAAGTTTTTGATGCCTTCGCAGAGGCACAAGATCCAAATCTCGCCAGAATGCGGGGAAGAAACCCAATCGTATTAGTACCTGTGGCCAACCCGACCAGCGCCCAGGGCATGGTAGAGGTCGCCGCAGCTCTAGCTCCCCCTCGGGTGGGTAGGGTGATGCTTCTTCGGGTGATCCCCCTTCCCGACAAGGAGGATCAAAAAAGCTCCCAAACTCTAGAGCTGGCCCAACACGTTCTCACTCAAGCGCTTACAACGGCCCTCAGTTCGGGACATCGTCCCGAAGGCTTGGTCACCATTGCAGACAAACCATGGCGAGAAATTGGACGAGTCGTGCGTAGCCACAATTGTGCTGGAGTCGTTTTGGGGCTGCCCCACGATCCATCTCAGCTCAAAGACGGCCCTGTAGAGCACCTGCTGGATGATTTGGATTGTGACTTTACTTTCGTGCGGTGTCCCGAGGGATGGAGTCCGCGCCAAGCGGAAAATATTTTGGTTCCAGTCGGGCGCCGTGGACACGATTTAGCAATGCGCGCTCGGGTGCTCGGAAGTTTGCAAACAGCTCGACGCCCCCAGATCACCTGGATCACAATTATTTCTCCTGAGACAAGCCTAGCCGAAGAAGCCCAAACACGGCGTCATCTTTTGGCCCTTGCTCAAGACAACGTCTATGGGGATCCCACTTTGATGATTCTTCGAAGCGATGATCCGGTTGCGAGTCTGGCGAAATTGAGCAGCGAACATGACTTACTTGTCTTAGGAATGCATCGCTCCGCAGACGGACGTCGAATCTTTGGCAAATTCAACACTCAACTCCTCCAAAAGACCGATTGCGCTACCCTGCTCATTGGTGGAGGGAGCGCTTCGTAAACTCACAGGGACCACTCTCCCTGAGAGGCCCTCTAAGTGCCCCTCAAGTGTCTCAGCGAACAATTGCTGGATCGTCTAAGATAAAACAAGAAGGGTCTGCCGCCAACCACCTGAGCGCATTGCTCCAAAACTGAGGAATTTGATAGGTAGATGCAGGTGAGATACCCCGACACTCCATATTGTCTACACAGGAGCTCAGGGCAGGAGCGGTCCAAAGTTCTCGAAAAGAGATCCAGTCGTCGTGAAAAAGAAATAGACGGCCCTTGTCGATAGATTTGCTCATCGCCAAGTTCTTCACACCATCTTTTGCGACAACCTCACCGTCTCCTCGAATCGATCGACCCCGAAAAGCGCCTACGGAACGCACCCCCTGAGCAATAGGATGATCTGGAATAAAACCCGCCTGTTGATAGGTCGAAGACAGACAGTACGCGCAGGCTCCGAGAACGGAGGCGGTGTCCCAAGTCTCCGACTGACCCACATAATTCATTGCAGAAAAAGAGAGTAGGGCATTCGTCTGATCTTTTTCTGGGCTAATTTTTTCGTAGCCCGACAGAGCAAACACGCCTCCCCCTTCTCTCACCCAGGACTCAAATAGATCCAACTCGATCTGGGAAAGGCTCCACCTAGAGAGATCTTGAAGTAAGATCAGATCATAACCGGCCAAAAATTCAGCGGTGATCTCGGGTTGGTCCTTGAAGTGCTCGGCCTGTATCGAGCTCTTCTGATTCAACCATGCAACAATGGCGTCCTCCCCTCCTTCACCGGGCACGGCCCCCCATTGCCCCATTGCCCCCCAACTCATCAAAGAAAGACAAGATGAGGTAGCGGAAGCACTCGCTCCACCAGCGCTCAACAGATCATCGTGACCGTCCGTGGGCGAAAGAGGACTAGCTCCCCCCAGAGGGTTAGTGCTCCCCTCATCAAGTCCCGCGCCCTCCGAGAGACTTGCGTTCGAACTCAACTCTCCCGCTGCGGCGTCATCAGTCTCTGCGGCAGAGCAGGCAACCAACAACGGAAACACGCCCAAAAATAGACGAACCGCCCCCGGGGAACGAAAATAGGAAACAAACATAGGCACAAGAAAAGAAAAAGTGGGGAGCCCCCTGCAAGAGCGGCCTCCCCCTTTATTTGAATCGAGCGGAGGAAGAGTGCAACCTTCGTCTTCAACCTTTTGAATTCACGGGGTTTTCCGTCGGAAGAGTCAAAGCACTACCGGGCTCTTCAACGAAAAAACCGCCCCTATTGGGACGGTTCGTTCTGGCGGAGAAGGCGGGATTCGAACCCGCGGTAGGCTTGCACCTACACATGATTTCCAATCATGCACCTTCGGCCACTCGGTCACCTCTCCTAGCCTTGGACCTCAGCTATTCGTTGGGGCCCGCCGGTCTTGTAGTCCTTCTAGCGCGCTAGCGAAAGAGAAAAACGGCGGAGAGAGTGGGATTCGAACCCACGGTAGGCTTGCACCCACACCTGATTTCGAATCAGGCTCCTTCGGCCTCTCGGACACCTCTCCGCGGGCGAAGTTGCCAGCGCCATCTCGCTCTGTCAACAATAAATGTGTCTCCTAGGCGCCCTAAAGCTCCTTTGCCTCAATTCGACGATTCTTCTGGCGGCCCTCTTTGGTGTCATTGGGAGCCACCGGTTGTTCATCGCCGTAACCAATCGCCTCAAGACGGCTCCCATCAATTCCCTTTGAAATCAGGTGCTGACGACATGCCTCGGCACGCCTTTCCGAAAGATCTTTATTGGACTTGGCTTTGCCTACGTTGTCCGAGTGACCAGCAATTTGAATACGCACGTTTTTCTTGTGGGTCATGTATTCCAAAACGCTGTCCAATTTATCCAAAGACTCAGGGCGAATGGTGGCTTTGGCGGTATCAAACATCACACCCTTCAATACAAACCCAGGGTCCACAGTTTGTCCCGGAGCCCGCTTCAAATTAAATCGCTTGTAGCGCAGAGTGAACTTGAAGTTCAAATTTGCCTCGTTAGGCACGGGTAGAGACGCTGTAATGTCCTTACGACCCAGACTCAAATAGACCACGTCGTACTTTTTGCCGACGGGGACCAATAACTCGGCGTAACCGTTTTTATCGGTCTCTTTTGTATAAAACTTCTTTCCGTCAGGGTCGGTTAGAGAGATAACAATTCCCTCAATCGGCCCTTTTTCTTTATCGACAACAAAGAAGCGCATCGCCGCTTCGGTCTCTGTGGGCTGAATAGCGGAAGTTCCAGGCTCCGTATTTGCAGAATCACTAGGAGCGTTATCAGCCGAGGCCTCCCCCTCATGATCTGCTATCGTTGCATGATCTGTCGCCTCGACCGGCGCGTCCTTGTTTGTTATCTCCGCGGCCGATTGGGCTGGGCTACCGCCGCCACAGGCGACCAAAGAGAGGGCTCCAAGCAAAATAAGTGATGTCTGACGCATTGTTTTCCTTCAAGTAGAGAGAAAGGCATCTCGTATAGACTTTGAGAGCCTCTCTGGGATTTCGACCACTCCTCCATAGGCCAATTTTAGGCAGAGTGGAATCGAGGTCGATTAAAGACCAAAAATCAATCACTTTTCGGAACCTTCCAAGGCTTTCCACTTTTCCCGTCCCGTAGAACTCGGGGCACCCTCACGACAAAATTCAAAGTAACGCATCATACTGGGGGATAGACTCGGTGACGGCTGCTAAATCGGACAATTCTTGCACCAAGGGGTGAGCAAACACAGCCTGGCTATAGGCTTGAGCGCGCTCATCCATCTCCACCCCGTAGGTGCGAAACCGAGCAACGAGCGGCATGTACATGCAGTCAGCTATGGAAAAATCACCAAGAAGAAACTGCCCCGAGCTGGTCAGCAATGACGCCGACCAAATATCAAGAACACGAGCTATCTCCTGGGGCAATTTCCCCTCGCAGGGGCGATTTTGTGAGCGTCCCCGCAAGTTCGTCGGCATTTGACGACGTATCTCTGTAAAACTACTCACCATCTCGGCACTAATAGCTCGACCCCGAGCGCGCAAGGCAGCATCTTCTGGCCACAGGTGAGCTTGAGGAAATCTCTCTGCCATGGTTTCGGAGATAGCCAAGGACTCATGTATTGTCAGAGAGCGATCTACCAAAATGGGCACCTTACCGGCGCCTGAAAAAGAGAGCACTTTGTCTTTCCAGTGAGGACTCGTAAAAATTCCCACATCACGCACCTCGAAATCGGCCCCTGCCAATTTGAGTGCGAGCCAAGCACGCATGGACCAAGAAGAATAATTGAGATTCCCGACAATCAAACGCAACATGGCTGAAAGGGTAGCAGATAGAGCTTCCAAGTGAGGAGCTGCCTCCGCCTACAAGAAGAATCTACGTCAAAATTGAAAAGAGATGCCAGCTTCTAGGGGGCGTTTCGAATCCCGAAAGGAGACTTCTTCCGCGACGTGCGTCCGATTGAACCCCTGGGACAATTGATAGGCTTCTTGGGCAGTGGTGATCTGAATGGGCATATAATGAGCGTAAATGCCCATTCCAAAACCGCCCACAACCAAGGTGGCGCCGCCAATTGCTAGCTCGGGCGACTCGTAGACAAGAGCCAGCACTAAAAGGGGTACGGCAGTGAGGGTGGATACGAAGCCCGCAATTTCCAGACCAAAGCGAACATTGTCACGCGTATCCTGCTCCTCCCAAAGATCCTTACGCTCCAAGGCGGTAAAGAACTGCTCTTCAGTCATGGAATTACGCGCTGCTCCATGACAAGGTCGCCATGTTTCGATTTTTCGAACAGTGATACCGAGAAACTTTTTCCTATCATACCCAGAATCGATAACGCACAAGCTCTTGGGGTTTTCCGCCTCCGTGCGCCTAACCTCTTTGAGGTACTCTTCGTCATCTTGTCCTTCTAAACGAACCGCGACCTCGTCCGGATCAATAACACCTCCGCCGCTAGCATTTTGACTCACTACACCTTGACCACTCGCTTTCTGGACCTCCTCTTCCTCCAAATTTACCTGAGCCATCGTCGTGGAAGGAGTAAGCAAAGCAAGCAGGAAGCATGTTGATAGGCGTCTCAGATCCATAACATCCGAAGATGAGCATAAGTTCTGCCTCGCGTATAGGTATTGCGCGGATTTTACGTGCCCAGGCTTCTTGATTACTACCGGGGACTTGAGCTAGAATTTGTTCTTCCTATGAGATCCGCCAAAATAAAGTCTCATCCTTGCCGCGTCTTCTCCTCCACGAAGATCATGATGAGTTTGTCTTTGATGGCATCCTGTACCGTCTTCGGTTGTGGCGCGTATCAACAAAGACCAATCTCAGTGATTGAAAGCGGGGCTTGGAGCCTCAGCGTACTCAAGACCGACTACAACTTCTCTATTCGCCATGCCGACGTCATTTACCAACCAGAAGACGACTATCAATTCGTTTTAGTGATCGCGATGCTCACAAACAACACCCAGCAAACTCGTAAGTTTCGCTGGAGCCATTGCCAACTTGATCACGCCCAGGGTACATTTTTGCCCATGAGTGTTACGGCTACAAACTTCTGGCAAACGCCAAAAGCCTCCCTCGAACTGATTCCTCCCGGAAAAACCGTCGAACGCAGACTTATTCTTAGCTACCCGGAGGACGATCTGCCCCCTCACATTTCGTGCAAAGACATGCGTGTGCCACTCCTTTTCGACTAAATTGGACGTTGCGTGGCCATTGTGGCGAACGCGCTCGCCCACTGCTATTGCTTTTTATGAAAATTGCTTGCGTCTGCGGAAGCCTACAAGAAGAATCCAGTAACCTCAGGTTGCTCCGCGACATCCTACGCTGTGCTCCCACCAACGAGGAGATACACATCGAAGATACAATCAGGTACCTGCCACTTTTTAACCCTGATATTTCCGAAGAAGCGCAGCCCGCGACAGTCAAGGACTGGCGAAGCAGTCTTGCAATTTCTGACGGACTAATAATAGCCTGCCCCGAGTACGGTCACAGTTTGCCAGGCGCTCTAAAAAACGCCATCGATTGGGTAATTGGCACAGGGGAGTTCTACAAGAAACCCGTGGCTATCACCGCGAGTACGAAACACCCCGCCCGAGGTTTACTGGGGCTGAGCGCGCTGGCGCAAACCTTACTCGCCGTCGATGCTGACATCACTTAGGAGGGGGGTCA
>Ga0256845_1002380_pt1 | contig 13673 bp, 11 predicted proteins | sample RiftiametaG_FD_189101 | JGI IMG/M metagenome (GOLD analysis project Ga0256845, IMG submission 189101) | Tube worm associated microbial communities from hydrothermal vent at the East Pacific Rise, Pacific Ocean - Riftia | ecosystem: Host-associated > Annelida > Integument > Unclassified ...
TAAAGATAGAAAATATTGAAACCGATGAAAACGTTAAGCTTGTATCAGATAAACAGGTTGTTATTTGTGCGGTAGTTTCTAAGGGTGCAATTGAAGAAGAAGTAGAAGAGGAAGAAGAAGTAGAAGAAACAGAAGCAACAACAGAAGAAAGCAGTACAGAAGAGAAAAAGTCTGAATAGTCTTGGCTTTTGCTTACGAGTATATAAAATTATAATGAGTATTTATTTACTTCTTGCTCTTTGGTTTTAAGACAGAGGGCTAAATTCCGACAGTAAATGGGAGTATAATCCAAAAGGAGAAAAAATGGACAAAAGGAATTATGACATCGGGTTTATAATAAATCCGGAATTAACAGAAGAGGAAATTAAAAAAGTAATCTCCTCAATGACACAGATGATTGAAGAAAGCGGTGGAGTTATTGAAAAGCTTGATGAATGGGGTAGAAAAAGATTAGTTTATCCGATTCAAAAGCATAAGGAAGGCATTTATATCTTTATCAATGCAGAATTTACCGGAGATGTTGTAGAAAAGATTGAAAGAAAACTCAAATTAAACGAGAAAATCATCAGGTTTATCGTTGTTAGATTAGATGATAAACTAAAAAAGAGTAACAAACTTGTAAAGAAATGGGAAAAGGCAGACAAACGCAAAAAGAAAATGCAACAAATTGATGGTGAGAAGTCATCACGTGAAGAGAGTCATACAAGTTCAAGAGTAAAGGAGAATAAGAATGAGGCCAACTAAAAACTATTCACAAAACAAACCTGCGAGAAAAGTTTATTTTTCTAAAAAAAAATATTGCATTTATTGCAAAGATAGAATAAGGCTTGTTGACTATAAAAATTACAAGATGTTGGAACGTTTTATTCTTGAAACAGGTAAAATTCTTCCTGCAAGAGTTTCCGGTGCTTGTCCTTATCATCAAAAACAAATTACAAAGGCGATAAAAAGAGCAAGACATATGGCTTTAATCATGTATATTGAACCAAAGAGAGGATAAAATGAAAAAAGCTACCATAAAAGCAGTAAAAGCAATGAAAAAAAAGAATCCTGAGTTTCAGAAGCCAAAGGGATTGATTCCTGTTTTATTAAACAGAGATATAGATAATCTTGGGGATTTTGGTGCTGAAGTCTGGGTTAAACCGGGATATGCGAAAAATTATTTGTTTCCTAATAATTTAGTTGTTGAGTATAATGAACACAATATAAATCTTCTTAAATCAAAAATGAAGAAATATGAAGAACAGAGAAATATGGAAAAACTCTCGGCAGAAGAACAAAAACAAAGAATTGAAAACTTAAATATTGTAATTGAGAGAAAATCCGGAGAAAAGGGTGTTCTTTACGGTTCTGTTAATGTATCTGATATTGAGGAAGAATTAAAGAAAATAGATATAGTAATAGAAAGAAAAAAATTCAATTTGAAAGAACCTATAAAAAAACTTGGAAAGTTTACATGTAAGATAAGACTTTTTAAAGATGTTGAAGCCGAGTTAAATATTGAAATTAATCCTGAAGGCGGAGAAATGGAACCTTTAACCGAGGCTGAAGAATCAAACTATGTAAGAAGTGAGGATGTATATTTAGAAGATTAACTCTTTCTATGCGGTAAGTTAGAAAGAATATATAATGTGTATAAGAGGGATGGAATACAGCGAAGATTATCTTGTTGTGTTTTACCCTCTTGTAACTATGATGACATTTTGCTTCTCTTAACTTAGTTAATTGTATTAAATGAAAATGCAAAAAACAGTAAATAGCGATTTTAAAAAATCGCTTCCGTACGACGAATATGCCGAACGTGCCGTGCTTGGTGCAATGTTGATTGATAACAGATATGCGAGCGAGGTGTTCTCGGAAATTAGTCCTTCGGATTTTTACAGAAATTCAAATCAGGTAATAGCTACCGCAATCAATAATCTTGTTAATAATAATACAACGGCTGATATAATTACGATATCAGGACATCTTGACAGACAAAACGATTTAAAAATTGCCGGTGGTCATGTCTATATTACCTCTTTAATAGATGGTATCCCCGACAATATTGATATTACCGAATACATTAAAACAATACTTGAACTTTCATCTCTTAGACAGATTATTCTTACATCTGCAAATGTTGTTAAAAAGGGAGTTGAAGAGGGTGCGGACTCTAAATCCATACTTGTTGATCTTCAAGAAGATCTTATTAAAATTTCAGATTATCATGATAAAGACGGATTTCATGCTTCAAATGAAATTGTTAAAACTACTATAAATCAAATAGAACATATTCAAAAACACGGAAATACAAGTGGCATAAAAACAGGATTCACTGAAATTGACAGGATGACAGGCGGATTTCAAAATGGAGACCTAATAGTAATAGCGGCAAGACCCTCTATGGGTAAAACGGCTTTGGCTCTTAATATTGCATCAAATATGGCAATAAAAAATGAGAAGAGTATCGGCTTTTTTTCTATTGAAATGCAGGAAGTACAGATAATGATGAGATTGCTTGCACTCAAGGCAAATATAAATTTAGGACAGCTAATTCAGGGTAAAAAAAAATTAACCCGTCAGGAATGGCAACAGTTAAACCTTGCAGCCAGTGAATTTAATAAGTCTGATTTTTTCATTGATGATTCGGCAGTACTCTCAATAATCGAGATGAAGACAAGGGCAAGAAAACTTCAACGGGAAAATAAATTGGATGTAGTTTTTGTTGATTATTTGCAGTTGATGAAGGTCTCCGGTGAAAATTTAAGACGAAGTGATTCGAGAGCACAGGAAGTTGCAATTATATCATCATCTTTAAAGGCAATGGCAAAGGAATTAAATATTCCCGTAGTAGCACTTGCTCAATTAAACAGATCACCGGAACAAAGAGGCGGTAGCACAAGCGGAACTCCTAAATACCAACTTTCCGATTTAAAAGAGAGTGGTGCAATTGAGCAGGATGCTGATATTATTATGTTTTTACATAGGGAAGAACAGTATAATAAGGATACGGATAATACGGGGGAAGCTGATTTAATCATTGCAAAACAGCGAAATGGTCCTACGGGTAATATCAAATTAGCCTATATAAGTGAATTTACTAAATTTGCGAATCTTGAGTACTCTGATTATGCTGAAGATGACGGTTTTTAATTTTTTTTCTTGACTTTTTTTTTATTATGTGTTATTCGACATATAGGAGATGGAATGAATAAAAGAGAACTTACAGAAGCGATAGCATCGAAAACTGATTTTAAAAAGTTTGAGGTTCAAAATTATATCGACCTTTTAATTGAAGTAATTAGTGAAACCTTGGATAATGAAAAGAAAGTTGTTATGTCTAATTTCGGGACATTTAAAGTTGTTAGGAGAAAAAAGAAATTTGTAGTACATCCGGGAACAAACAAGAGAATGGAAATACCTCCACAAAAAATCGTGAAATTTTTTCCGGCATTAAACTTAAGAAAAAAAGTTCAAAACAAATAAAATGAAAAAAGTTAAATTACGTAATATCAAAGAAGTCGTTTGGGCAACGGACTTGTCAAAAGAAAGTAAGGTCTGTGTCCCCTATCTAAAATATTTCAATGAGAAATTATCCTTGAACAATCATGCTGTATTTATTTTACCTAAGATATCGCAGTGGGTATATGAAAGAGCTTTTTTTTCTACTGATGATTATTTTAAAGAGATAAATCATTCCATCGCAATTTCAAAGGCAAAGTTAGAAAAGTATTGTAAATCTATCGGAATTAAGTTTAAGTCTGTTGTCAATCAGGGTATTGAAAGTGAGGAGATATTGAAATATTCCAAGAAAAATGATGCTGATATTATAATGGTTGGGAAAAAAGGTATATCTGAAATAAGTGATTTTATTATCGGCTCTACAACTTCAAGATTGATACGAAACTCATCTTCACCTGTTTTAGTTGTTACCTCAAGAAAAAAAACAGTCGATGTTAAGAAAATTCTATGTCCCATTGATTTTGGAGATTTATCTTTGTCGGAATTGAATTACTCCCTATCTTTGGCTTCACAGCTTGGTGCGGAGTTATATACGGCACATATATCTGAGTTTTTTAATTATAAGGTCCCGGTATTAAAAAGGGATAAATTAATTGAGTCCATTAATAAAAATATTCAAAAAATAGCTGTATCAGCAAATTATAAAATAGCGGATACCATATACGATATGGGCGAACCTGCACATAAGATTATGGAAATAGCAAAAAAAGGAAAATTTGATATGATCGTGATGGCAGCAAATCAAAAAGTTGGGACTGAACGAATGTTACTTGGGAGTATTACTGAAAAGGTATTAATGCACTCGAATATTCCGGTATTAATAATTCCTCCTTTTAAATATGTTAAGTGATGAGTATTTTCAAAAATTAGCATTTTTTTTAATATCCTTTAATAATTTCAAAGCTGCAAAAAAAGCGGAAAAATCAGGTTACGGAGCTTGTGTGAACAGTTCGGATAAAATTCCGTCCAAATCTCAATTATCATCGTTTGGATACACCTATGATGAGATAAATAATATTCTTAACGATTATAATAAAGTCGCACTTGAAGAGATTAATAAAGCCGAGAGTGTTGATGTTGAAATAATACATATTGAAGAGGATGATTATCCGCAACTTTTAAAAGAAATATATGACCCGCCTGAGTTTCTCTACGTTAAAGGCGATAAAGCTGTCTTAAATTCAAAAAACACCTTGGCTATTGTAGGTTCCAGACGCAATAACTCGTATGGTAAAGATATTTTAAACGCAATTATTCCTGAGCTTTGCAGAGGTGATTTAATTATTGTTTCAGGAATGGCTTATGGCATTGATTCCATTGCACATAGCCTTACCGTAAAAAATAATGGAAAAACTATAGGAGTGAATGCCGGAGGTTTACTTCATATTTATCCTAAGGGTAATTCAACTTTATTTCCTCATATAGTAAATAACGGGTGTATTATATCTGAATTTCCCATTGATGTTATCCCGAGACCTTTTTACTTTCCTATCAGAAATAGAATTATATCCGGTATATCAAAGGCTGTTTTTGTTGTACAGGCAACATTGAGAAGTGGCTCACTTATTACGGCAAGAGTTGCACTTGAGCAAAATAGAGATGTATTTACTACTCCGGGGCATATCTATTCACCTCTAAGCTATGGTCCGCATTATCTACTTAAGCAGGGAGCAAAGCTTATTGAAAACGGTGCGGATATTTTAGAAGAATTCGGAATAAATTTAGAAACTCAAAAACCCAAAAATATATATCTGACAAAAAATGAAATTAAATTACTTGACTTAATGGATGATTATGGTGTAAAAAGGGTAGATTATTTTATTGAAAATAGTGATTTTAATATTTCAGAAATAATATCAATTCTAATGGGATTGGTATTGAAAGGAGTGCTGATTGAAAACGAACAGGGATATAGAAGGATTGGGAACGAGTAATATAAATGAGATAATTATCATAGGTGCAGGACTTGCCGGAGTCGAAGCAGCCTATCAAATCGCAAAGCGAGGAATCAAAGTTAAATTATACGAGATGCGTCCGGGAAAGATGACTAATATTCATGAAACAGGATATCCCGGAGAAATGGTTTGCTCCAATTCTCTCGGCTCGACGGATATTACATCAGCCTTGGGGCTTTTAAAAGAAGAGTTAATCCTATTGGACTCCTTTTATCTTAAAACTGCAATGAAGTATATAGTGCCGGCTGGCAAGAGTTTTTCGGTAGATAGACATTTACTTGCCAAGAGTATTAAGGATGAACTCGATAAAATTGAAAACATCTCATATATTGAAAGAGAAATCACGGATATTCCAGATGTTAATTCGCCCGTTATTATTGCAGCAGGTCCCCTTATAAGCGATGATTTTGCTGAAAGCCTAACTAAGATTACCAAGAGAAGAAACCTCTTTTTCTTTGATGCTACGAGTCCGATAATAGATGCTGAGTCAATAGATATGGATGAAGTTTATTTTGCTTCCAGATACGATAAGGGAGAGGCTGATTTTTTAAATATCCCCTTAAATGAGGAGCAGTATTATACTCTTGTAAAAGACTTAAACGAGGCAGAAAAAGTTCCAATTCATGATTTTGAAGATGATAAGTTCTTTGAAAGTTGTCTGCCCGTTGAAGAAATCGCACGAAGAGGTGACAAATCACTTTCTTTTGGTCCGCTAAAGCCGGTAGGACTTATTGACCCTAAAACGGGTAAGAGACCGTATGCGGTTATTCAATTAAGACAGGATGATATCAATAAGAATTTTTTTCAATTGGTAGGATTTCAGACAAGATTGAAATACGGAGAACAAAAGAGAATATTTCAAAAACTACCCGGATTAAAAAATGCCAAATTTGAAAGGTACGGCAGAATGCATAAAAATGCCTATATTAATGCACCTTTGATAATTGATAAATTCAATAAAGCCGTAGAGTATGATAATATTTATTTTGCCGGACAGATAAGTGGCGTTGAGGGGTATGTTGAATCAATATGTTCAGGCTTGTTTACGGGTATTGCTGTAGCTAAAGCCATATTAAACGAGCCTATATCATATCTTCCGCTTGATACTGCCTCCGGTTCGCTTTTCAACTATATCTCATCTGCAAATTGGAAGAATTTCACGCCTACTAAATTTACATTCGGACTTCTTCCCGATATTACCCTTACTGAAAAAATTAAAGGAAAGAAAAAAGACATAAAAAAAATAAAAAAAGCTAAAAAGTCGGAAAGAGCTTTAAATAATTTGAAAGAATGGATAAAAGCAGAAAAAATCTAAATGAATATCTCTCTTATTTAAAAGATATTTTGTTTTTTTCTCCCAATACCATAAGGGCGTACGGACAGGATATTATACAGTTTATTGATTATATAAAAGAAAATAATTTCAAGGTGAATAAGGATAATATCAGAGAATTTATGTCGTTTATTTTTTTAAAGACAAAAAACAAGGCAACTGTATCTCGGAAGGTTTATGCAATTCGTTCTTTTTATGATTTCCTTCTTTCCAAGGGTATAATTGATAAAAATCCCTTTGACGGAATAAGAACACCAAAGGTTGATAAAAAATTGCCACAGATTCTTACGGAAAAAGAAATGATAGATTTTTTAAATAATATTCCTGCCGATAATATATTAAATATAAGAAACAGAGCCTTGTTTGAGATGCTTTACGCAACAGGGTTGAGAGTATCTGAAATAGCAGGCTTAAAGAAAAATAATGTTGATAAGCGAGAGAAATTAATAAGAATAATAGGAAAGGGGAAAAAAGAAAGGATAGTACCCTTTAATAAAACGGCTTTGGAAGCATTAAACGTATATCAGGATGAGGTATATAAGAAATTCGGTAACACTACGGATTATGTCTTTTTAAACTATAAGGGTACAAAAATAAGCGAGAGATCTATTGAAAGGATTTTAGAGAAGCTTTTCGTTGAGGTTACGAATTCCGATAAAAAAGTATTTCCTCATCTATTCAGACATTCTTTTGCATCTCATTTACTGCAAAGGGGAGCAAATCTTAGAGTTATTCAAGAATTATTAGGGCATTCAAACCTGACCACAACGGAAAAATATACAAGCTTAAACTATTCCGACCTTTTAAAAGTATATAATAAATTCCACCCAAGAAATTAACCGTATTATATTTTAATTAAGTTTTTATCAAACAATATTACAGTTTTGATAAAAAAACCAGAATTTAATTTTTTTTATTTTTTTCTTGTTTTTTATTTTTTTATATGTTATAGACAGTCTGTGTCATTTATTATATTTTGTATATTATGTTCTAATTATTTGATAGATGGTATATGGTGCAACGTATGGGTGTACGATATACAAAAGGAGGTTTGAAATGAAAAGAGGATTATTTTTATTATTGGTAGTTTGTTTGACTTTGTCTGCATTTGCACAGATAAGATGGAAGCAAAAAGACACCTTAATTGATAAAGGCTCTTCCAATGCAATTGTTGCCTCAGGCGACAGTATTTTTGTAGCATACTCAAATAGCAATAAAAACGAAGAATGTGTCTATATAAAACAGTCTGATAATAACGGCAGAACCTGGTCAGCACCAAAACGTATTTATTCGGGTAATACATTGGCAACAAATCTGAAAATTGCTGTTTCAGGTCAAAATGTTTACGTACTCTGGACATGTACCAATATAAAAAGTACAAACGCTGAATACAAGATTTTGTTAAATAAATCTAATGATTACGGATTAACCTGGTTAAATTCCGAAAGAATAATTGACGAAGGAACCGGAAATAGTAATGGAGGTTTTCTCGGAGTTCAATTACTTGCAAAAGGCGAAAAAGTGTATATTGTGTGGGGTTCTTATGCAAATTTTTATGTGATTAAAAATGATATATTTTTTGATTGTTCTTTGGATGGTGGTAATACATGGCTTTCTAAACCTACAAGATTAAACACGGGAGATATTCCGGCTAACAGTGCATCAGTAGAGCCAAGACTTAGTGTAAATAATAATAATGTTTATGTTGTATGGCATGATTACAGAGGTGGTTTTGCCGGTACTTCGATGAGTGAAGGAGAAAACCTTTTTTTCAATAGCTCAACTAATAACGGATTGTCATGGAAAAGTTCGGATAAAAAGATTGATGTTTCATCTTATATTGGTGCGAGTGACCCTTATTGCAATATGGTCTTGTCAAATATTATTTCAAATACCAATATGGTTTATTTGTTTTTCAACGGAGATAGACTTCATAAAGGAACTTATTTGAAATATTCATCTGATTACGGTAAAACATGGAATACTGATGTGGTGAGAATTGATCATAATCACCCTGCTTATGGTCAGATTACACCAATAATATCCGATAATAATACACTCCAACTAATATGGCAATCAAAATTTAAAATATACCACAACTACTCAAAAGATAAGGGACAATCATGGAATAATGATTCTTTGGTATCAAGACACTTTGATAATATAAACTATGAGAATTTAATGCTAAACTCTTACAAAAATAAAATTTATGCAATGTGGACGGAAAATAGTATATCGGGTAAGAAATGGAAAGAAAGCATACATTTTAACTATTCTCGTAATTATGGATTATCTTGGCAAGAGAAAGAAATAATAATAAATAACGATAAACCCATGTATTTGTCATCATGTATTATGGCAATTTCAGGAGAGAATGTATATTCTTCATGGGTAGCAAACAATGGAAATAATAATACTGAAATATACTTTAATAAAACTAATATTAATCCGGTAGCTCAGGTTAAACAAATAACATCGGCATGTATTGGTCAAGAATTAACTCTTGATGGTTCCTTATCCTATGATCCTGATGATGATCCAATATCATATAAATGGAGGTTTATAAGAAAGCCCTTAGGTTCTAAAGCATTTATTAAATCGCCTTTTAAAGCAGTAACAAAGTTTACACCGGATATTAAAGGTAAGTATCGTTTAACACTAAGAGTAAAGGATATACAAAATTATGCCGTGTTTGATGATCTTGTTTGTTATATAGGAGATAATGCAGTACCGGTTATTGATGGAAAATCTGAAATTTGTTATGGTACGGTAGTATTTAACGGAAAATTGTCATATTCAAATTGTGGCACAATTACAGGATATCTTTGGAAAATGGAGAGAAAGCCCATAGGTTCTACTGTAAAAATATCTGATACAACAAACTCTAAGATTGCATTCAATGTTGATATTGCAGGTGAATATAAGGTCTCTTTAAAAGTTAAGGACAATAGGGGAAAGTGGTCGAGAACCATCACAAAAACAACCATAGCCTCTGTAGGAAGTCCTCCGAATATGGAAATTTACACCACTAAAAAATCAATTTATATTTGGGTGTTTTCAGCTGAATATTATGATATTTCTATCAAAATAAGGTTATCGAATAATTGTCAAATACCAATTAAGAAATACATTTTAGAAAGAAAGCAAACAGGTGAAGACTTTAAATCAATATTAGAAATTGCTCCTGAAAATTTGAATCTTGACAGTGAATATCTGACTTTTAATTTTACTGATGAATATATACTTAGAAAAAAAATAAATTTCCAATATAGGATTAAGGCAATTGATAATAACGGGGAAATTATAGCGATTGCCGCCACGAATTAAGAGTTAAATGCAGAATAATTATACTATTCAGCAATGCAGTAATTGAGTTTAACGCAGTTAGAATAGTCTTGTTAGGCATTGCAGTAAGTTTTGTCGTAAACTTGACAGGCGTATGGTCTTGCTAATATAATCTCATTTAGGAGAATATGATATGTCGTTAAGTTCTTTGTTTTTTATTTTCTTTTTTTTGCCTATTTTTTTGTTGCTGAATTTTTTTATTGAAAAAAAAAGAAAAAATATTTTTTATGTTATTATCAGTTTTATCTTTTATTTTGCCGGTGCAGGCTCGTATCTTACTTTATTAATTATATCTATAATTGTAAATTATATTTTAGGTTTATTAATTGATATAGGGCTAAAGAAAAAAAAAAAGATTGTATCCATGATATTCTTTTTTTTAGGTTTAATTTACAATATAGGTTTATTATTCTTTTTTAAATATATAGGTTTTTTCTTAAATAGCGTCAATCAAATTTTTAACCTGTCCTCTAATGAATTACTTTATAAGGGACCGGAAAGCTTTCCTGTTGGTATTTCATTTTTTACATTTATAGGATTATCTTATCTAATTGATGTTTACAGAGAAAGCTCTAAGGCAAATCGTAATATATTTGAATTTAGTCTTTATATGTCTTTTTTTCCTAAAATAATGATGGGTCCTATTACCCTATATAATAAGTTTAGTTCTCAATTGAGTAATAATGCCGAAAGAAAAACGGATTACTATAAGGGCATTAAGCGATTTATTATAGGATTGGGTAAAAAGGTATTGATTGCCGATTCTGTTAGTAAGGTTGCTATTCCAATATTTAAAATATCTATTGCCGAGCAAACATTTGCACTCGCTTGGATAGGTGCTATTTCATATACATTACAAATTTATTTTGATTTTTCCGGATATTCGGATATGGTGATAGGTCTTGGCAATATGCTTGGTTTTGATATTCCTGAAAATTTTAACTATCCCTATGTTTCAAAATCTATTAAAGATTTTTGGAAGCGATGGCATATGACTCTTGCCGCATGGTTACAGGCATATCTTTTCTTGCCAATAGCATATTTAGTTATGAGAAAGATTAAGAAAGATAGATTTTTCTTTATTAAGACAGAAAATTTTGCATATTATACCGGAGCTTTTTTTACAATGTTAATATGTGGATTATGGCATGGTGCAAATTGGACATTTATCGTATGGGGTATATATTACGGAATTATTTTAATAGTGGAGCATGGCTTAATCGGTAAATTTTTGAAAAAGAAAACAAAAAAAACATTTCGTATTACTTATAGCTTATTCTTAATTATCATAGGATGGGTTATTTTCAGATCAAGCAGTCTTTCTTATGCCTTGGGATATATATCGGCTATGTTTGGTTTCGGAACGGGAAAAGGAATAGTCTTTTATCCAGAATTATATTTAAACAATGAATCATTGTTTTTTATATTTGTAGGTGCCTTAGGCTCTTTACCCTTAATTCCTAATCTTATAAAAAGGTATAATAAATTCTCATTATCATATAAACAAGGTATATATCAAGCTTTATTTAATACAATTTATACATATTCAGAGGCTGTTTTATTAATTATACTCTTTATATTATCTACGATTACAATTGTTACAAGTACATATAATCCTTTTATTTATGCAAAATTTTAGAAATTTGTCGTTCATTACATCATTTATCAGCTAAACTTTATTTATTGTTTGTCGTATAATAGCTATGAAACATTTAATTATTATTCTATTGTCTGTTATGTTATTAAGCCAAAATATATTGGGAAATAGTGCTAATGACATTCCTAAAATCACGCCTTTTGAATCTCCTAAAGCACCTGTGATTGACGGAAAGTTAGATGACGCTGTTTGGAAGAATGCATTTGTTTTTGATAATTTTAAAATGGTAGAGCCCAAAACAGGCGTTACTCCCAGTGAAAAAACAAAATTAAAAATTATAATTACTAAGACTGCAATATTTATCGGAGTTAAAAATTATGATAGAGACCCGTCAAAAATAAGTATTAATTCGCTTGGACACGATAAGAAGAGTCGTTCTAACGATATAATAAAAATTCTACTTGATCCGTTTATGGACAAGAGAAACGCCTATGTTTTTTTTGTAAATGCAGGTGGAGCAAGAACAGATGGACTTGCTTCCGGTGAACATTTTAGTACAAATTGGGATGGAATATGGGACGCAAAGAGTAAAATTGATGATGACGGGTGGACAGTTGAGATAAAAATACCGTTTAAGACACTTTCATTTAAAAACGGACTCCCGTACTGGGGATTTAATATTGAAAGGTATATTCCAAGAAAAATGGAAAAAATCAGAATGTGCGGAATTTCCAAAGATGCCTTTTTTTATGATCCGGGTGTTGCTGCTCTTTTAAAAGTCCCAAGTGATATAAAGCAGGGGAAAGGCTTGACTATCAAGGGTTTTGCCTCTGTAAAGAGCATAAAAAATTTTGAAGAGGCAGCACCAAGAGACAATGACTTGGACGGTGGCTTTGATATATATAAAAATTTCACTCCGAATCTTATGGGGGTTTTCAGTTATAATACGGATTTTGCAGATACAGAGGTTGATACAAGGCGAATTAATATTAGTAGATTTCCCATGTTTTTTTCAGAGAAGAGAAACTTTTTTTTAGAAGGCTCTAATATATTTAATTTTGGAATAGGTCTAAGAAGAAATTTTGTCCCCTTTTTTAGCAGAAAAATAGGCTTATACAATGGCAACCCCATACCGATAAATTTTGGTTCAAAGCTAATAGGCAAGATTGGAGATACAAATATTGCACTTCTTGATGTTAAAACCAAAGCTTTTGGAGAACTTCCCGCTAAAAATTATTTTGCCGGCAGAGTTTATCAAAATATACTCAGTCAGAGCAAGGTTGGCGTAATATTTACTTCGGGTAATCCTGACAATGACAGTGTAAATCAGATGTATGGTATGGATTTTGTTTATTCGACAAATAAATTTATGAAAAATAAAAACTTTACAACAGGAACATGGTTTACATATAATAATAATGACATTGACAAGGGTAAACACTACGCCTATGGTATGAAAATTGATTATCCAAACGATCTTTTAGATTTGTCTTTAACATATTCATACTTTGGTGAGTCATTTAAGCCCAGTTTATCTTTTTTATCAAGAAGCGGTATTCAAATGATTAGTACCGGAATATCTTATCAACCGAGACCTGAAAAAGGTTTTATCGGAAAATACGTCAGACAATTTTTCTTTGAACTATATACGACTTTTTATTGGAAATTAGATGGAACATTGGAGACAATGAGAATTTTCACTGCCCCGATAAACTTTAGAACCGAAAATGGAGAGCATATTGAGTTTAATGTCATGCCCAATATAGATGTGCTTGATAAAGACTTCGAAATTTCAGACGGAGTAATTATACCTCAGGGAAAGTATAATTTCCTAAGATACAGGTTTGAATTCAGCACATCATCATACAAGACAATAAAGTTTGGTATGAGTTATAAATTCGGGGGCTATTATAATGGTAAACTTAATCGTCTTGAGTTA
>Ga0256845_1002381_pt1 | contig 13666 bp, 12 predicted proteins | sample RiftiametaG_FD_189101 | JGI IMG/M metagenome (GOLD analysis project Ga0256845, IMG submission 189101) | Tube worm associated microbial communities from hydrothermal vent at the East Pacific Rise, Pacific Ocean - Riftia | ecosystem: Host-associated > Annelida > Integument > Unclassified ...
TATCGGTTATATCAGATTTGTAAAATTTAATAAAAAAGCCGCACAACAAGTAAAGTCTGCGTTATTGGATTTGAAGACTAAAGGAGCTCAAAAATTGATTATAGATGTGAGAGGAAATCCCGGAGGACTTTTAAATGAGGTCATCAAAATTGTGAATTTTTTTATTCCTAAAGGAAAACTTGTAGTAAAAACCAAAGGAAGATTCAAAAAATATAATACCACTTTCAAAACAAGAAATGAGTCGATTGACGAAGAGATTCCGATTGTGATTTTGACAAATGACAGATCTGCATCGGCATCTGAAATTCTTTCCGGAAGTTTGCAAGACTATGACCGTGCGCTGATTGTTGGAGATACAACTTACGGGAAAGGCTTGGTGCAACGCACTTTCAATTTGAAATACGGCACTTATATGAAACAAACCACCTCAAAATATTATATTCCGTCGGGCAGGCTGATTCAAAAGATTGACTATTGGCATCGAGACAAGAAAAACAAACCTTTGCGGATGAGCGATACCGAAAAAAAGAAATCTTTTAAAACCAAAGGAGGAAGAACAGTATATAATTTTGGAGGAGTGATTCCGGATGTAGTGGTTGATGATAAAATTAAAAGTGAAGTGGTTAAGGATTTGTTGAAAAAGAATTATATTTTTGACTATGCCACTTGGTACTATTTTAACAAACCCAAACCTCAATCTGTGGCTGATTTTCAATTGACCGATAAAGATTTTAATATGTTTATCGATTATCTCGGGAAACATCAAATCAATCCGCAGACCACGGCTGAAAAAATATTGAGAAATGCATACAAAAAAGCAAAAAAAGAACGTTTATCAAAAGAATTGGAAAAAAGATATAATGCTCTTTTTGATGCCTACAACCAAGCCGATGAACAAGATATGAAAATGCACAAAAATCTCATTTTAGATTTGATTTCAAAGGATTTGGTTGTCAGATATTTTTATAGTGACGGCTATGTGGATTATATGCTTAAAACAGACAAAACCATCAGAAAAGCAAAAGAACTTCTGAACGATTTGAGTCGATATAACAAACTTCTGAAAAAGAAATAGGTTGGTTTAATTTGATACTAATTATATATTCTTAGAATATTGCCGGACTTAGAAATTCTATAAGGTTTCATTCCGTAGTTTCCTGTTCCCCGGATAATCTGTCCGTTGTGCAAATTATATTCATTGTTTTCGCAGCTGCATTTTGCCGTGAATTGGTCAGGTTGCATCTGTGAGCAAGCACTTGGGCTGTGATTGGGGTCACTGGCTTCAAAAGCAACATAACCCGAGCCGGTATTAAAGACAATAACTCCTTTGATGCCAACGTGGTCAACATCGACCAACACGGAATTGTTGGCATATTTCAAGCTGTTGTATAGCGGAAGATTCAAATTGATCTCATAGGAGAAGCTCAAATTTTGAAGATACGGGTTTTGATATTGGCTTTTTTTTGAACAAGAAGATTTTGAAAATAGCAACAAAAAAAGCAGCGGAAGAAAAAATCGCCGTGAAGTGATACTTAAATTGATATGGTTTTTTAGTACCGTCATTTTGAGAATTTACATTTTTTCTAAAACTCTAAGCGCTTCGTTTAAATAGACATCTTTTTCAAGCTGTTTAATCCACTTTTCACGCTTAGACTTAAAAATCGTGTCGTTTTCTTTCCCGATGATATCTTGGTCCAGCGATTGAATGGAATATTGCGTTTGAAATTTAATCAAGCTGTCGAATTTTTTATTTTCTTTTTCGGTTTTTTCAATATCAGCTTTATATTTATCAAAATCCAGATATAACGTATAATCGTTTTTTCTGTTGGCAAGCCATTGGGCTTGTTTGTCTATGTTGATGAAAATGGAATCGTGATTGACTCTTTCTTGTTCCTCACGAATAATGTTTTCTTTTTCACTCAGGTTATACCATTTCTTGAAATTTGACGATGAAATTTTATCCCATTTCAAAGCTGTTTTTTCGTTTTCTTCTCTGACTTTCAAATGAGAGTATCTGTCGGGAACAAGAATGTCCGGCGTGACTCCTTTTCTTTGTGTGGATGCACCGGTCACTCTATAGAATTTTTTTGTTGTCCATTTCAGCGCACCTAAATCGCCATATTTGTTTCCGCCGACCCGATTCAAGCTGATAAAATTCTGAACGGTTCCTTTTCCGTAGGTTTTACTGCCGATAATTATAGCTCTATCATAGTCTTGCAAGGCCGCGGCCAAAATTTCGGAGGCAGATGCAGAAAGTTCGTTGACGAGCACAATCAAATTTCCATCGTATATAATGTGCGCATCTCTATCGTCTAAAATTTCTACTTTTTCTTTTTTGTCTTTAACCTGTACAATGGGACCATAATCGATAAAAAAACCGCCGATGTCTACCACTGTTGACAAAGATCCCCCACCGTTATTTCTCAAGTCAAGTATAATGCCTTGAACTTTTTCTTTTTTGAGTTTTTTAAGTTCTTTTTTGATATCTGAAGCAGCAGATCGTTGTTCGTTGTCTTTGAAATTGATATAGAATTTAGGCAAATAGATATAACCGAATTTTTCTCCTTTTTTGTTATCAATAATCAAGGATTTAGCAAAAGTTTCAGCCAATTCCACCTTGTCTCTTGTAATGGGAATCACTTTTCCGGTGCCATCCATCCGTTTTACGAAAAGCTTCACAACCGTTCCTTTTTTTCCTTTGATGAGTTTCACGGTTTTTGACAGACTCATTCCTATGATATCCACGGGAGCTTCGTTGCCTTGTCCAACTTTAGTGATTAAATCTCCGACTTTTAAAACGCCGTCTTTTGCCGCCGGACCTCCCGGAATGATTTCTATGATTTTCACATAGTCTCCATCTTTTTGCAGTCTGGCACCAATGCCTTCAAAAGATCCTGACATGCTGATATCAAATCGGTCTTTTCCTTCGGGGCTGAAATAATTGGTGTGCGGATCATATTGCATTGTGATGGCATTGAGAAACATAGAAAAATAATCTACTTCTTCCATGTCGCGCATAGCCTCCTTGAAGTTTTTCATGATTTTCTTGGTATCTTTTCTTGCTTCTTTTTCCAGATCTGTCAAAGATTTAGAAACAAAAGAGCTGTCTTTTTTCTTTTTGGCGTCTTTTTGTTTATCATATATTTTTGAAAGAACAGAAGATTTAAGATATTTTCTCCATCGGTTTTTCAGTTCTTTTTCTGTTTTGGCAAAAGAGATATGCTCATAGTCAAGATTCATGGTTTCGTCAATGTGCAGCTGAAAAGGTTCAGACAAGATTTCATTCACATAATCAAAAGACTTCCTTTGCCTTTTCAAGACAATGTTATAGGCTTTTTTGAATAAATCCATTTGAAGACTATTGATTTCATCGTCGATTAGATATTTATATTTGGAAAGAGAATCTATGTCGGATTGCAGCAAGAATCTTTTAGACGGATCCAAATTTTTAATAAATTCACCAAAAACTTTCTCAGAGAATTGATTATCCAATTTTTGAGGTTTGTAATGTGCGTAGTCCAACACTCTGTGAACAGCAAAAAGCGTTGCTTGCTCTTTTGACTCTTGATTCTGATGGTTCTTGAATCCTAAAAAAACGCCGACCAACAGCAGGACAGCTAAGATTGTCTTATAGTTTCTTTTCATAAATGCGATTATTTTATTCACCTTGTATAATTGTTTTTAGAAAAAACTGTGCCAATTATATGGAGCACAAAGTTAATATATTATTTATGGATTTTGTATAGAAATATTTTCCCTAATTTTGTGTCACTAAAATCTATTGACAAGAATGACAAAGGAAACAACGTATAAAGAAGGAAAAAGATTGCCTGTAATGGAACATTTTCTGTCCATTCAGGGAGAGGGCAGGCATACGGGAGTTGCTTCATACTTCATTAGAATTGGCGGTTGTGATGTGGGTTGTCATTGGTGTGATGTGAAAGAGAGTTGGAATCCGAACCTGCATCCTCTAACCGATGTGGACCATGTTTTGGAGAAAATTCCAAGCCACATTAAAACCATTGTGATTACAGGAGGAGAACCTTTATTGTATGATTTGAATTATTTGACGGAATCTCTGCATAGAATGGGAAAAACAATTCATTTGGAAACTTCGGGAACAGCGAATCTAACAGGTCGATTTGATTGGATTTGTCTTTCTTCCAAGAAACATGAAAATCCTCTTGAAACAATTTATACAAGAGCAGACGAACTGAAAATAATAGTTTTTAACCATACGGATTTTGATTTTGCCGAAAAAGAATCTTTGAAAGTAAGCCCGGATTGTGAGTTGTTTCTGCAGCCTGAGTGGAGCCAAAGAGAAACAATTATACCGCAGATTATATCGTATGTAGAAAAAAACCCGAAGTGGAAAATTTCTTTGCAAACACACAAGTATTTACACATTCCGTAAATTTTATAAAATCGATACGAAAATCTCGTTACAAACCAACAATATGAAATGAATTAGGCATAATTATTGATATTATTGAATAGTTTTGAATTGTAAAAATAATTATCGTCAAATTAAAATAATTCATATATTAGCGGAGTAAAAAATTATGTAAGTATGGAACCGAAAAAATCACCGAAAGCAGATTTAAATAATTATAGTTCTACGTTTATCTTATTTGGATTGGTAGCTATGTTGTTTCTTTCTTGGCGAGTCATTGAATTGAAAACCTATGAGGATAAAATAGACATTGGCGAGCTGAATCTATCAGGAGATGATGAAGACGAAACTTTGGAAGTAAAAATAGAAGATATTAAGCTTCCGCCACCGCCTGTTCAAGCAGCTCCTCCAGAGGAAATTGAAGTTGTGAAGGATGAGGAAGATGTGAAGGAGGATATTGTTCAATCTTCAGAAACGGATGATAAAGAAGAAATCAAGGATGTTGAAGATATCAATGTGGACGATGAGCCTGAAGAAACCGATGTAGAGGTTCCATTCCAATTCATCCAAAATCCGCCAATCTATCCGGGCTGTGAAAGCAAGAAAGGAAAGGCGCTTAAAGATTGTATGAATGCCAAAATCAATAAATTTGTCGGCAGAAAATTCAATACGGGAATAGCCAGTGATTTGGGATTATCCGGAGAGAAAGTGAAAATTCTAACAGTTTTTACCATAGGGAAAGACGGAAGGATTATAAATATCAGAGCACGTTCAAAATATAAAGAATTGCAGAAAGAAGCCAAGCGTGTTATTGGAATGTTGCCGAGAATGAAACCCGGAAAACAGAGAAATATGCCGGTGAAGGTCACTTTCACTTTACCTATTATTTTCAAAGTAGAAGAATAAAATTAAAAAAAATATCAATAAGCCGAGTAATCTAAAAATTACTCGGCTTTCTTGTGTAAAAACATAGACATGGATATCAAAAAATATTTAGACAGCACTTATTTGAAAAAACCGGAACAAGCCGGAATTTCAGAAGACAAAACAACTGAAAAGGTCAAAGAAATTATAAGAGAAGCCATTGATGAAGGATTTTATTTGGTAATGATTAGACCGAATTATGTCAAAATGGCGCGAGAAATGATTGATGCAGCACATGCTGATGTGAAAGTGGGAACGGTCATTGGTTTTCACGAAGGCACTTTGCCTTATACTTTGAAATTGGCCGAAGCGCAACAAGCCGTTAACGATGGAGTAGATGAATTGGACTATGTGGTCAATTATGAATTATATAAGAAAGGAGAACACAATTTGGTTAAAAAAGAAGTTTTTGAAGGAAGTTTACTAGCCGTGAAGAATGGAAAAATTGCCAAATGGATTATTGAAGTGGCAGCTTTAACTCCGGATGAAATTGCCGGGCTCACCCAACTTATTCGAGATATTGTGATTCAGACCATTGGGATTAATGAGGCCAAAAAAGTATTTGTCAAATCATCAACGGGCTTTTATAAAACAGAAGAAGGCAAACCCAATGGTGCAACACCGGAAAGTATCAAGATTATGGTGAAAAATGCATCTCCTTTGCCTGTCAAAGCTGCCGGAGGCGTGAGAAATTATCAAGAAGCTGTTGACATGATTGATTTGGGTGTGACAAGAATTGGCACTTCCTCTGCAAAAGCCATTGCCGATGGAAAGCAAGCGGAAGGAGACTATTGATTTTTTTATAAACCTTAAGAACACCAAGCAGGTTATGCAAAAATTTAAACTGATTTTTATCGTATTTATTGGTTTTTCCATCGAGATGATGGGGCAAATGACTGATTTAAGCACGCCCAGATCAGCAATATATACCCATTTTGAAAATCTAAAAAGAAACAATTATCATCCTGAAATTTCCGCCCGTACAATCTATGGAATATCCGGAGAGCAAGCACAAAAAAAAGCAATCAGACTTAAGCAAATTTTTGAAGGAAAAGGATTGCTAATCGATTTTACGGGAATTCCCAATGATGCAAATTTTATAGACTCACTGAATTATCCGATTCCAAAATATGCCTACAAACCATTTCCGTATAGATTGCCTGAAGTCTATTTGGAAAAGTATGGAGATAAATGGTATTATTCCAAAGAAACAATTCAAAAAATAGATTATTTATACGAGTCTATTTATCCTTTTGGCGCTGATTTAATCGATAAATATGTGCCATCTTATTTCAAAGCAAGCTATTTGGGATTGATGCTTTGGCAATGGATAGGTTTGGTTTTAATTATTCTGTTGACCTATTTTCTGCATGTTTTTTTCAAAAAACTGCTGTTTTTCATTTTCAAATTGGTTAAGAAAAGATTTATTTCATCCAAAATCAAAAATTTAAATGAACGGCTCAAACAATTTGCGCATCCGTTGTCTTATATCTTTGGAATTTATGTGATGGAAATGATGATTCCATACCTGCTTTTGGAACAAAAGCTGAGCAATTGGACAATGTCTTCATTATATTTTGCAAAAATTGTATTTTGGATTTTTGTATTTCTCAGATTTGTAGATGTGTTTGTGGCACTGTTCAAGCATCGTGCGCAAAAAACCGTGAATACACTAGACGATCAACTGGTTCCTATCATAAAAAATGTGCTCAAAGGAATCATTATCATTATTGGTATTTTTAAGATTTCCATTTATTTAGGGGCAGATCCGAAAGCTTTAATTGCCGGTGCTTCGATTGGTGGTTTAGCCATCGGTTTAGCATCACAAGATACGGTGAGAAATTTAATAGGTACTTTAATGATTTTTGTAGATAAACCTTTTAAAATCGGAGATTGGATTGTGGTGGATAACATTGAAGGAAATGTTGAAGAAGTGGGTTTCAGATCATCAATTATCAGGTCTCCGGATACATCTGTTTATAAAATTCCGAACAGCAAGTTATCAGAAATTGCTATAAACAATAAAGGAAAGAGAATTTATAGAAGATATAAAACGGTTCTGGGCATCAGATATGATACACCTCCTGAGTTGATAGAAGCTTTTGTGGAAGGTGTAAAAAAAATCATAGAAGAACACCCTACAACCAGAAACTATTCTAATTTTACGGTCTATAATTCTGTGCCGTATAATGTGGAGTTTATTGATTATGGTGATTTTTCACTACAGATATTGGTGAATGTATATTTCATGACACATGATTATGCCGAAGAAATGCACGGCAGACATATTCTCCATCTGGGCATATTAAATTTGGCAAAAAATCTTGGTGTTGAATTTGCTTTTCCTTCTCAAACACTTTTTATGGAACAATTTCCCGAGAAAGCCAATCAGTTTCCGAAATATTCCACAGACAAAAAAAATATTCAAAAAGCTCTCCAGGAGTCTATCGCTGATTTTAAAGCAAAAAATTTGAAAAATGTTTAGACGGCACTATCAGAAAATTATGGCATTTTTCTATGATCCTTTTATGAAATCATTGGAAAAAAGTTTGATAAAGTCTAGGCGTGAGATGTTGCAAAATATTCAAGGTGATGTTCTGGAAGTGGGCGCCGGAACAGGCGTAAATTTTGATTTCTACTCTGAAAGAGCAAAGGTTTATGCCATAGAACCTTCCGTGCCGATGTATCAAAGGGCATTAAAGAGAGCAAAAAAAAATATCAAAGTATACAACACAGGAATAGAGTCGGTTGAGAATATTGCAGAAATGCCCGAGAAGTTTGATTATGTGATATCCATGTTGGTTCTTTGTACGGTGGATGATGCACAAGAAGCGGCAAAAATATATCACAAGCTTTTGAAAGATGACGGAAGACTGTTGGTTTTGGAGCATATTCATTCCTCCGGAACAGCATACGGAAAATTGCAAAAATTGGTCAACCCGATTTGGAAACCGATTGCAGACGGTTGTAATCTCACCAGAAGGCAAGACCATATCTTGAAAAAAAACGGTTTTTTTGCCATGGAGGAAAAATATTTCAGGCTTGGAACTGATTGGTATCAAGCAATCATGAAGAAAATAATAAGCACATAAAAGCAGGAATGAGTTTAAAGTAAAAAGTTTAAAGTTTATAAAGTTGGGGGGAGAGAAATGATTACAGATTAACGATTGCAGATTTTAGAAGTAAATCTTGCTTTTAAATTTGTGCACTCGTGACAAAAAAATTTCTTAAATCATAATTCGGCATGTGTAAGGAAAAAGAAGAAAGACATCTCGATATAATGAAGGGAGCTTCATCACTCAACATTACAAAACATAAAAATAATAAGCACATGAAAGGAAGCGATGCAGTTTTATATATTATGGGAGCAATGGCAATTATGATGATTTTAATGTTGCTCTTGTCTATGTTTCATGTTCTTTAGAGCATGGAAAGCACATATCCAACAACCATAGCCGATAGGATTGAGATGAATTCTTTTTGCTTGACTTTCAAGAGCTTAACAACGATTAGGCTTAGTGACAATATTCCTATTCCTAATATGATTTGTGCAATTTCAATTCCCAAAGCAAACTCTAGTAGGGGCATGAGCTTGTGATGTTGTCCGACAATAATCATTTTAAAATCTTTGGCAAATCCTAAGCCGTGAACCAGTCCGAAGAAAAAAGAAAAATAAAAATGTGTTTGATGTAAAATTTTTTGGTTTTTAATCAGGATATTTGACAGGGCGGTGATTAATATGGTGATTAAAATGGTTTTTTCAATCAAATTTTCGTTTAGTTCCAGTACTCCATAGACAGATAATAACAGGCTGCTTGTGTGGGCAAGTGTAAAGAGAGAGACCAACCAAAACAGTTTTTTCCATTCTTTCAGACTGAAAATCAGCACTAGCGCCAATAGAAATAGGATATGATCCATGGCGCCTATGTTCAGAATATGTTCCAGTCCCAGTTCGAAATATAATTGGAATTCATTCATAATTCATCGTTTGAGTCTTCAGGAAAAATTTCTATTTCGGGTTTTTTGAAAGTTTTTTTGTTTTTGAAATAATCATCCACAAACAATACCAATGCGGGCAATAATAATAAATTGGAAAACATGGCAACCAATAGCGTGAAAGAAATCAAACCGCCGAGTGCTTTTGTGCCACCATAGCTGGACATCAGAAAAGTGAGAAATCCTGCAAATAGAATCACGGATGTATAGAACATACTGATTCCGGTTTCTTTCAAGGCTTTATACACAGAACGTTTGATATGCCATTGGTTGTGTTGTAGTTCTTGTCGGAGTTTTGCCAGATAGTGAATGGTGTCATCCACTGAAATTCCATAGGCAATACTAAAAATCAAAATGGTTGAAGGCTTCAGGGGGATGCCCAGAAAACCCATTAGTCCGGCGGTTATTAAAAGCGGCAAAAGGTTGGGAATCAGCGCAATAACACTCATTTTCCATGACCATCCAAACATCCAAGAGATGAATATGGCAATCAGAAGAATAGCCAAACCGAGAGACCATGCCAGATTGTTAATCAGATAGTGTGTGCCTTTCAGAAACAGCCGTGCTTTTCCGGTCATCATGACATTGAACTTGTCTTTTGGAAAAATCTTGTCTTTTTTCATTTCCAGATATTGTTCAACTTTTTCCATGTCGTCGGTTTCAATATCTTTCATAAAAGTGGTTAGTCGCAGATATTGTCTAGTGGAGTCTGTATAGCTTTTCAGTAGATTTCCATTTGCATCGGAATTTTTAATGAAAGGCAAAATAAAATTCTTTTCGTGTGTTGACGGAAGTTGATAATATTTCGGATTATTTTTATAAAAAGCTTGCTTGGCATATTTTGATAGTTCAACCAATGAAATGGGTTTAGACAGTTCAGGAATATCTTCGATATTTTCCCGTAGTTTTTCCATTCTTTTAAGAGTGCTTAGTTTATAAGCGCCTTTTTTTCTTTTGGTGTCAATGACAAATTCTAAAGGGAGTATGCCTCCAAACTCTTTTTCAAAAAACTTAATATCCTTATAGAAAACCGTATTTTTTGGAAGGTCGGATAAAATACTGCCGGAAACTTCGATTTTGAAAATTCCTATCATGCTTATTATAATCAGCAAAACGGAGACTCCAAAAATTTGTTTTTGATTTTTACGGATGATTTTGATGAGCTTATCGATAAATTTATTGATCCATGTTTTATTCAGATGCTTCAAGTGTTTTTCCTTAGGAATTTTTCTGTAGCTGTACACAATGGGAATTAAAAGAATAGAAAGAATAAAGATGGAAAAAATAGATAGAGATGCCACGATTCCGAATTCTCTCAGCAGTCTGTTGTTGACGATGACAAATGTGCCGAATCCGATGGCAGTTGTCAGATTAGTCATCAGAATGGCGTTTCCCGTTTTGCTGATAACTCTTTGCAATGAGCGCGCCTGATTGCCGTGTTTTTGAATCTCTTGCTGATATTTATTGATGAGAAAAACAGCATTTGGCACTCCAATGATGATGACTAAAGGGGGAATAATTGCCGTGAGAATACTGATTTGATACCTGAGTGTTCCCATAATGCCAAAAGTCCACATCACACCGATGCCCACGATAAGAAAAGAAAGAATCAACGGAGAGCCGGTTCTGAAAAAAAATAGGATAATGAGTCCTGTGACCAGCAACGTAAGACCGAGAAACAAAGGAATTTCATTTTTTAAGGTCACGGCATCAAGAGATTTGATATATAACAAACCTGAAGTGTGAACATCTAAATTTTGCTCTTTAGAAAAATTATCAACCAAGGGTTTAATTTGATTTACGATAAAATCAACACGTTTTTTGGTGTTTACAATATCTTTTTTAAGAGAAAAGACAGTTTGCACAGCACCTGATTTTTTATTGTAAACGATGTTTTCATAAAAAGGTAAAGAGTCAAAGAGCCTTTTTTTGAGCAAGAAAGCCTCTTGATCAGATTTGATTGTTCCTTGGTGAAATTCAGCCAGTGCAAATTTTTGATTGAGGGTGTCTTTTTGTAAGACTTTTAGATTTTCAATTGATACTACTTGCGCAATTTGGGGAAAATCTTTGATTTTTTTTGCCAGTTGATTCCAAGCATTGATTTTTTTTGCCGTGAAAAGAGATGAATCTTTCACGCCGATTAGAACCATATTGTTATCGTTTCCAAAACGATTTTTGAATTGGTTATATTCTATAACATAAGGATTCTCTTTGGGGAGAATGCTGTTTTGGGAGTAGGATACTTTGACATATTTCCATTGAAAAACAAAGAATGTGGTGGTTCCTAAAATCAAAAAGATGAATATGATTTTGTTTCTTAGAATAATGCCGGCAAGTTTTGACCAAAGATTCATCAGATATAAAATATGAAATTAGACAAATTTATAATTTATTTATTGAGAAAACAATTGATAACACATTAATATCAAAAAAAGAGCTTGCACGCTTGCAAACTCTTTTTATTATAATTTTAAAACCTTGTAATTAAGCTTCTGTCACCGGAACAATCGAGATAAATGATTTTCCGTTTCTTTTCTTTTCAAATCTTACAACGCCGTCAATTGCAGCGTGAATTGTGTGATCTTTACCCATGAAGGTATTTTCTCCGGGGTGATGTTTTGTTCCTCTTTGTCTGACGATGATGTTTCCGGCGATTGCTTTTTGTCCGCCAAATATTTTCACACCGAGTCGTTTACTTTCGGATTCTCTACCGTTCTTTGAACTACCTACACCTTTCTTATGAGCCATAGTTATATAATTTTATTGTTTACAAAAATAATAAAAATATTAAGAGCGACCTCCATCGAGTTCGTCTTGCCATTTTTTCAATTCATCCCATTTTCCTGCTGCTGCCAATTCTGCTTGTTTTGGCCATGTTTCAGGATTGTGCATACCATAGCGTTTTCCGCCTTTTTCCAATAAGATTTCTCTGATTTTTTCAGGATCAGCTTTAGCCAATTTGGCAAAAGTCTCATATCCGGTTTCGCTGAGAATTGAAGCAATTTTTGGTCCAACACCTTCAATTTTTTTCAAGTCGTCTGCTTTAGCCGCTTTTTTTGCTACAGTTTTTTTGGCTGTTGCCGGTTTTTTGGCCACAACTTTTTTAGTTGTTTTCTTTTCTTCTTTCACATCAGCAAGTTTTGTTGGCGCTGCCACTTTTTTTGCTGTTTCTTTCTTCGGAGCCGCTTTCTTCGGAGTTGCCGTTTTTGGCTTGCTTTCTTTCTTTTTGTCAGATTTGAAACCCGATGCAACAACATTTTCAACAAGAATTTCGGTCAAGTATTGACGATGACCGTTTTTCTTTTTATAACCTTTTCTGCGTTTTTTCTTAAAAACGATAACTTTGTCACCTTTGAGATGACGAAGGATTTTAGCTGCTACAGCTGCTCCTTCTATAACCGGGGCGCCAATAGTCACTTGTCCTTTGTTGTCTAAAAGCAGTACTTTGTCAAAATTGACTTTAGCACCTTCTTCAGAAGACAAACGGTGAACAAACACTTTTTGGTCTTTTTTCACTTTAAATTGTTGCCCTGCTATTTCTACAATTGCATACATATTTTGTCGATTTATAAATTCTTAATTAAGAGCCTGCAAATATAGATAAAATTTTTATTTTAGCAAAATAATAAAACGATTTTTGTTACGACAAAAATCTATAAGAATTTTATATGATGAGAAAACAACTCCTTTTATTATTTGTTCTGTTTTTTGGTCTTTCTCATGCACAAGAACCATGGCAAATTCCGAAGCAAGCAGAGGTGATGGAAAATCCTTTTTCCGACAGGCCGGGTATTGTTGAATCCGGAAGAAAAATCTATAAAAATTTATGTGTGAGTTGTCATGGAGCAAAGGGTGCCGGCGATACTGTTGCGGCTGCGGCTCTAAATCCTAAACCTACAGATTTTACTACGGCAATTTTTCAAAAACAAACAGAAGGGAGCGTTTATTGGAAACTTTCTGAGGGAAGAGGTATAATGGCAAGTTATAAGAATATTTTATCAGAGGAACAACGTTGGAGTTTGGTTGCTTATCTCAGAACTTTGGGAAAGGAGCCGGAGACAATAGAAAAAAAGAAACAGGATGAAAAAGTGATTTCAGAACCAAGCATTCCGAGTGAGGGGACAAAACAAAACAGTAAAGCAAAGAAATATACGAATAATGGAGTAGATGCTTTTCCATTTACGCAATTGGTCAATGCTCAAACTACACATATCATACAGCCTAAGGGGTTTGGTTTGACCATCCAACATAGGTTTGGTGTCACCCAATTTGACGAAGAATTTTTCAGAAACTTTATGGGTTTGGATTTATCTGCAAATATGCGTTTTGCTTTTGAAATTCCCGTTAATGAAA
>Ga0256845_1002382_pt1 | contig 13655 bp, 8 predicted proteins | sample RiftiametaG_FD_189101 | JGI IMG/M metagenome (GOLD analysis project Ga0256845, IMG submission 189101) | Tube worm associated microbial communities from hydrothermal vent at the East Pacific Rise, Pacific Ocean - Riftia | ecosystem: Host-associated > Annelida > Integument > Unclassified ...
GGATTTTGCTCTGTCAGGCGTTAAGAACCGCAGGCTGTTTGAGGACACACCTGCCCGCAGTTCCTGCGGTTTAGCCTGACAGAGCAAAATCCCCTTTTTGTTCCTTGTTCATATACAGGTAAGACTTCTGGAGCGGGTATCTGCTTTGTTCATATATATTGACCGAGAATTGCTGTAAATAAATATCAAAAAATGCCTGTCGATCTGAATATTAATAAATTTAGTTTAAAATTATTGGAATTACAAAAGAACAATATTGGTGGAGGCGGCGGGAGTTGAACCCGCGTCCGAAAATATTCAACTTAGATATCTACATGTTTATCCTGAAATTTATAATTAATTGATTTGTCTCTTACAGGATAGATACAAACCAATATAGTCTGAAAAATTTAACCGGTCAGAGTCAGACACTCTTTTCCAGCGTTCCTGCTTAGTCGACGCTCAAACTGCAACCTGCAGGAAAGGTTACAGCAGAACGGTAGCTGCTCTAGGCTGCTACTGCAAAATTATAATCATCTGCAATTAAGTTAGTTCCACCGGTTTTACGAGTCAGTAGAAGCTCGACATGCAATCATAAGTCTCCTCATCTCCGTCGAAGCCATTTCGCCCCCAATATTGTAAAAGAACTAAAAGGATAATAACCATATATGGGTGTGATGTCAAGGTAAACAATGATGCTATTTGATTTATAAGCAGGTCTTTAAAGGGATTTCAGTATCTTTTCTTTTCTCTGTCCATATCCCTTTTGATATCTCTTTTTTTAATATCTTCTCGTTTATCATAAAGTTTTTTACCTTTTGCCAGACCAATTTTGACCTTGATTTTCCCATTCTTAAAATAAATTTTAAGGGGGATAAGAGTCAGTCCTCTTTCTTTAATCTTTTTTGCAAGTCTTTTGATCTCAAACTTATTGAGTAATAATTTTCTTGAGCGGAGAGGCTCATGATTGCCATAAAAGGTTTGTTTATAAGGATTAATATGTAGTTGCTTTAAAAAAAACTCACCGTTTTTATAGTCTGCATAGGCATCCTGAAAATTCACCCTGCCCTCTCTGATGGATTTAACTTCAGTTCCTACCAGGACGATCCCTGCTTCATACTCATCAAAAATATGGTAATTGCGCTTTGCCTGTTTGTTAGTGGCAATTAATTTTGTATAATCAGAACCCATATCTATCCTTCTTCATTAAATGGAGGAATATCTTTAAATTTCATTTTTATAATATCCGAGATATCTTTACAATTATTCAGTTTAAGTGCTTTCTCATATAAGCCCTGGGTCTGTTCCAGACTGATATTCCGTATTAATTGCTTAATAATCGGGATGGAAGCTGAATTCATTGAAAAGTCTTTAATTCCCATTTCCATCAACAGGGGAAGGTTTACCGGGTCTCCAGCCATCTCACCACACATAACTACCTTGATACCTTTTTTTGCTGCGCCTTCCATTATTAATTTGATCATTTTTAAAACAGCAAGATTTAATGGTTGGAAAAGATGTGCAACCTGCCTGTTTCTTCTATCGACTGCAAGAGTGTATTGAATCAAATCATTGGTTCCAATGCTGAAAAAATCAACATGTTCTGCAAGTTCTTCTGCCATCATAACAGCAGATGGGATTTCGATCATTATACCAAGGCTTATATCTTTATTGAATTTCTTTTCTTCTTTTTCAAGATCAGCCATTACATTTTTAATAATTTTTTTAACGTTTAAAAGCTCGTAAACAGAAGAAATCATAGGTATCAATAAACTGATATCACCAAATACCCCGGCTCGCAAGATTGCTTTTAACTGAGTAATAAATACATTCTTATTTTGCAGACAAAACCTGATGGCTCTGAGTCCCAGTGCAGGGTTTTCTTCTTCTGCTGCATATAAATTAGGATTAACTTTATCACCATTAATATCAAGAGTTCTTATGGTTACAGGCAAAGGATTCATGAGTTCAACAACTTCTTTATATTTAATAAAAAGTTCTTCTTCAGTAGGAAATCTTTTAAGATCAAGATATAAAAACTCTGTTCTAAACAATCCAATCCCACTGGCACCACTATCTTTTGCTGCAACGACTTCTTCTACAAGCTCAATATTGGAAGACAAATTAAAGGTTATTCCATCTTTGGTAATCGCAGGAAGGTGGCTGTCCCGGGCAAGAAAAGCACGATTCCGTTCATACCTGCCTCTTTTTTCTTCATAATCAAACAATACATCTTCTTCAGGATTAATAACAATTACGCCTGCTGATCCATCAACAATCAAAAGATCATCATGTCTTATATTAATGGTTGCAGTACCTAAACCAAGCACTGTTGGTATTTTTAAAGACTTTGCAATAATACTTGTATGAGAATCTTTGCCGCCCCTGTCAGTAACAAACCCCATAATTCTCTCAAGCTGAATCTGGCTGGTGTCGGCAGGAGTTATATCATGGGCAACTAAAATAACACGTTTATTTATGGCAGATATCTTTTCATCATGCAACCCGACAAGATAGGACATAATCTTTTCCGACACTTGCTCTATATCATTTGCTCTGGCTTTCAGATACAGATCTTCGACCCCACGAAACATTAATTTTATCTGCCCTGTTACATTTTTAAGAGCCCATTCAGCATTAATCTTATTATCTTTAATGGTCTGGATACATTTTTCATAAAGCATTTTATCCTTAAATAACAACATGTGTGATTCAAGGATATTTAATTCTGCACTTAAGTCTTCATCAAGACTGCTGATTAACTGAGAATATTCCTGTTTAGCTTTTTGGACAGCATCTTTAAAGCGATTAATCTCTTCGGCAAGAAAAGATTCTGATATGGAATATCTTTTAATAACATCTACACCTTCGCGATCAACAATATATGCTTTGCCAATGCAAATACCGGGAGAACCGCTTATGCCATGTAATATTAACTGGCTGGAATCAGATTTATTCATTATTCTGTTTATTCCTCTCCAAACCTTGATTTAAAAAGGTCACATATCATATTAAGTACAAAAATATCTTCAGGGGTCTCAACTTCTATAACAACTTCAGTACCCATACATGCACCTAAGGTTAAAATATCAATCATGCTCTGTGCATCTACTTTATTATTGTTAGCAGATAGCCATACTTTTAATTTTGCTTGATTTGCTATTTCAGCAATTTTTGCTGCTGGTCTGGCATGTATTCCTAACAAATTATCAATTGTAATTTTATGTAAAAGGCTTATTTTTTTATCTATTTTTTCCATCATAAAGTTTAGAGAATAGTACAGTTTTTTTGTAAAAAAGTCAATCTCAATGACCAATGATATTTGATTACTTCTTTATTATATGTTAATCCTTTTTTGAACAAAATTATTATACAGGGAGGGAAAAATGGATAAAATAAAAATTTACGGGAAAGATATCTGACCTTTTACCAATGCTGCTCGGGAAGCATATGATAAAAAAGGGGTTGAAATAGAATATATAAATGTTATAGATAATCCTTTAAAGCTTGATGAAATGCTTAAATATTCCGGTGGTAAAAGAAAAGTGCCGGTAATACTTGAAGGTGACAATGTCATTCTTGGATACAATGGACGAACCTGAGGTGTTTAAATAAATCAGCTGTATGCTGATATAGAGGAAAAAAATGACTGAAAAATATCCCATTGATGATTTTAAAAGTGGTGAATCCTGGAGATTATTTAAAATTTTAGGAGAATTTGTTGAAGGTGTTGATAACCTCCATGAAATAGGTCCTGCTGTTTCTATATTTGGCTCTGCCAGGACAAAACCTGATCATAAATATTATAAAAAAGCTGAAAAAATTGCTTCGTTATTTGCCAAAAAAGGCTACGCTGTTATTACTGGCGGCGGGGGTGGGATTATGGAAGCTGCCAATAAAGGGGCAGCTGAAGCAAAAGGAACATCAGTTGGACTGAATATCTCACTTCCTTTTGAACAGATACCTAATAAATACGCAAATATTCAAACTGAATTCCATTATTTTTTTGTAAGAAAAGTAATGTTTATTAAATATGCCCAGGCATATATAATTATTCCGGGAGGGTTTGGCACATTAGATGAAACCTTTGAAGCCATTACACTGATTCAAACCCATAGAATCAAACCTCTTCCTGTAATTTTAGTTGGTACAGATTATTGGCAGGGGCTAATCGACTGGATAAAGGCAAGGCTCATTGCAGAAAAAATGGCTTCTCCCAAAGACCTTGATATTATTTCAGTTCTTGACGATCCAGAAGAAATTGTTCAAAGGGTTATTGATTTGAACCAAGACTAAAAAACAATTATCAATATTTTTCAATAAGGTCTTCTATGGTTTCAATTTTTCCACCAAAGGTATTAGGTGAAAAAAATATAGTTTTTAAAGGGAATCTTTTAATCCCTATATTTGAGAATATATCTGAGGTGACACTATCAACCCCGTCAAACCCTTGTTTAACTGATTTGGAATAAATAAACATCTCATTCCAGGAATTTATGTAAACAACTGAGAATTGTTTTATTTTTCTATCGCTTTTGTTTACATATAAATTTAATGAGACAAATACAGCAACTATTTCAGCTTTTGCAATCAAAGATTTAAAACTTCTCTGTTTTTGCATTATCGGTCTAAAAAATTTATACATTTCATTCATAAGAAGCACAATATCATTGTGTGTCACAAAAGTTGGATTAGGGACAAGATTAATAATGGATTTCTCTGTATAAAAGCCATTATTAATCAGCCATGCACCAAGTTCTTCAATTGTTTCTGCAGTTCTAACAGATCCTTTCTGCAATTGCATACTGGTTTGCCGGTCAACTATTATTTCCCATAGATCTTTCTTATTAACTTCTTTTAATTGAAGGCTTAGTCTTTGAAAATAATTATAATTTTTTGACACTAAAAGTACTCTGTCAATTTTTCCTTTTTCCTTAGAAAACTCAACAACTACATTTCTAACAAGGACAGTTCTTTCTTCCGGGGTAATTTTAGAATCTTTTTTAAAGGCATTCTCATAAAACTTATTCATCATACGCATTTTCCCGATCATATAATTTTCAATATTTGATGAAAGCCTTTCAATTGCCTTATATTCCCAATTTTGATAATTACCGATTTCAAAAATTTTTTGTGAGGTTATTGCCCACTCTTGAATCAATTTGTTAATAAATTGTCCTTTTATTCCAAACAAGGTATTTTCAAAATCAGAAGTTTTTGATATTTTGAGTTTTAAAAAAAAACAAATCTGAATCAAATTTACAGATTTCAAGTCATCTATTGACTCATAAAATTTAATCAATCCATGGATCAGAATATAGTAGGGATCACAGCTATATAATTTTAATTGATTGCCTGAATTTATCCATATATCTTTAATTTTATTACATAATAAAGGCTCTTTCCCATATTCATATATAAATTTTTCCAATAAAGCCATTTTTATAACCGATTTAAAAGGGCTTTTAAGAAGTTTATACATATGCCAGATAGAAGCACCAAAATATTCTCCTGAAGGGATACCATGAATATCTCCCAAATTAATATATTTTGATTGCAAAGAAGTTTTACGTATAAAATTACTTATATCATTATAATAATAAATGCTGACAGGAACAGACAAAACCGTCCATAATGGTAATTTGCCTGCAACATAAATTAATGTTCTATAAAACTCTTCTTTTAAAAGCCGTGCCTGGGCAGACCCGGAGCTTTCAAAAGACAAACTCCCAAAATCATTATTTATAGCTTTATCAATATCAAGCAGAAAAAAATTAACTTCAGTGTTAAAATTTTTATCAGCCCATTTTTCAATCAGCCTGAGTTTTAGTATTAATGCCTTTTTTGTTTTTTGTGATAAGCAGTCATCTCGAATAACAACCCAGAAATCAAAATCAGATTGAGTTGTCTGCGCCAATGATCCAGTGCTCCCTATGGTGTAGAGCCCTTCTATGCAATAGTTTGAATTTTTTCTTAACTTAAATTGTTTTGTATTTAAATATTTATCAGCAATTTTTTTAATTTCATTGGAAGGTAAATATTTAGCAATCCCATGGGGACAATTTTTAATCACTGAGTTTGTCCCGGGCAAATTGATATTTTCGTGTAATAATAATGGTATCAATTCAAAAAGGTCGCCTTGTTTTCCCCTATAAATATCAAAAGCTATTAATTTTGAAAGTTTATTTTTCTTTAAAAATAATTTTTCACCATAGTAAAGAAATTCAACAAATACTAGCATTTCAAGATGAGAGATAATTTCTTCACTAAAGTATGGAATCGAGTCCAGATTTATTTTAAAATCCCTTGCATTAAAATCGGCAAAGCTATCAATCAAGGTATCTTCAGCAAAATCATCAAATTTTGAATACCTTGCTTTAACACCTGTAAAATCAGACAAATCAAAAATTGAATCTTTAAAACTTGAAAGAATAAAATTTGCTCCCACAAAAGAGACACCTGAAAGTTCTGCATGATCAAAAGAAGTCTTGATAAATTTTGATCCGGTAAAAATAGAATTATGCAGGTCACAATTATTAAACCTGGAATTATAAAATGATGCATTGCAAAAACTACAATTATTAAATTTTGCATTTGATGCATTTATATCAATAAATACTGCATTGTCAAAACATACACCATCAAACTCAGCTTCACTGAAATCAACATTATAAATCATAGTATTTTTAAAAAATGATCCTGTTATGATTGTTGATGTAAAGCTTGTATTTTTTATGATTGCATTATTAAAATAAAGTATATAATTTAAAAATTCCAAGTTAGACAGGTCAACATTCTCAATAATTTCTGCTTCAAATTCAAATTCGCCTGGGAATTTACTCTCCTTAAGGTCAATTAATTTCTTATCTGTGGAGGAAAGAAAAAAATCTTTAAAAATCCCTGAGGGTGATTTCTGCCTGTCATTAACACTCTTAACTAAAGATTCTATTTCCTTTTCAATCCCTTTTTTCTCTTTTGCTAATAATTGACCGATTAATTCTATGAATTCTGATACCTGTGTTCTTATCAAATCATCTGAATGGTCTTCAAATTTTTTTAATAGGTTAATAACCCTCTCAGGTCTTTTCCTCACAACGCCTAAGATATATGCATTAAATACAAGAGCATTGTTTTTCAGATACTTTTTTTTATTTTGTGCGACATCCTGAATTATACAAAAGGAAATCCTTGAAAAAGAAGATATTTCATTTAAAACTTCCAACAAAATATCTTTCCTGTTTTTAATCACTTCAATAAATAATTTATATAGTGGTATTCCTTTTGTTATTACAAGGGCTTTAAAAGCGTGAAAAGCCTCTTTTGGGCTTCTTTTTCTTAAAATATCCAACAAGCAGCCACTTAATTTGGAATTAGAATAAATGCCAACAAATGATGATTCAATGGCTTGTAAAATAATTATTTTTATTGATATTTTTTTTTCAGTTTTCAGACTCTTAATCAAAAAATCTATATCAAGGCAGTCTTGCATTAATGATAAAGCCTTAATTGTTCTCCCTCGAATTTTAATATCTTTTGAAAACAAATCTCTGGACAAAACAGTTTTCATATCTTTGAGCAATGGGATATTTAATAAAAAAGGATCCAAATTATTTTCCTGGTCAAAAATCCTTGCTAAAAAGCATACAATGGCATGCTTGTCATTTACTTGTTGAAGCATTTTTTTAAATTCTATTGCCCAGTCTTTTCTGATTTGGGGTGTGCTCTTAAGATATTGGGCAGTAAGAACAAGTTTTTGTTCTGAAAAAAGTGATGAAATAAGAGTCCTGAATATTTTTATTGATATTAAATTTGAATAACAGGCTTTCCACGCATAGAATGGTCCTTTACCTTCTGACTTGATAAGGGCTTGAAAATAAAAATTCAGCTCTGGCAAAGCAATACCCGGCTTTATTTGAAGAAAAATCCTTGAGCAAAAACAATCTGATTCCAAAATTGCTTTTAAATATTCCTTTTTATTGGTTTTATCATTCTGGAGTTTAATCATTTTTTCCTGCACAGCAGCTAAGGCTTCCCGCGCTTTATTCCTAAGCATATAATGATAAGAAGAAAGCCCGGCAATTATGGGTAAAATTGCCTGGGAAGGAGAAAACTCAGAAGAACATTCCAATAGCTGACATTGTTGATCTTGATCAAGGTGCAACCAGTTTTTTTCAAAATTAATAAAATCAAAATCCAGAACAAGATCATTATCTTTTGTCATTTATATAAATATCCTCTATAATCGTGATATTATTGATTTTTACTACAAGCTCATCTTTCTTTCTTTTAATTAAAACCATGTTTTTAGATTCAATCTTATTTATTTCGCATTGTAATCTTAAAGACGGGAAATCAAAAATTTCAAGAGCCTGTTTTAAAAGATTAAGCTCTTCTGAATCATTATCAGTGATATTCTTTTTTTTTAACAACTCGCTGAGTTTTTTATTATAAAGTTTTTTTATCTTTGTTTCAATACATGGATTGTCAACCGTTCCATTGGTTGAGCCAATACTAAAATATATTTCCATCTTGTTTTTTACATTTCTAAATTAAAATGGTATATGAACATGGTTTTTATTAATAATAATATTTTTTTTAATATAATTCCATAATTTATGAAACTTTTTGAACAGACTTTGAACAAGGTGGAAGATAATAACAGCTATAATGCTGAATCCATTGAAATTTTAAAAGGGCTTGAACCTGTACGCCGAAGGCCGGGAATGTATACTGACACCACAAGCCCTGACCATTTAGCCCATGAAGTTATTGATAATAGTGTTGATGAAGCAATTGCAGGATTTGCAGACACAATAGACGTTATTTTATATGATGATAATTCCCTTGAAGTCATTGATAACGGTCGAGGAATGCCCGTTGATATCCATCCTAAGGAAAAAATATCTGGTGTTGAACTAATAATGACCAAACTTCATGCCGGAGCAAAATTTTCCAATAAAGATTATCATTTTTCAGGTGGCTTGCATGGTGTTGGTGTTTCTGTTGTTAATGCTTTATCAAAATATTTAAGGATTATAATTAAACGAAACAATACAAAATACAGGATTGTTTTTAAAAATGGGAAAAAAGTATACAATCTTAAACAGATTGAAAAGTCCAGCTGTAAATCAACCGGCACTTCACTGCTTTTTTATCCTGAAATTTCTTTTTTTGATAATCCTTATTTTTCAAACAAAACTTTAAAACACGCTCTAAAAGCAAAAACAGTACTCTGCCCTGGTCTTGAAATAAACTTTTTTGATGAAAAGACTCAGGAAAAATTTTCCTGGAAATATGATCATGGTTTGCATGACTACCTGATTGAAAACATGCCTGAGAAAACAATTTTTAAAACACCTTTTACAGGTGACAACGAAACCGTGGAAGGCAAGGTAGCATGGGCTGTAAACTGGACAGATGGCTATAGCGGAAACATTACTGAAAGTTATGTTAATTTAATCCCTACACCCCTTGGAGGAACCCATGTAAATGGATTTAGATCAGGACTATTGGATTCCATTAAAGAATTTTGCAAATTCAGGGATCTGCTTCCCAAAGGTGTATATATTGCTCCTGAAGATATCATGGAAAATATTGGATTTATCCTTTCAGTAAAAATTACCGATGCTCAATTTTCAGGGCAGACAAAAGAAAGGCTTTCCTCCAGACATTGTTCTAAACTTGTCAGTTCTCAAATAAGAGATGCCTTTAGTCTCATGCTCAACAAAAACACTGAAGCTGGCAATAAACTCGCTGAAATTACAATAAAAAATGCCAGGCTCAGAATAAAAAAATCAAAGAAAATCAGCCTTAAAACTTCTAAAAATGGTCCTGCACTTCCTGGAAAATTATCAGACTGCACCAGTCGAGATAATATGAAAAGGGAATTATTCCTTGTGGAAGGAAATTCTGCCGGTGGTTCCACAAAACAGGCAAGGGATAAAAATTTCCAGGCTGTTCTTCCCCTGCGCGGTAAGATTCTAAATACATGGGACCATGATTCTTCTATAATTTTAGGATCAAAAGAAATACATGATATTTCTGTTACAATAGGCGTTAATCCGGGGTCAGATGATATCTCAAATTTACGATACAATAAAATATGCGTGCTTGCCGATGCTGATTCTGATGGTCTGCATATAGCAACTCTTTTATGTGCATTATTCCTCAAACATTTTCCCAAAGTAGTTCAACAAGGGCATTTGTTCATTGCCATGCCTCCACTTTATCGCATTGATGTTAATAAAGAGACTTTTTATGCACTTGATGAGCCTGAGAAGAAAAATATTATCAAAAAAATTGAACGCCGGAAAAAACATGGTAAAATAAATATCCAACGATTTAAAGGTTTAGGAGAAATGAACCCTGGTCAGCTGAAAGAAACCACTATTGCACCGGATACTCGCAGACTTGTACAACTCAGTTGTGATTCATCTCCTGAAGAGTTGTATGGGATCATGGATATGCTGCTTGGGAAAAAAAATGCCCCGGATAGAAAAAAATGGATTGAATCTAAAGGAAATATTAAAGAGTTAGAATAATGAAAATTTCATCACCAATCAATACAGAAGGGTTTGAAATATTACCCTTGGAACAGTTCAGTGAAAATGCTTATCTGAATTATTCAATGTATGTTATTCTTGATAGAGCTTTGCCCCATATAGGCGATGGTCTGAAACCTGTCCAGAGAAGAATAATCTATGCCATGGATGAGCTTAATCTTTCAGCAGAAGCAAAATATAAAAAGTCAGCAAGGACTGTGGGAGATGTTTTAGGTAAATTCCATCCCCATGGTGATTCTGCATGTTATGAAGCAATGGTAAACCTTGCACAGCCGTTTTCATGTAAATATCCCTTAATAGATGGACAGGGCAATTGGGGAGATCCGGATGACCCGAAATCATTTGCTGCCATGCGGTATACAGAATCAAAGCTTACAAAATATTCTGAACTGCTCCTGGCTGAAATCAAAATGGGTACAACTGACTGGGCACCAAATTTTGATGGCACTCTTAAGGAACCGGTTATTTTGCCTGCCAGACTTCCTAATCTATTATTAAACGGATCAACAGGCATTGCAGTTGGAATGGCAACTAATATCCCGCCCCATAATTTAGAAGAAGTTGCAGATGCTCTGGTCTATCTTATTGACCATCCTGATGATGTTAATGAAAAAATTTTAGAACTCATTAAAGGACCTGATTTCCCAACAAGCGCTGAGATCATCACTCCTCCTGCACAAATCAAAGAAATATACAGAACAGGCAAAGGGAAAATAAAAACCCGGGCTCAATATCATTTTGAAAAAACAGATATTGTTGTTACAGCCCTTCCTCTTTATGCATCAGGGGAAAAAATCATGGACCAGATTGCAGCCCAGATGAATAAAAAAAAGCTGCCCATGGTAAGCGATATCAGGGATGAGTCAGATCATGAGGACCCGACACGCCTTGTAATTATTCCAAAATCAAATCGCGTGGATAAAGAAGCTCTTATTAATCATTTATTTGCAACTACTGATCTTGAACGTTCTTATCATGTTAATATGAATATGATCGGTCTGAATGGATATCCCAGGGTAAAAGGTCTTAAAACCATATTAATTGAATGGCTTGAATTCAGAACCGAGACTGTCCGCAAAAGATATGCATACAGACTAGACAAGGTTTTAGCCAGATTACATATCCTGGATGGTCTTTTAATTGCATTTTTAAATATTGATGAAATTATTGAAATCATCAGAACTTTTGATAACCCAAAAGATGAATTAATTGCAAGGTTTGGTTTAAGTGAAAAACAAGCTGATACAATCCTGGATATTAAACTGAGACAGCTTGCAAAACTTGAAGAAATTAAAATTAAAGCCGAACAAAAGGAACTTGATAAAGAAAGAAAAGCTATTGAAATAATACTTTCCTCTGATAAAAAATTAAAAAATGAAATTAAAAAAGAAATCAGAAAAGATAAAAAAAAATATGGAGATGCACGTCTTTCTCCAATAAACCAGAGAAAAGAAGCTGAAGCGTTCTCAGAAATAGAAGTAATTGATAAAGAGCCTGTTACTGTAACATTATCAAAAAACGGCTGGATTAGATCGGCAAAGGGTCATGATGTTGATCCTTTCAAGCTTAAATTTAAAATAGGCGATGAACTTTTATCCTATACCAGAACCTGGAATGATAAACCTGTTGTTTTCCTTGACTCTAAAGGCAGGTCATACAGCATACCATGTCATACACTCCCGTCTGCAAGGGGATTTGGAGAACCTATTACAGGACGTCTTTCAATTGATCAGGATTCTCATATACAATTTATTTTAACAAATGATAACAATGCAACAATCTTTCTTTGTTCAGATCTGGGATATGGATTTTTTACTAAATTTTCCAATTTTCTGACAAAAAATAAAAATGGTAAGGCATTAATCAATCTCCCGGCAAATGCTAAATTATTAGAGCCTCAATTGATAAAAAATATAGATAATGAAAATTTAGTTGCCATCACTACAAAGGGACGTTTATTGATTTTTAAAGCGCTTGAGATGCCTGAACTTGATAAAGGCAAAGGCAATAAAATCATTGCAATTCCAAAAAAAGAGCTGACATCTTCAGATCCTGAAAAATTAAAACTCGTAAAAATATTGCCTGATGATGGAAATCTTGTTATTAATACTAAAAGAGACTCTCTTATACTTAACAAAGGTAATCAGGAAAATTACATAGGGAAACGGGCTCAAAGAGGCAAACAACTGCCTTTAACATATCAGGCAATAATATCGCTTGATATTGAGTCTCCAACATAAATATTTTTATAAAAAATCAATTTTGTTAAGATGAAATTTTTTTTTAAAAAACATCTTATTTCTATCGCAGTTTACCTGACCTGCGCACTTTTTATTTTTTTTTGTTTTTTGATTCAGAATGAAGCAAAAAATAAAACACGCAACAGCTTTGAAAAAATAAAACAAGCCGGGAAAATAAAGCTGCTTACCAATATTGGTGAGACCTCGTATTATTTGTATAATAACAAGCCCATGGGGTTTGACTATGAACTTGCTTTAAAATATGCTCAATTTTTAAATGTTGAGCTTGAGGTAATAACTCCAGGATGGAACAATTTATTTGCCTATCTTGAACAAGGTAAAGGAGACTTTATTGCAGCAGGACTTACCATAACTTCACAACGGCTTAACCATGTTAATTTTTCCATACCATATCTGACAATTCAACAAAAGCTTGTATACCATAACGACAAACAAAAAATTAAAACATTAGAAGAACTTGCAGGCAAAACAATTCATGTAAGAAGAGGGACTTCATACCAAACAAGCTTGATATCTTTGAGAAAACAAGGTATTGATGTTCATTATATTTTACACGATAATATACCTACGAAAGATTTCATAGCCATGGTTGCAAATAAAAAAATTGACTATACCATTGCTGATTCAAACATAGCCTATTTAAATCGCAGATACTATCCAGATATTCGAGTAGGCATTTCTCTCAATCATGAGGAATATCTTGGCTGGGCAATAAAAAAAAAAGATATTGAACTTCAAAAAAATATAAATGAATTTCTTGTGCAGGCTAAAAAGAACGGTACTCTTACCAAATTATATAATAAATATTATGATAATATTACTCAATTTGATTATTATGATATAAAAATATTCC
>Ga0256845_1002383_pt1 | contig 13652 bp, 11 predicted proteins | sample RiftiametaG_FD_189101 | JGI IMG/M metagenome (GOLD analysis project Ga0256845, IMG submission 189101) | Tube worm associated microbial communities from hydrothermal vent at the East Pacific Rise, Pacific Ocean - Riftia | ecosystem: Host-associated > Annelida > Integument > Unclassified ...
TAAGACAAACATTTTTCCTCCCGTACTAGAAACAGGAACAGCCATGGGTAAAGTGACAAGTAAAGCATCAACTGAAACAGGCTTGTCAACTTCTACGCTGGTTGTCATGGGTGGAGGTGATGTACAGCTAGGAGCGGCAGGACTTGGGGTAGTCAAAGAGGGGCAAGTAGCCATACTTGGAGGCTCTTTTTGGCAACAAGTTGTCAACATAAAAAGCTCTGTAAAGCCACCTATTGACATGAGTATAAGAGTCAACCCTCATGTAGTAGAAGGACTTTCCCAAGCAGAGGGCATTACTTTCTTTTCGGGCTTAATCATGCGTTGGTTTAGAGATGCTTTTTGTGACTTAGAAAAATTAGAAGCCAAAGAGAGAGGGGTAGATACCTATGCCATTCTTGAAGAGAAGGCTAAAAGTGTGCCTGTAGGTTCTCATGGTATCTTGCCTATCTTTTCAGATAGCATGAACTACGGCAAGTGGTACCACGCCGCACCATCTTTTCTCAACCTCTCCATAGACCCAGAAGTATGCAACAAGGCCTCTATGTTTAGAAGCTTAGAGGAGAATGCCTGTATCGTCTCGGCTATTAACTTGGAGAAAATAAAAGCTTTTACAGAGTTAGAGATAGAAGAGATAGTTTTTGCAGGAGGTGCCAGTAAAGGTGACCTATGGTGCCAGATACTCGCAGATGTCACAGGGTGCAAGATAAAGATACCAAAAGTCACAGAGGCCACAGCACTTGGAGCTGCGATGGCAGCTGGAGTAGGGGCTGGGGTGTATGAAAGTCTGCTAGATGCTTCAGAGCGTTTGGTAGTCTGGGAAAAAGAGTATGTACCTAATGGGGACAATTATAAGAAGTATCAGAACATACAAAAACAATGGCAAGAAGTGTATGCAAATCAACTCTCTTTAGTAGAGAGAGGTTTAACCACTTCTATGTGGAAAGCACCAGGGGTTTGAGGTAATAGTTTTTGGATATAATAATACAATTTAATAATTTAGGTTTCTAACTATGACAAATATTATCTTATGTGGGGGGAGTGGTACGCGGTTGTGGCCGCTCTCTAGGCAGCTTATGCCAAAACAGTTTATAAAGCTCTTTGGTGACCAATCACTTTTTCAGCTTACAGTTGAGAGAAATAGTGATATGTGCAACAATCAGTTGATTGTCTCTAATGTAGAGCAGTACTTTTTAGCTTTAGATCAGCTAGAGGAGCTGAAGCAAGAGAGTGTTGAGTATATATTGGAGCCAGTGGGTAGAAATACTGCACCAGCGATTGCTCTTGCCTGTATGGCATTAGATGTTGATGAGGTGGTGTTGGTGACTCCATCAGATCATCTTATTCGTAACCACGATGCTTATATTGAGGTGTTAAAAGAGGCGAAGCAACTTGCCCTTGAGGGCTATCTGGTGACGTTTGGTATTACACCTACTTTTGCAGAGACTGGATTTGGCTACATAGAGGCTAATGGGGTTGATGTAGAGCACTTTCATGAAAAACCTGATGCAAAAAGAGCAAAAGAGTACCTGAATGCAGGTAATTACTACTGGAACTCAGGGATGTTCTGTTTTAGAGCAGGAGTTTTTTTAGAAGAGCTTAAAAAATATTCGCCCAATATGTTTGAGAAGACACAGTATGCTTTTTCTCAAGCAAATAAAGATGGAATGGTACGCATAAAGCATGATGATATGCTTGGTATCCCTGAAGATAGCATAGATTATGCAGTGATGGAGAGGTCTAAAATTGTTAAAGTCATCTCTTCAGATATAGGGTGGTCTGATGTGGGAAGTTTCGATGCACTTGCTAAAGAGTTGCCCAACGATAAAAACAATAACCTAATACTTGCCACCAAACAAGTAGAGCTATTGGGAATTAAAGATAGCATTGTTGTAGATACGCGTGATGCACTCCTTGTCGCAAAAAAAGGCCATTCACAAGATGTAAAAGAGATAGTCCAACGCCTAAACAAAGAGGGGAGCGAGCTAACTAAACTGCATAGTCTTGTGCATCGTCCTTGGGGTACATATGAGGTTTTGTATGCTCATGAAAACTACAAGATAAAGCGTATCGTAGTACACCCCCAAAAGAGGCTCTCTTTGCAAAAACATCTACACCGTAACGAACACTGGATAGTAGTAGAGGGTGAGGCAACAGTACAGGTAGGAGAGTCTACCTTTTTGCTAAAAGAGAATGAGTCCACCTATATAAAACAGACCATGCTACATAGACTCTCAAACAACACCCAAAGAGATATTATCTTAATAGAGGCACAAGTAGGTAGCTATACGGGTGAAGATGATATAATAAGAGCAGAAGATGACTATAGGAGAGCAGATGGCTAAGGTAGCGTTGATTACAGGCATTACAGGGCAAGACGGCTCTTATTTGGCGGAGTTTTTGCTTAAAAAAGGGTATGAAGTGCATGGCATTAAGCGTAGGACTTCTTTGTTCAATACAGACAGGATAGATCATCTCTATCAAGACCCTCATGAAAAAAATGTCAAATTGCATCTACATTTTGGAGATATGACAGACTCTATGAACCTCACGCGTATCATCCAAGAAGTACAACCAGATGAGATATATAATCTAGCAGCCATGTCTCACGTAGCAGTAAGCTTTGAAACACCAGAGTATGTAGCCAATGCAGATGGTACAGGGACACTTCGTATACTTGAGGCTGTAAAGCTTTTAGGTTTAACAAAAAAGACAAAGATTTACCAGGCAAGTACTTCTGAACTTTATGGAAAAGTGCAAGAGACACCACAAAGCGAAACAACACCTTTTTACCCAAGAAGCCCTTATGCTGTGGCAAAAATGTATGCTTACTGGATAACAGTAAACTATAGAGAAGCCTATGATATGTTTGCCTGTAATGGGATACTCTTTAACCATGAATCACCTGTACGAGGAGAGACATTTGTAACCAGAAAGATTACCCGTGCCGCTTCCAAGATAGCCTTGGGGCTCCAAGATAAACTTTACCTTGGAAATTTGGATGCTAAAAGAGATTGGGGTCATGCAAAAGACTATGTAAGAATGATGTGGATGATTTTGCAATCGGATGAGCCAGAAGACTGGGTCATTGCAACAGGAGAAACCACGACAGTGAGAGACTTTGTGAAGATGGCATTTTCGTATGCAGGGATAGAGTTGGAGTTTAGGGGAGAAGGTGTTGATGAAAAGGCTTATGTTGTTTCTTGTGCAAATCCTGAATATCAAGTAAAAGTGGGAACGAATGTAGTTTCTGTAGACCCTAAATATTTCAGACCAACAGAAGTTGACTTACTCTTAGGCGACCCTTCGAAAGCAGAAAAAAAGTTAGGATGGAAACGGGAATACAACTTAAAAGAGTTAGTAGATGACATGATGAAAAGTGATTTACACTTAATGACTAAAGACCAGTATCTTAAAGATGGTGGTTATACCATTATGAACTATTTTGAGTAGAGCTATGCATGACTAAGAGCAGTAAAATATACATAGCTGGACATAGAGGCTTAGTAGGCTCTGCCATTGTGAAAAATTTGATATCAAAGGGGTATACAAATTTACTGTATAAAACGCATGAAGAACTAGATTTAATTAATCAAGAGGCAGTGGCTAATTTTTTTGAAAAAGAGAAGCCGGAGTATGTCATATTGGCAGCTGCCAAAGTTGGGGGTATAATAGCTAATAATACCTATCGTGCAGACTTCATATACGAAAATTTACAAATTCAAAATAATGTGATACACCAAAGTTATGTTCATCAAGTTAAAAAACTTCTTTTCTTGGGTAGTACCTGTATCTATCCTAAAAACTGTCCTCAGCCGATGAAAGAAGAGTATCTGCTTACAAGTGAACTTGAATATACCAATGAGCCTTATGCCATAGCAAAGATAGCAGGCATTAAAATGTGTGAGAGCTATAACTTGCAATATGGTACAAATTTTATATCTGTAATGCCGACTAATCTTTATGGAATGAATGACAATTTTGACTTAGAGACCTCTCATGTGCTGCCAGCACTTCTTAGAAAGATACACGAAGCAAAGATGGAAGATAAACAACAAGTTGAAATATGGGGAAGTGGAAAGCCTAGACGAGAATTTCTCTATTCCGAAGATATGGCAGATGCTTGTGTGTTTATTATGGAGAGTAGAGACTTTAAAAATACCTATAGTCCAAATGATAAAGAGATACGAAATACACATATAAACATAGGTACAGGTGTAGATATCAGTATTGAAGAACTTGCGTTAACCATTAAAAAAATTGTAGGTTATGAGGGAGAGTTATATTTTAATGAAACTAAACCTGATGGGACTATGGTAAAGCTTACTGACCCCTCAAAACTCAATAACTTAGGGTGGAAGCATACTGTGGAACTTGAAGAGGGAATAGCGAAGGTGTATGACTGGTATTTAGAGAAAGGTGGCAGTAATTTATGATAAATGTAACAAAAACATATTTACCCAATAAAGAAAAGTATCAAAAATATGTAGATGAGATATTTGAAAGTGGGTGGATTACTAATAATGGTCAAATGGTACGTAAGCTTGAAAAAAGACTATCTGAGTATTTGGGGGTCAAAAATGTAGTATTGGTTGCAAACGGAACGGTAGCCCTTGAGATAGCATATAGAACCTTAGATATAAAGGGATATGCTATAACAACACCTTTTAGTTTTGTGGCGACTACCAGTTCACTTGTAACAAATGGAATAAAGCCTATTTTTGCAGATATAGACAAAGATACTTTATGTATAGATTCTAAGAAAATAGAAGCATGTATTACTAAAAATACAAGTGCCATAGTTCCTGTGCATGTGTTTGGAAATGCTTGTGAGATAGATAGAATAGATAAGATAGCCAAAGAAAATGAACTAAAAGTGATATATGATGCCGCACATGCTTTTGACGTAAGGTATAAAGGCGAAAGCATACTAAATTTTGGGGACATTTCAACACTTAGTTTTCATGCAACAAAGCTTTTCCATACCATTGAGGGTGGGGCACTCATTATCAATGATGACAGTTTGGTAGAAAAAGCTAGATATCTTATAAATTTTGGTATTGAAAATGAAGAGTCAATTCCAGAGCTCGGTACAAATGCTAAAATGAATGAATTTGAAGCAGCGATGGGCTTATGTATACTTGACGAAATGGATGAAATTTTAAACAAAAGAAAAAATGTCTATGAAAGATATGAAAAAGAGTTAGAAGAGCTTGTCAACTTTCAAACTGCAAACAAGGATGCATCCAAAAATTATGCTTATTTTCCTATTATCCTAAAAGATGAAAAACAAATGTTTAGAATAAAAGATGCATTAAATAAAGAAGATATTTTCCCTCGAAGATATTTTTATCCATCCTTGGATACATTGAGTTATATAGAGCCAAAGCAGGAATGTAAAGTATCTCAAGATATTGCCAGAAGAATATTATGTTTACCAATTTATCCTGAGTTAACAAGTATTGAACAGAGTGATATAATAGATATCATCAAGAGGATTAAAGAATGAAAAAAGTATTTATAGTCACTGATAATAAAGTTATATATAAAGAATTCAGGAGAATTCTTTCTGCAAAAAATATTAAAGTTGATTATTTCTGTAGTATGCCAAGTATTGATATGTTTAGAAATGAAATTAAACAAGGTTCAATGAAAGAAATATGCATAAGAGATAGCTTTGAAGAATTAATCCATAAATATGAATTAGGTATATCTTGTCATTCTAAACAACTATTTCCTGCATTACTTGTAAATAGTATTTTATGCATTAATATTCATCCGGGATTAAATCCGTATAACAGGGGATGGTTCCCCCAAGTTTTTTCTATAATTAATGGGTTACCTATAGGAGCTACAATTCATGTGATGGATGAATATATTGATCATGGTGATATTATCATACAAGAAGAAATAGTGGCTTATGCATATGAAAATTCTTTAGATGTTTATAATAGGGTTATAGAAAAAGAAATTGATATTTTTAAAAATACAATAGATACAATATTAGATGATTCTTTTGAGAGAGTAACACTAAAGTCTGAGGGTAACTATAATTCAATTATTGATTATAAAGATTTATGTGAAATTAACCTAAATAGAAAAGTTACTATGAAAGAGGCAATTAATTATTTAAGAGCTATGACACACCCTCCTTATAAAAATTGTTTTTTTATTGATGATGATGGAAATAAAATATTTATTTCTGTAGTATTGGAAAAGTCTAAATAATATGGTTTTACATTTAGCTCTCGATGAGAAGTTTATAGATATGGCATATAATACTTTTGAAAATGTCAATCCTAATAATAATAAATTTATTATTGTGACTAGCGATAAGCATGAATTTACGTATATAAAAAAAACACCAATAACAAAAATAACAAAGAATAAGTTTTTTGGTAAAAAGTTTTTAGATGATTTGGTGAAGTATGAGCTTATAATTATACATTGGTTAGATAGTCAAAAAATGAAATTTATATTAAAGTGTCCCAAAAATATTAAGATTCTATGGATAGGATGGGGAGGTGATTATTATAGTTATATGGGGAAAGAATTATTATTTGCAAAGACTAAAGAATTATGCTTTAAAAATAAAGATAATACCAGTATGGAAAAAAAGATTAAGAGCTTCATAAAAAGATATCTTCTCTTTAATAAAACCCCAAATATGAAAAATATTTTAGAAAGAGTAGATTATTTTTCACCTGTACTAAAAGTAGAATATGAGTGTTTAAGGAAAAACTTTAATATGTTAAGTTTCCCTCAATATATCGATTGGAATTATGGCACATTAGAAGATGATTTGATTATTGATGACTTGACAATAAATGGGAATAATATACTTTTAGGAAACAGTGCAACTTGTGAAAATAATCATATTGAAGCAATAGACATACTGAAAAATATGGACTTGAAGGATAGAAAAATAATTTCACCACTTAGTTATGGTGATAATAAATATAGAGATTATATCGTGACTTATGGAAATCTAAAGTTAGTAAAAAATTTCTATCCACTCGAAAACTTTATGAAAATTAATGAATATAATAAAGTTATTTCTACATGTTCGATAGTTATCATGAATCATTTGCGCCAACAAGCGCTAGGTAATATAACAATCATGATGTATTTTGGTGCGAAAGTGTATTTAAATATTGAGAACCCCATATATAATTTTTTCAAAGAACAAGGTGCCATAATTTTTTCACTGAAAGATTTGAATGATATAAGTATTAACATTGAATTAAGTGATTTTGAAAAGAATATTAATAGGGAAATAATACAGAAAAATTGGAGTAGAAATATGATAGATAAAAAAACTAAAAATATCTTAAATATAATTAAAATGGAAAATGTAAATGCATAAGGTAGATTATTTATCAGCTAATTGGCTAATTATAGATAATAATAATAAAATTGTAAAAAGAAGTTTGAAATACATAAAGGGGGTCGTTTATGATTTTGGATGCGGTGTTAGACCTTATGAGAAAGATATATTGGAAGTAGCGAATGAGTATATTGGAGTAGATTGGGGAGAAACTTTACATGGCTTAAAAGCTGATATAGTATCAGATTTAAATAAAGTACTCCCTATAGAAAGCAAGATGGCTGATTCGATTGTTTCATTTCAGGTAATGGAGCATCTTTGTGAACCTCAGGTGATGCTAAATGAAGCATATAGGATTTTGAAAAATAATGGATATGTGGTATTAACCGTTCCTTTTCAGTGGTGGATTCATGAAGCCCCCCATGATTACTATAGATATACACCTCATGGTTTAAAATATATGTTTGAAAAATCAGGTTTTGTTGGCGTGAAAATAAAACCTAATGGAGGGTTTTTTACAATGTGGTTTTTAAAGATAAATTATTTTAGTAGTCGTTTTGTACGGGGTCCTAAATTTATGAGATTATTAATCAAAGCTTTTTTAATTCCTTTTTGGGCCATTAATCAAATACTAGCACCACTGTTGGATAGACTAGACAAGAACCCAGTGTTAGAGTCGAGTGGATACATTGTGATAGCTAGAAAAGATTAGATTTGTCATTACGAAAACAAGGGATTAGTGGTGTTAAGTGGACAAGTTCCGCCACTATAATAACTACATTATTGCAAGTATTACAAGTTGCGATACTTGCTAGGTTTTTGTCCGCAAGTGACTTTGGGTTGATGGCTATTGTTATGGTTGTGATAGGCTTCTCACAAGCTTTTCTAGATATGGGGATAAGTAATGCTATTATTCATAAGCAATATGTTACTTCTCGTCAGTTAAGTACCCTCTATTGGGTAAATATCTTAGCAGGTATTGGTTTATATGGGATTATATATCTTCTAGCTCCCTGGATTGCTTCTTTTTATCATGAAGCTAAGCTCGAAGATATTGTGAAATTAGTTGGGATTATATTTTTAATCACTCCCTATGGTCAACAGTTTTTTGTCTTATTGGAGAAAGAATTACAGTTTAGAACCTTAGCCAAAATTAGTATCTTAAATAAATTTATTTCGTTGTTAATAACTACGTATCTAGCTTATAGAGGGATGGGAGTGTATGCTCTGGTTTATGGTGCTATTTCTAGTGCAGTATTTACAACAGTACAGTATATACTTATAGGTATAAAAAATTATAAACTATCTTTTACTTTTGATATATATGAAGTCAAGGAATTTGTACAGTTTGGTTTGTATCAGATGGGCGAGAGAACGATAAATTACTTTAATTCACAGTTTGATACTATCCTGATAGGAAAATTTCTTGGAGTTGAAAGTCTTGGGGTTTATACAATAGCTAAAGAACTCGTTATGAGGCCAGCAGCTGTAATTAATCCAGTTTTAACTAGGGTTGCCTTCCCTACTATGGCAAAGATACAGAATGATATACCTAGGCTTAAGCAGTTATATATAAAAATGCTAAATTTTATAGCCACTATTAATTTTCCTATTTATATTGCTATGATTATTTTAGCACCGGAACTTATAACAATTATATTTGGAGATAAGTGGGATAGAGCTATTCCTTTAGTTCAAATACTTGCAATATTTGGAGCTATAAGAAGTGTAGTTAACCCCATAGGTTCACTTCTCTTGGCTAGAGGAAGGGCAGATCTAGGTTTTTGGTGGAATTTCGGACTCTTTTTTTATGTCCCTTTGAGTATATATATTTATAGTTTTTGGGATTTAGAAGGTATCGCATGGGGTATGGTAATAAATATATTGATTTTACAACTTCCTAGCTATTATGTACTTGTTAAACCTTTATGTGGTGCCGGATTGAAGGAGTATTTTTGGCAAATTCTTAGACCTATGCTCTTTTCCGTTATAATATATTACATTGTAAATACTTTTTATTTTGCCTTATGTCCTAATATATTTTTGAAGATGTTATGTGTACTAGGATTAATTATAGTACTATCTTTTATATTGAATAAGTTTTTCAATAAGGTATTTATGAGTGAATTGAGAGGTTTTGTAAAAAATGAATAATGTAGCCCCAATAGTCCTTTTCGTATATAACCGCCCTTGGCACACGAAACAAACTGTAGAAGCATTACAAAAAAATGAGTTAGCACAAGAAAGTGAACTGTTTATTTATGCGGATGCAGCTAAAAATGAAGATGCTAAAGAGAGTGTAAATGAGGTACAACGATACATAGAAACTGTTGAGGGCTTTAAAAAAGTTACCATCATAAAAAGGGAAAAAAACTGGGGTCTTGCAAACTCCATCATAGATGGGGTTACTAGTATAGTTAATAGATATGGAAAGATAATTGTCCTTGAAGATGACTTAGTTACAAGTCCTTACTTTTTAAAGTTTATGAATGATTCTTTGGTTAAGTATGAAGATGAAAAGAAAGTTTGGCATGTAAGTGGATGGAATTATCCTATCGAAACTGATGGATTGGATGATGTTTTTTTATGGCGAGTTATGAACTGTTGGGGTTGGGCTACTTGGGCTAATAGATGGGAGTATTTTGAAAAAAATGTTGATAAAGTTATTGATGATTTTTCAAAGGAGGATATAAAAAAATTTAATCTTGATGGAGTTGAAAACTTTTTTGGACAAGTAGTTGCAAATAAAAAGAAGAGAATAAATACTTGGGCTATATTTTGGTATGCAACAATTTTTAAACAAAATGGACTTTGTCTCAATCCCACACAAACTTTTGTAGAGAATATTGGTAATGATGGTAGTGGTACAAATTGTGGAGAAAATGATACTTTAAAAAGTTCGATATCCCATAATAAGAATATTGACCTTAAAATAGATATAAAAGAAAATACTAAAGTAGTTAATAAAATACAAGAGTTTTATAAACTACAAAAAAGAAATTTAATTATAAGGGTAATTAATAAATTATCAAGAATATTAATTGGAAAGAATATAATAAAATGAAAATCCTTATAGTTAATACCTCAGATTCCGGAGGTGGTGCAGCAAGGGCGGCATATAGACTTCACCAGTCTCTATTGGTGCAGGAGATAGATAGTCAAATGTTGGTGCAAAATAAAAAAAGTGATGATTTTACAGTTCTTTCAGAAACTTCTAAAATAAAAAAAGGTCTTAACCTTCTTCGTTTTACATTGGACGTCTTTCCTGTAAGGTTTTATAAAAATAGAACAAAAACACTTTTTAGCCCAGCATGGTTACCTTTTAGTGGAACAGTAGATAAAATAAATGCATTAAATCCTGATATTGTGCATCTTCATTGGATAAATGGCGGGATGATGAAAATAGAGGATTTAGCTAAGATCAAAGCCCCGATAATATGGAGCCTACATGATAACTGGGCGTTTACTGGTGGCTGTCATATCATGTGGGAATGTGATAAATACAAAGATGATTGTGGTGCATGCCCTAGACTAGGAAGTGATAAAGAAAATGACTTGAGTAGAAAAATCTTCAATAGAAAACAGAAAGTTTTTTCAAAAATGGATAATTTAATAATAGTTGGGTTAAGTAAATGGCTAAATGAGTGTGCAAAAAATAGTACTCTTTTAAAAGATAAAAAACATATAAATCTCCCAAATCCTATAGATACAAATATATTTAAGCCTTTAGATGGAGAAAAGGCAAGAGAATTATGGAACTTACCTCAAGATAAGAAGCTCATACTTTTTGGTGCGAATAGTGCAACAAGTGACATTAATAAGGGATTTATAGAGTTAAGTCAAGCATTGCATAGATTGTCCAATAAAAATATTGAATTTGTAGTTTTTGGAAGTAGTAAACCCAAAGAATCTCAAAACTTTGGATTTAAAACATATTATGTAGGGCACCTTCATGATGATATGAGTTTGGTAAGTTTGTATAGTGCTGTTGATATCATGGTTGTACCAAGTAGACAAGAAGCATTTGGACAAACTGCAAGTGAATCTATGTCATGTGCTACACCTGTAGTTGCATTTGGGGCAACGGGATTATTGGATATTGTAGATCATAAGAAAAATGGTTATTTAGCTAAACCTTTTGAAAGTCAAGACTTAGCAGATGGAATTGAATGGGTTTTAAATAATAAAAACTATGATGAACTTTGTCAAAATGCAAGAGAGAAAGTTTTGAAAGAATTTGATAGTGTTGTTGTGGCAAAGAAATATATAGAGCTATATAAAGATATTTTAAATGAAAAATAAGCAACCATTAATTTCCATCATCACCGTTGTTTACAATGGAGAAGAATATCTTGAAGAAACTATTCAAAGTGTTATAAATCAGACCTATAAAAATATAGAGTATATTATCATTGATGGTGGATCAAGTGATGGGACTGTTGATATCATTAAAAAGTATGAAAAGAAGATAGACTATTGGGTAAGTGAAAAAGATGAAGGTATTTATGATGCAATGAACAAGGGGATAGATGTAGCTAGGGGTGAGTTTATTAACTTTATGAATGCCGATGATGTTATTTATAGTCTTGATTCTGTCAAATTAATCGTTGATCATATACATGATATGGACAGTACATATTATAGCAGAGCGAGGATTGTAAGTGATACCTTTGCATGGATATATCCGGCTATTGATGTTCAGGATTATTCAAAATGGTTAAATTTAAATTTACCAAATCATCAAACGATGTTTTTTCCTAAAAAATTTTATAAGTCAATTTTATATGATTTGAGATTGAGTCTTACGGCAGATGATGATTATAAATTATTTGCTTTAGCAAAGGGTAATACAAAATTTATTGATACTATATTTGTCAAATTTACAAGAGGTGGAGTTTCTAGTAATCATAAGAGTTATAATCTTTTTCTTCAAAGAATAAAAGAGAGTTATATAAGAAACTTTAAACATAGGAGATGGATACGATTTATTATCGATCCTTTTAAGTTGACTTTGATGTTTCTCGTAAATTCTATTTTTGGTGATGAGAATTTTTCTCGGTTTTTGAAGATGATTGATTTAGTGAAGAAAACATAAGATTGAAAATTTAAGTAAAGTATAATAGTTACGATATGTTATACTAATCCCTTATAAAATAAAGATATAAAACCTCTAAAGGAAAATCATATGCAAGCACTCATTTTAGCAGCAGGTATGGGTAATAGACTTGGAAAATATACCAAAGACAATACAAAATGCATGTTAGAGATAAATGGTAAGAAACTTATAGATTATGTATTAGAGATGGTTCAAAATGTTGGTATCAAAAAACTTGTCATAGTTGTTGGGTATCAAAAAGAAAGTCTTATAGCACATGTTGGTGAGAGTTATAAAGATATTAAAATAGAGTATATTGAAAACCCAAGCTACGATAAAACGAATAATATCTACTCTCTATTTTTGGCAAAAGATAAATTGTGTGAAGATGATACAATTTTACTAGAGAGTGACTTAATGTTTGAAGAGAAAATATTACGAAGATTAATTGAGGATAAAAGGGAATCTTTAGCGGTAGTCGATAAGTATCAGGCTTGGATGGATGGAACTTCTGCAGTACTAGATGACGATAATATACTTGATTTTTTTCCAAAAAATTTGTTTCGATTTGAGGATGTTGAACATTATTTTAAAACAGTGAATATCTATAAATTTTCGAAAAACTTTTCAAAAAAGATTTATGTCCCATTTTTAGAAGCATATTCCAAAGCGATGGGAGATAATGAGTATTACGAATCTGTTTTGAGAGTTTTGTCGGTTTTGGGTAATAATGAGCTTAAAGCTTTATGTCTCAATGGAGAGAAGTGGTATGAGATAGATGACATACAAGATAAAGCAAATGCAGAGATTATATTCGCGCCAAATGCAAAAGAAAAATTAACCTTAACACAGCAAAGATATGGGGGTTATTGGCGTTTTCCTGAGCTGAAAGATTTTTGTTATTTGGTAAATCCGTATTTCCCTCCAGAAAAAATGCAAGAAGAGATGAAAGCTTACTTCTATGAACTACTCTCTCAGTATCCATCGGGACAAGGGACACAAAGACTTCTTGCCGGAAAAATGTTTGGAGTAGAATCAGAACAGATTATTGTAGGAAATGGTGCAGCAGAGATTATACGTGGACTTGGTGAAGCTATAGACGGAACCTTTGGTCTTGCATTCCCTACTTTTAATGAGTATCCGGAAAGTATAGGATACGATAGAATCGTACAATTTGTTCCAAAGAATAGAAACTTTACATACAATATTGACGATATGTTAGATTTGGCCAAA
>Ga0256845_1002384_pt1 | contig 13651 bp, 14 predicted proteins | sample RiftiametaG_FD_189101 | JGI IMG/M metagenome (GOLD analysis project Ga0256845, IMG submission 189101) | Tube worm associated microbial communities from hydrothermal vent at the East Pacific Rise, Pacific Ocean - Riftia | ecosystem: Host-associated > Annelida > Integument > Unclassified ...
AACAATTTCTCATCCCAATTCCAAGCAAGATTAAAGAGAGGCATAGAGTGCCTATCACCCAAGGCTCCACTTATTCCTATGCTAAATTTTGCTGTATCGTTAAATGCAAATTCTGGCATGTGACAACTAGCACATGCTTGAGTGCCATCTCCAGATAAAATGGGGTCATAAAATAATTTTCTTCCTAATACAATTCCTTCAACTGTTTGAGGATTGTTAGCAGGTATAGTAGGAGGATTAATGTATTGTGAAAAAAGTTGAGGAATTTCTAAAGGTGAGGGTGTTGGGTCTCCTATAATTGGTGTTGGGGTAAGAAGATACGTGCATGATCCATTGTCTTCTTTTGCATCAGGATTATAATTGGTCGCTAAAGGGTCTGTACATCCTTCGTTGTTTTTAGAACAAGAATAAATACTGACAGTTAATATCAGTAGTATTATGTATATGATGTAGTTTTTCATAAAAAGATAAATTAAACTAAGGCAATGTTAATTGCCTTAGTTTTAAATAATTAATTTCAAATATTCTTATTGTGTTACTGTTCCTAAACTAAAAACACTAGCACCATTTGCTTGCATCATTTTTTGAGCAGTGTAAATAGGCATCAACGGAGCATGTAATGTGTTTAAATCCCAAGTGGTTGGATTTTTATACCATTCAGCAATGTTCATTTTAATTTCCATATTAACGTTAGCTCCTGTAAGTGTAACACCTGATAGATTAGCATTAAAAAAGTTTTGTTCAAACACACCCATACTTACTCTTGCTGTTCCGTTGTGATACGCATAGATTGAGTCATTACCCATATGCTTATATCTTCCTTCCATTTGCATAAAGTGGTAACCGCCACCTAACATTCCTGGCCAATTCCAACTAGCAGAGTTTAAATCGATGTAATTTCTAGTGTTATCTACTGAGTCAAAACCAAAGTTAAAGCTTACTCCAGTGTATGTTCCAACAGGTACATTAACTGTGGTTGCGTATGAAAGGTTTGTAGCATTTGTTACATCAACAAGGTTGTATCCATCAATTAATACACTATCGCCATTAGCTTTGTGTAAACGAATTTCAGAAACTAAATATCTTAATTTAGAGATACTCAAGGTGTCTCCAAAATTATTTACAAAATCAAATTGATTGAAGTTGCTGTTAGATACAGCTGCTCCATCCCAGTTGTGTGTAAAATTAAATGTAATCTGAGAATTAGTTATTGGTGCTAAATAAGTACATGACCCATCGTCTTTTTCTGCTTCTATATCATAATTGGTAGCAGCAGGGTCAGTACAGCCATCTTGTTTTCTACAAGAAGTAAAGATTGTTGTTGCTGCTATTATTACAGCTGTTAATTTCATTAGGTTTTTTGTTCTCATAATAATTGTTTATTGTATTTGTTAAAGTTAATTAAAAATAATACGCAAGTTGCGTAATCATTCTCTTTTTATTGAAAGCCTGATCGTCTAATAAGTCCTCATAAATAGGGGAGTAATAAGAAAATTCGATACTTAGTTTGTTGATGAAAAAATTAATACCTCCATTTAAAAATAATACTTTTCCGCCCGATCCTAAAACATTAATATCGTTTTGGGAATCTCTTTTACTAGTTTCGTAAGATGAACCAATAAATGGCATAGCTTTAATTTTTGATGAAAGTTTTGTTATAAAAAATAAAGTACCATTTGCATTAAATCTATTAGCAAAACGGAATTTATTGTTATTGGTTGCATTCACTTTATAACTGACGTTTGTATTGATTCCAAAACTGTTAAACTTTGTCATGTATTCTATTAGGAACAAGTAGTTAAAACTTCCAGTTCCAGCTTGCATATGTGGGTCGAGTTCTTCAATTGGAGTCCCGAGTATTACATTCGGTTTAAATTCTGTTTCAAAATCAGTTACAGTACTTTTATTATAATTTCCAGTAGGGATATCAATTCCTCCGCCAATTGTAAAACGATGTATAAATTTATTTTTTAAACTATCTACAGAACATTTTTTCGTATTAAAAAGTTTATACTTTAAAATAACAGAGACGTCACCAATTCCAGCAACATTAGTTGTTGTACTGTCATTATTTAAGATGTAATTGTCAGAAAAATAAGTACTTAAGTTTAATTGTAACCTAGGGTTCAAATAAAAATTAGCAAAAACATCATAACTATTGTATATCTCAGTAAATGTGAATTTTTCAGTTGTTTTTATTGTTTGTTCAGTGCTTCCACCGTGTTTATTATTTATTTTACTTTTTTGACTATTGGGATTGTTAATCATGTAAAATGATTCTTTGTAATAGTCTTTTTCAAAAATTCGATATCGATAACGAACTCCAAAAGAATTTTTAGAACCATTTGGATCTAGACTAATGTAAATGCTACATAAATCACAACCAAAAGTTGATGTATAAAATAATAAACACGATAATAGCACAATTATCTTTTTGTGCATTGTATTCGTTTAAATTTATAATAAAAGTTTCCACAGTTATGTGGAGATTATAAATTTAACCTTTAGGAGGTGGAGATTGAATGCTGTGATATCCATCAGAAATGGACGAAGTAAACATATGATAAGTATGTTTCGTGAGATTTTTAATTTTTGGTTGAATATCAATTTCTGTTTCTGTTAGGGATAAATTGATTTCTAAATTATAAGTTGTGTTACTCGGAGAAAAAGGAGACTCTTCGGTATCGGTTTCTACCTCTGCTAATTGAGTAGCTAAATGACATTTTCCATCACATTGTAGCTGAGGTTTCTCTTTGTTGATACAGAATAGCTCAATAATTTCTGCTTGATTAACAAAATAGCTAACCGTAACAAAAGATTTAAAGTTTATCGTGTAAACAAACAATAAAGCGACAATTATTGAGGATATTTGGGTCAGAAATTTCATCTGTGCAAAGGTAGTGATTTTAAGCATAAAACAAGAATGATAGTTGTCAGGTTTGATAAGTAAAGTAGATTTAATAGTAGTTTTAGGATGTACAGCAACTGGAAAAACCAATGTTGCAGTAAATCTTGCAGCTAAATGTTCTGGTGAAATTATTAGTGCAGATTCTCGTCAGGTGTATAGAGGGATGGATGTTGGAACGGGTAAAGATATCTCTGAATTTAATGTTGGTGGAAAAGTTATTCCACATCATTTAATTGACATTGTAGATGCAGGAGAGGAATACAATGTTTTTAAATATCAAAAAGATTTTTTAACCGCTTTTGAGGGAATTCAACAAAGAAAAAATAAAGCAATTCTTTGTGGTGGTACGGGTATGTATTTAGAAGCCGTTTTAAAAGGATATCGGTTATTGAATATTCCTGAGAATGTAGAATTAAGAGAACGCCTAGAAAACAAAACCAATGAAGAGTTATTGGCTGAGTTAACAGCCTTAAAGAAGCTTCATAATACTACAGATTCTATTGAAAGACATCGTTTAGTTAGATCGATGGAAATAGCTGTATTTGAAATAGATAATAAAGACTTGATTAGTGATTATCCTCAAATAGAAGCAACGATATTTGGGATTAATTTTGAGCGAGAAATTATCAGAGAGAGAATAACAAAAAGGTTGAAACATAGGTTGAAACACGAAGGAATGATTGAGGAGGTGGAAGGTTTAATTAAGTCAGGTGTAAATCCTGAAAAGCTAAAGTTTTACGGCTTAGAATATAAGTTGATTACACAGTTTTTGTTAGGAGAGATTGATAGACCTGCCATGTTTAATCAACTGAACATTGCTATCCACCAATTCTCTAAACGTCAAGCTACTTGGTTTCGTAAAATGGAACGTAATGGTTTTGAAATTAACTGGATTGATGGTAACTTGCCGTTGGAAGAGAAGGTGGAAATTATAACTCGTCATTGCGAGTGAAATGAAATGGAACGAAGCAATCTCACGTTGAAAAGAAGATTGCTTCATTTAATTTTGTAAATACTTTACTTCGGTTTCGCTCAGTATAAACTCAGCTCAGTATGACAAAATTTGAATTCGCAATGACGTAAAATAGATAAATGAACAACTTCGTAACATATAATTCTTCAGCAGGATCGGGAAAAACCTATACCTTGGTAAAAGAGTACCTGAAAATTGCGTTAGAAACAACATCATCCACACAATACAAACACATTTTAGCAGTAACATTTACCAATAAGGCTGCTGCAGAAATGAAGGCTAGAGTGATTGACGCACTAAAAGCTTTATCAGCTGATGAGGAATTAGGAGGAACTCCAAAATTCTTACAATTAGACTTGCTACAATCTAAAACTGATGGTGGTTTGGGTATTGATGCCAATGAAATTAAGGAAAGAAGTAAGCGAGTATTGAAATCTATTTTACACAACTACAACGATTTCGGAATAAGCACCATTGATAAGTTTACGCATAAGATTATTAGAACATTTGCGCACGATTTACAGTTGCCACTAAACTTTGATATTGAATTAGACGATAGAGAGGTGTTAGGAGCTGCTATTGACATGTTAATTGCAGAAGTAGGTACGAATGAAAGACTCACTAAGCTCTTATTAGAATACACCAGTAAAAAGGCAGAAAACGAAGAGAGCTGGCACATTGAACGCGACTTGTATGAGTTTTCTCAAAATCTGTTAAAAGAAGATGGCGAGTTGTATTTAGAGAAAATACGAAAGCTGAGTATTAAAGATTTCGATAGTATTAAAACGCAGCTTTATAAACAAACTAAAGAGTTTGAAGCCACTGTTAAGCAATGGGGAGAAGATGGTCTTGAGTTTATTCAGGAGAAGGGTGTTGAGTCAGCTAGTTTTTCGAGAAGCTTTTTTGCCAATTACTGGAAGGATTTAGCCACGCTTAAAAAGTTTACGCCAACCGCTACAACCCTTAAGATTATTGCGGGAGATGCAAACTGGTATGCTGCAAAGGTTGATGCTTCTCAGCAACAATTAATTGATAGTTTGCAGCAAGAGTTTATTACTCAGTTTAATAACTCTAGGGAGTACATTGAAAAGTTTGAGAGTGATTACCGAGTAAATAAGCTTATCATCAAAAACCTTTATAATTTAGCGGTGCTTAATGAAATTGAGAAAACCGTTCTCGAATTTAAAAAGGAAAATAACGTATTAAGTATTTCAGATTTCAATAAGCGGATTGCTGCTATTGTTGAATCTGAGCCAATTCCTTTTATTTACGAACGTTTAGGAGAGAAATACAATCATTATTTAATTGATGAATTTCAGGATACCTCAATCATACAATGGCATAATTTAATTCCCTTAGTAGATAATTCCTTAAGTACAGGGAATTTTAACATGGTGGTGGGTGATGCCAAACAAGCCATTTACCGATTTAGAGGAGGAGAAGTAGAGCAGATTATTAATTTGCCAAAAATATTTAAACACAATAACAATCCTTTATTGTTGGAGCGTGAAGCAGCTTTGCAACGAAACCATAAAGGCGAAACATTGAATAAGAATTTCCGATCAAAAGCTGAAGTGGTACAATTTAACAATGAGTTTTTCCAATCTGTAGCAGGAAATTTATCAGAAAAATACCAAGTATTATACACCGATTTAGCACAAGAATTTGACTCTAAAAATACAGGAGGAGGAGTGAGTGTCGAATTTTTAGAAGAAGCTGATTCAGAATTATATAGAGAATCTGTTTTAAACAATATATTTAATATAATTAAGCAAGCTGTAGCGGATGATTTTAAGTTGAGTGATGTAGCTATATTAACCAGAAGTAATACTGATGGTTCTGAAATAGCGAGCTTTTTGTTGGAAAACGACATCAATGTAATTTCTTCGGAAAGTTTGTTGCTAAATAACTCAGATGAAGTTACTTTTTTACTGAATACATTCCGATATATCTCGGCTCCAAAGGATAAAAACACACAAGTACAATTGTTAAACTATTTAACCAACAATGTATTTGATGATGATTTGTTTAATGTTTTTGAGCAGTACCGCGACAATACTGTAAACAGTTATTTAGAGAGTAAAGGTATTGTTATTGATTATCAAAAAATAAGCAACTATTCGCTGTACGAATTGGCTGAATACCTAGTTGTTGCTTTTGGTTTTGATCAAAAAGTAGATGTTTACATTCAGTTTTTCTTAGATAAGATACAAGAGTATGCTGCGCGTAACGATAACTCTATGCTTAATTTTATTGAGTGGTGGGAAGGGAAGTCAGAAAAATTTTCTATTGTAATTCCTGATGGAATTGATGCCGTTAAGGTAATGAGTATCCATAAATCTAAAGGGTTGGAGTTTCCTGTGGTTATTTATCCTTTTGCTACTTCACCAGTAAAAACGAGTGAGAAATTCTTTTGGACCGAAAAAACCAATATTGAAGGATTGAAATCGGCAATTATTCCGATTAAAAAAGAATTAACCGAAACACGTTTTGCAAGTGTTTATGAGGAAGAAATGGATAAATCGAGGTTAGACCTCGTAAATGTGCTTTATGTGGCTTTAACCAGACCTAAAGACAGGTTATACATTATTTCTCGAACAAGTAAGAAACCATCAGCCAATGGCTCGGTTACCGATTATTTAATGAACTATTGTACCGAGAACCCCGATAATAAAGTGGGGGATAACCAATACCGCTTTGGTGAATTTGCTAAAAATATAGTGAAGGATGCAGCAACACAAAATGATGTAAGGCTAGAACAGGTTGTTTACAACAGTTGGAGAGATAAAATAAAGATTAGTTACCAAGCGCCACTAGTTTGGGAAACAGAAAGCCCAGAAGCCATTGGTGAACATGGTACAATTATACATAACATCTTATCGAGAGTTAATACGGTGGATGATGTAGAAAGTGCGTTAGACATAGCCATACGAAAAGGGTTAATTACCGAAACCGAACGCCCAAGCATTAAAACAGAATTGGAGAACCTCTTTAAAATAGAAGGTGTTGCCAATTTGTTTACCAATTTTGATGAACTGAAAAACGAACGTTCTATTTTATTGGCGAATGGCGAAACCTACCAACCAGATAGAGTAGTGGTAAAAAATAACATTACCTACTTGGTAGATTATAAAACAGGAGAGCAAAGCCCTACACACGAAAAACAATTGAGCAATTACAAAAGTCTTTTAACCCAAATGGGCTACCAAAACATTAGTTCTTACTTACTATATATTAAAAGTGGAGAGTTGGTTGGGGTTTAAATTGGATTGTAGAAAAAAAGTGTCAATTCGAGTGATTTTCGATAGAAAATAGTATCGAGAATAACTTTTTCAATACCTCAATTTGTGTTCTCGATACAAAATTCTTTCAGAATTCCACTCGAACTGACAAATTTCATTTCAGACATATAACGAGTTCTATTGAGCCTTGTATTTATATTTAGTCGTCCGCTTATCGCCAGTTTTTATTAAAATGTTTTTTTCTACGGCTTCTTTTAGGTCTCTGCTGGCAGTAGCAGCCGATATTTCTTTGTAGTTTCTCAGGTAATCTTGACGAGTAAATGCTTCCGATTTAATATTGCTTTTAAATAGCTCTATTCTGTCAGTTGAAGTTAAGTTTATGTTTTGACTAGCTAATGTTTCCTCTAAGGCTAATAGGATAATTTGAAGCATAAACGCTATAAAGCAAGTTGAATGACCCTGTTTATCAGATCGGCTTAAAGCGTTGTAATACTCTTGCTGACGTTCTTTAATCAGCGTTTCTATTGGTATAAACTCGAAAATAGGAGAATAATTTTTTAATATTAATGTTTGCCAAAACCTGCCCATCCTTCCATTTCCATCAATAAAAGGATGGATGAATTCAAATTCGTAATGAAAAACACAACTTTTAATTAAAGCAATGTCATTATCTGTTTTTAGGTAGGTTAATAAATTTTTAATTAATCCGTTAACCATTTCACCAGGCGGAGCAATGTGTGCTACTTTATTTCCCTTTACAATTCCAACAGTTGTTGCTCTTAGTTTTCCCGGAGATTCAATCAATCCAGCCATTAAAATGGAGTGCGCTTTTAGTAATGATTTTAATTCAAAAACATTAAAGCTTTCCAATTGTTGATAGACTTCAATGGCATTTTTAACCTCTAATATATCTTTTTGAGGAGCAAGAATTCTTTTGTTATCTAAGAGAGCCGTAATTTGTTCTTCTGTTAGGGTATTCCCTTCAATTTCGAGCGATGATTGTATTGTTTTTATACGATTCTTTTTTCTTAATTCAGTTGGAGGTTTGTAAAGGTGGGAAGCATTTATTGCTCCAATTTTTTCAGATATTGAAGCAACCAATTGAAGTATAGCACTATTTATATCGTAAGGAGGTTTCATTTTACAAATATAGTGATAATATCATATGATACTATAAATGTTGTTTGTAATAGGTAATTTACACGAAAAACAATTGAGCAATTACAAAAGTTTGTTAGCACAAATGGGTTACGAAAAAATTACCACCTTATTTACTGTACATTAAGAGTGGCGAGTTAGTTGGGGATTTAATTCAATTTTGGTGCTGGTCTATTCCAAGTAGTTATGTGTTGTACAATTCCTTCATAATAGTTGAGCGTCATTTTTTCAATTAATTCAATAAACTTTTTATTGCTTGCGAAATTTGAACCAAAACCATTATTTAAAACCACATGAAATGCTTGAATTTCTTTCCCTTTAGCTAACTCATTTAAATCATCTAATTCAGAAAGCTTGACTATTAAGTTTGATTTAGCAAATTTCACATCAGCTTCAATTAATATGTTCTTTTGAAAAGCAGTAAATAATTCTTCATTTTTCTTTTTGCAGTTTTCTAATTGTCTAGATATCCATGAGATACGTGCAACTAAACCTTTGTCTTGAGGAGGAATAGTTTTTATAGACATACTAACAGTTCTTCTTTCGAATTCTGCTTTAATTTTAATGTCAGAAACAGAGTTTTTAATACTTAGTTTTCCTGTAATATAATTTTCTTTTACTAATCGCGAAATATCTTTTTTTATACTGTCCTTAGATTTTGGAGAAGATTTAACGAGTACACCAAGTTTTCTACTCATTAATAAAGCGAGGTCTTTTTCTTCTTCATAAAAACTTAAAACAGCATCTTCAATATATTCGTCAGAAACTTTAAGTGTTTTTTGGAGTTTTATATTTTCAGCTAATTCTTTCCATCCTGGTTTCATCTGCGTATAACCACTAACTCCTGAAATAGGATTACTCATGTACTCCAGAACTTCACGCATAATTTCTATTTGGTCTTCATCATCAATGCTTTTATCATTTTTAAATAGCAGTAATTCACCATTTGTTAAAAGGTAAGTCCAAGAAAAATGAAATAAATCTATACTTTTTGGAACTTTAACTTTTACAGGAGAGTGAGAAGAGTCAGCAACGAATTCATTAGAAATGGTAGCTAATTTCGTTACACCTAATTTTTTTGAGATATCAATATATGTTTGTATTTGGATAGGGTCAAGTTTATTGTTCTTATTTTTCATTTCAAAAAAAGCAGCTTCCCTGATAACTCCTTTAATTACGATAATAATTAATCCATCTATTCTCGATTTGTCAATTTCCGGAAATGTAGCTTCTGTATAATAATACATTTTTCCGGCACGACTTAGTTTTAATTCTTTGAAAATTTCGTCTCGAAACTCTTTAACCAACCTTAATGTTGCAAGAAATATTGATGTCAAAGCCATTTCATCTCCTGTTTTTAAAGTAGGAATTAATTTTGCTGATTGAACTTGTATTTGGCCAGATTTAACGAAGTAATCAAATTCTTCGATTTTTAATCCAACAAGTTTGGTAAGTTTCTTTTTAATCATAAAAAAATTATATTGATAAAACGAATATACGGTTTTTAAGTGAAAAATTGAAAAGGTATTGTCGTTATTGGTTTAGGGTTGGTAATTGATGAAAATCATTAAAAAAGAGAGCTAACTTTCTTGTCGATAAGTTGAAATTATCTTTTCCGGGATAAAGTAAAAAAGAGGCATTGTTGCCTTTAGTCAGTATTTCATTTACACGCTTATTATTAGTGAAATCAACACCAACTATAATTTCTGAATTCTCCAATTGAAGCTTAGTCATACGCCCCGTTCCGTTTTTTTCTTTTTTGTACTCCTTCGGGTGCATCAAAATAATAAAACGAGTCTTAGTCTGCAAAGGACTAATATGTTTACAAATACATGCGCTTGAAGGCCTCATGCATTTGTAACATTTGATTCTTGGATTTTCTATTTCTACTTGCAAGGTGTATCTCTTTATTTTTCTAATTTATGCTATCTAAAATGTGTTGGTTTTAAACCTTTACTGGCATTCTCTACAATCTCTAAAATTCTCTTTTGTCGTGTTGCTGCCCTTTTAGCAGAAATAACCCAGTACAATAAAATCTTTTTGGCAGAATTACTTAAGCTATTATAGAATTCTATTGAGCCCTTGTAGTTTGCAAAACCTGCTGCCAAATCTTCTGGTACTATAAGTACTTCAACTGCATCCAAAATTGTCCAAGAACCATTTTTTTTTGCAATTTCAATGCTTTTGTATCCTTGTTCTTTCATAAGCCCTTGGTCAATTAAGGTTTTTACTTTATCCTTATTTACTTTAGACCAATTACTTTTTGCTTTTCTCTTGCTGAAATATTGTATGAATCTCTCATCATCTAAAGATCTCTTAGTACTATCTATCCAACCAAAACAAAGTGCTTCATCAACAGAATCGCTCCATTTCATGTTGTGTCTCGGAGATTTGACTTTATAAAAAATAACCCAAACGGCATCTTTTTTAATGTGGTTCAATTCGAGCCATTTTCGCCAGTCTTTTTTGTCAGAAGGACAATAGTCTTCAACGTCTTTCATAATCGAACTTGAGTTACCTTATAAACACCTGTTTAAAGGAGTATTGTAGATTCGGTTGTAAATTTATGAAAGTCATTAAAAAGATTGATGGAAATGGGAAGGGATTATTGGCTTAAACTAAAATAGCGGTTTGGGTTAATACCAAAACCGCTATTGTTCATTTAGTTTGTTGTTCTTAGTTTCTTGAGAAAACAATTAACTTTTACCAGCCTTTTTCAATCTCTTTGCCTCTTTTTTTTCTTTTGGAGATTTACTGGCTTCTTTTTTAACACTTTTCTTTGCGTCTTTCCCTTTTCCCATAATATTATCTTTTAAATGTTATTAATTTATCTATTTAGAAGTGCACTTATTCGCATGCTCTGTTTCCCAAATATACTAAATAAATAACTCATAAAATAGGAGGAGAGCTATTGGTTCTTCTCTTCCAACATGTCCATATAAACATCCTCAACAAACTCTCGAGCCCATTTTGTTTTTCTTAAAAACCCTAAGCTTGCTTTCATTGTAGGGTTATACTTAAAACAACGAATATTTACTTTTTTTGCCAAATACTCCCAACCATAACGCTCAACCAATCGCTCTAAAATTTCTACTAGCTTTACTCCATGTAGTGGGTGACTGAGTTCTGACTCAGTAGCTTGTCTCCTTTTTTTTCTATTAGGGTTCTCTTCATTCAGGGCCTCATTCGTTTTTGGTTTAAACCCTACATCCGTAAGCTCTTCTGTTTGCTTTGGTTGTTCAGACGGCTCGTTATTGTTGTCGTTATTTATATCCATTGGTGGGTTATATTTTGTTGGATTCGTTTATAAAATGATAAGCTAAGAATCCCGAATAGGTGCAAAAAAAGCCTATCAGATTTGATAGGCTTTTTAATACAATTTTGTTTAAAGTAAACTCTTAGTTTACTTTCACGTTTATTGCGCTTAATCCTTTTTGACCTTCTTCTACATCAAAGCTTACTTCATCACCTTCATTGATTTCATCAATTAGGCCACTTACATGTACAAACACGTCTTTTTCTCCTGATTCAGGAGTGATAAATCCAAATCCTTTAGATTCATTGAAAAATTTTACTGTTCCGTTACTCATAATTATATTAATGTTATATTAAGCTGCAAATGTAGGCTTTTATAATGATTGTAAATAAAAATGTGCTTTGGTTATAAAGATAGGAGGTATGTTTTACTTCTCTTGCCCTTTAACCAGTTCTTGTAAATAGTCACCTAATAAGTCCTCAAAATTTTCTTGGTCGTGTAGTTGGTCGTATTTTATATCTTGAGAATACAATTGTGCCCGTTGCTCTTCTGTTAGTTTAATATTAAATACCAAGGCCTTGTAAGGATCATCCAACAATCCTGTTGGGTTTACAACAGACAAAGAGTTGTTAATAATTTCGGCAGTTGCTATCGCCTTAATTTCTTTTAGTACATGAATAATTTCGGGAGCAAATACCCCAAAAGAGCTTTCGTAAAACTCTGTAAAACCACCATTGGTTACTGTTTGGTTTAATTTTACAACCAGATAAACCATCTTTTCAGGAACAGTTAATCTTTGCACAACTTTGTACCATTGTTCCCAACTTTCAATATCAAAGTTAGCGTCTTCCAAGTGTTGGTCGGCAGAACTATATAGCCTGCCAATTAAAGCTCTATTCGAAATGTTCTCCATTACTTATTCAAAATTCTTTCTGCAACTACCTTAGCATCTTGGCAGTATTTATCCTCACCTTCTAAAGTCCAAACACCTGTTTTATCAATGTAATACTTTACTGTTTTCTCTACAACTGCTTCATAACCACCGTATGTTGTTAACATAGCTTCCACCTCTACAAGGTAGTCGCTCTTGTTTACTTCACCATCCTTTACCTGATTCCACAGCTTATTAATTCGCTTAGATTCCTCTTTGTAAATGGGTTTTACCGATTTATGAGCCATTAAAAAAAGTGAAAGTGCCTTCGCTTCTGGGGTTGGTTTTTCTGTTTTACTTTCCATGCTGATTGTTATGTATTAAATAAGAAGGCAAAGGTAATATTTTTTAAATCTACTTTCGAAAAGATAGAATATTGTTGCTGTTGAAGTATCGGATTGTAGGGTAAATGTTCCACAAAATTTCAGAGTGGAATTTGTCAGTTCGAGTGATTTTTCGGAGAAAAATTGTATCGAGAACAGAAAATTCTTTCTAAAAGTGCTTCTCGATACAAAATTCTTACAGAATTTCACTCGAAGTGACATTTTATTATAAACTGAACCGCTCCAATACTATTCTTGAGCGCCATGTTGTTTTGCAGTTGCTATCCAGTGTTCAGCAATTGTTTTTTGATCTGCACCTAAACCTCTAGCTAAGTGTAGTGCTACACCCATTATTAAAACAGAACCTTCATGAAATTCTTGAACTGTTTTTAATTCACTAAATTGTTCTTGCGCTTTTAACAGTAAGATTTCATTGTGCTGTTGAGCAAAAATAATAGGATCCTGAATCTCATCGTTTATTGATGGTACCATCAAACAATCTATCCACTCTTGTCCAATTCTTTTTGCTAATGTTTCAGGAGGTTCATTCGCCATTTCTCGCCATAGTGGCAATGTTTTTTTGTCTCCAGATGCAGCTAATCCTGAATCGAGTAATAACTCAAAAGCGATATCAGCTATGTTTTGCATTATGTTTAAATATTCATCTTGAGCCTTTTCGAATTGATCTGCTTCCTGCCCTTTAAGATATTCACCTACACTCAGTTTAGGTAATTCTAACACTTCAGAACAGTCATTTAAACAAGGAAATTGATCACCTTGGTAAATATAGTGTGTTTTACCCGTTGTGCATTTGTAAAAAGTTGTGCAATTCACTGATAAACAGTATCTTGTTGTAATAA